>Ga0068714_10000172_pt1 | contig 144645 bp, 131 predicted proteins | sample MTBNYHSulfiMetaG_FD_62988 | JGI IMG/M metagenome (GOLD analysis project Ga0068714, IMG submission 62988) | Enrichment culture microbial communities from rom New York Harbor, USA that are MTBE-degrading - MTBE-NYH (New York Harbor Sulfidogenic)... | ecosystem: Environmental > Aquatic > Marine...
AAGGCGGACGGGGAGGAGAGTGCGTATCAGTACTGCGGGGGGAATCCGGTGGCGATGGTGGATCACACCGGCGAGTATCCTATCACCTTCAAGTTCCGGTCGGCGCACACGGATGCCACCACCTACTTCAAGCGAGTCCTCCGACTCAACGCCGGCAAGGCATGGGCACGCCGCTTGACCGGGGTGGCGCGTTACGTCTGGTTCTACAACAAGGTCAAGCCCAAGGGACCTTGGGACATGAAGCTCGCCTGGAAATGGACGTACTCGAGAAGCTGGGACCTTTGGAAGCTCTCTGGCCGCAAGGTCTCTGCCGAGGACTTCGGCAACATCCTCTACGGGTACAGTGGTCACGCGGCCGACATCTCGTTGAGTAGTCTGCTCACAGGCAGCTTCGCGGCCCACGTCATGCTATACGGACCGAGTAGGATCCGAAGCGAGTTCCATGACTGGCCCATGATTTCCTGGGGCTATGCTCTCTACTGGGCGTGGGGCAAGAACTGGGAGCCATGGTGGCGCCCAAGTGAGTACGTTCGGCGGTGAGTCCAGTTGGTGCCTAGCTCAGGCTCAGTTCCCACTAGACTGCCAGTGCTGAGGCGACGGTACGTGGCTGCTGCCGTTGTTCTTGCGACGGCCGCGTGCGCGCTCCTCGTCACCTACCTTTGGCTCTTCACCTTCACGTTCCAGCCTCGCGGTGAGCTGGCTCAGGAGAGCACATCTCCAGGGGGGACGTGGTCTGCCAGAGTGTGGTACGTTGACTCAGGCGGTGCTGCTTCCGCTGCTGCCATGCGAGTCGAGGTGAGTTCGGCCAGCGGATTGGGTGAAGACCGCATCGTCTACTTCGGCCCCTACGCTCAGCCAACGTGGCTTGACGACTCCACACTCTCCGTCGGAAGGCGACGCTTGGATGTGCGTACGGAGAGCTACGACGAGCGAACGGCCGACGGATGGTCCTTCGCTCTCGCCTGGGGGCTTGTCATCGTGGCGGGAGTGGCTGCAGGTGGGGTTGGTTTCGGGATTGCTGCAATGCTCTCGCCACGACGCCCGCGGAAGCATGAGCCCATTGAAGCTACGTTGGGGCCGGATGACACTTGAGACGCTGGACTGGCGTGAGGATTCGGGCCATCCGCCCGCTCGCCATGGTCGTCCCGTGGGCAAAGCCCTCGAGTGCGACTCAAACGCAGCCGGATCGTCGCGACGCTGACCACAGTCGTCCTTGCCGGACTGGCGGGGGCGGCGGTCTTCGACTTCCAGTATGATGCCTCGCCGCCTGATGATCGGCTGCTCGATCGGAGCCGGCTCGATGGTGAAGTGGTGGGGCTGGCTTCCCCCGACGGCACTCTGAGGGCCGTCAACTACTTCCTAGAGGACGACGGCATGCCCTCGGGGGCCAGCAGCGTGGTCGTTGTTGTGCCGAGCGCTGGGGAGGCTCAAGAGCGCACCAGCTACTACGGGCCTCCTGCCGATGTCTTCTGGCAGGAACGCGACCATCGTGGTCAGGGAGATGGGGAGCGGCGAGGTGCATCGCCTGGACCCTGTCGCGGGCTTCTACCACTGGCGGACCAGCGGTCTTGCCAACAAGCTGTTCACGGCAGCCCTGGTCTTGGGCGCCGTCCTGGCGGTACTGGCCCTCGGTCTCGGTTGCAGCTGGGCGTTCTCGCGTCTGCGGTCGCGCCTCGTGGATGCTCGGCTCCCCCCCTGAGCGGAGCTCATCGCGCTGCGCGGGTTGGAGCGGCCACCCCTTGACAGACGGTCGGTGACTTGGCGGTCTCCTCAGGTCCCACGCCCGCGCCCCCCGAACAGCACACCGACCCCGTAGCCCAGCAGCACGCCGGCGACGTTGAGGAGCACGTCGTCGACGTCGCTCATGCGATACCAGGCGCCCAGGGCGAGCGAGACCGCGAGCTGAGCGAGCTCGATCGCGAGACTCACACAGAGACCGGCGAGAGCGATGCGCCAGAGGCTCGCGAGTCGCGGCCAGATCGTCGGCAGAAGAAGGCCGAGCGGGGTGAAGACGAGCACGTTGCCGGCGAGGAGCCGCACCCGCGGCCAGAGCTCGGGCAGGGCGAGCGTCTCGCGGATGCTCGCGAAGGGCACGAGATTGGGGTGGTTCAGGGAGCCTGTGAAGCCCTCCCCGCCGGCGACGCCTTCGAGCGGCAGCGGGAAGAGCGTCGCCCCGACGAGCCAGCCGAGGTAGAGGACGAGCAGGACCCGCGCTGCCACCTGCGCCGCGCCCAGACGGTGCCTCATGCCGTGCCAGCCGACGAGGGCGGCGCAGACCAGGGCCACGGGATAGACGGTGGTGGCGGGCAGCATGGCGGTCTCCCGCTACGATAACCACAGACCGCGGCTGACTGCTACCCTCGGTACGCTGCTGGGCGAGCGTGGTCCGCTCCGCGAGGGCTCCTCGAGGACCGGCCACGGCGGAGGTGGGAAGGGACGAAGCGGCCTCTGCGGCGAGCTCGTTGGCGGAAGCCGTTGTGTGGACGTACGGATGCTGGTGATTGAGTGAACGGGGAAACGCTCGACGACGCTCTCGGGACGCCGCAATCAAGGTCTCGACGTGGTGCCGCCGGTGCCGCCGCCGTGGCGCCGCCGATCTGCCGACGTCCTGCTGACGAGACGCCCTGACACGGCCCCGCATGCTCAACCACGGCCGCGCAAGGCACCCACGCAGAACCTTGGACCGTGCAGCACCTCTTCGCATGAGTAGGCACCGGGCGTCACCGCGGACTGACGACTGCATGACCGCCATCACCGCTTCGATTCCTGTCGCCGCCTCCAAGAACCACGAACTTCCCTGCAGCTGGCGGTTTGTTGTGGTGCACGCCAGTGCACGGAATGTCCGATGCGGCAGAACTGCCGACATCCGGCCACGAGCCGGCCGCTGCCAGCTCTCAAGGGCTGTGATCGCCCGGGTGTGCCGACCCTGTGAGAGCGTCATGGTCATGCGATGTGAAATGCCTCCGCGCCATCCTCGTGGCCCCTCACAGCAGACGGCCCGTCGCCGAATCTGTGTCGGCGACGGGCCATGCTGTTGGCCAGGAGGTCCGGCAGTACGCAGAGCGCGGCTGGAGAGAGGTCACGCTCGTGGTACGAATATCGGCAAGTCCGTCGGTAGCTTTGGCTCTTCTCCGACTACTGCATACGTACGACTCGGACATCATCGACCGCAGAAATACGAAAGTCGTCGCGAAGGCGCCAGTTCATTGTGAAGACATTCAAGTTTATGGCCACCCAAATGGTCCGCGATTCGTATCATGGCTCGAGGCTGCCCCGCGACCGGCGCGTCAGCAGGCGTGGTCTTGATATGATGCCGGAGGTGCGAGGAGGCCATCGCACGAATCGCGATGGGCGCGTCACCTTGCGGCAGCGCACGGCTCTGGGCAGCGCGCTCGCGTCGCCGTCCTCGCCGCTCACGTCGACCGCCATCACCAAGACCCGGGAGGGCACGCCCTGATGAGCGAGGAGCAGGCGGGGAAGTCAGACAAGAGGCGCGCCTGGCAGGTCCCCAGCGCCTACGCCTGGAGCCGCACGCACGAGGAGTGGCGTGAGCTGTGGCCCACAATCGAGACGGAGACGAGCGACGAGAGCGCAGCGCCTGAGGAGCGCGAGTTCGAACGGCGCCTCGTGAGCCTCGCTGTCGCCCACTCCCCGATCGCCGTCTTCGCCCTCGATGCGACGGGCCGCTTCCTCGCCGCGTCCGGGTCCGGCACACACGTCTTCGCGGAGAAGCCCGCGGAGCTCGTCGGTCGGCGCATCGATGAGCTCCTCGAGGACGACCCCGAGGGTCAGCATGCCCTGGCCGAGGCCCTCGCCGGGAAGACGGCCACCTGGCGGGGAGCGATTGACGGCCGCCACTATGAGGCTTCCCTCGCACCGGTCCTCGGCCCCGAGGGTCGCCTCCTCATGCTCGCCGGCGTCGCTTCCGACCGCACGGCGCAGCATCGGGCCGAACTCGACAGCTGTGTCTGGCAGACCCACCTGGAGCGCACCGCCGCGAGCAGCATGCGCGCACTCGCCGCCGTGGTCGAGCAACGCGAGCCCTCGCTCGTCGGTCATCACCGCCGCGTCGCCGCGCTTGCGGTGGCGATCGCCAGAGAGCTGCAGTGGCCCGAGAACCGCATCGCCAACCTCAAGATCGCGGCTCTGCTGCACGACGTCGGCCGCCTCGGCTGCCCGGCTGCGGCGCTCAACCGCCCGGGCGCCCTGACCCCAACCGAAGTCGAGGCCGTCAAGGCGCACTCAGAGGCCGGGGCCGCGATGCTTGCCGAGGCCGAGTTCACGAGTCCCGTGGTGAGCGCCGTGCGCCAGCACCACGAGCGCCTCGACGGCTCCGGCTATCCCGATGGGCTCAGAGGCGAGAACGTCCTGCCCGCGGCACGCATCCTCGCCGTGGCCGACGTCTACGAGGCTATGACCTCACCACGACCGTACCGTGACGCGCACAGCGTGCGGGACGCCCTCGCCGAGCTCAAGGGCGAGCGGGGAAGGCTCTACGACGCGGACGCGGTAGCTGCCTTCGAGCGACTCCTGGCTCGGGGTTTCGTGTTCGCCCGGGCGACGTGACGGGGCACCGGTCCCGCCGCACGCGATCCACCGGTCCGACGTGCGCACGGCCGCCAGCGGTGCCCGGGCCGCTCGCCGGTGCCGTCGCGCCACACGATGTGCAGGCTGCATACAGCATCAAGGTTATTGGAGACACGGCGGCCGAAGTCGGTGCAGGCGCTCGCGATGCGGGCTCAGCGGCATGCGCTGCCCAAGGGTCTGTCTGGGGCGCACCTGGTTGATGGTCGCCGGAAACGAGGCAGTCTTCGCGGCGAACTCGATGGTGTTTGTGATCTGGCGCCCGTAGAGGTCTTCGTAGTCGAGCGAGCGGTTGAAGTGCTCGACGACGACATCGAGGCTGAACCCTTGAAGTCTCAGTGTGCTGCCGCCGACCTGCCGACGTCCTGCTGACGAGACATCCTGACACCACCCCGCACGCCCCAGCACAGCCGGTCACGGCACCGTCGCAGAACCTTGGACCGTGCAGCACCTCTTCACATGACCGGGCACCGGGCGTCACGGCGGACCGACGACTGCAAAACCTCCATCACCGGTTCGACTCCGGTCGCCGCCTCCATCTTCTTCCCTGCATCTGGCGATTGCCTGTGGTGCACGCCCAGGCACGGAATGTCGGATTCGGCAGATCGGCCGACATTCTGCCGACGAGACTCATCACTACACTGGGGAACGGCCCAGCACGAGCCGTCACGGCTCGGTCTCTCGGCCTTGGCAGCACGGCGAGTGTAGGCTGTGCGGAGCGAGCGTTCTTCTCGGGAGGATGTGAGATGGCCTTCAACGAGCTCGACCTCAGGCGCATCGAGCGCATCGTCGGCGGCTTCTGTCGACGTCGCACCCGTCCCGAGGTGGCCGACGAGCTGCGCCTCATCTGCGAGACCGAAGGGCAGAGCGTCGTGATCAGCGAGGAGCGGCCCGACTGGCGAGACCCGAGCGAGCGCATGCACACCCCGGTCGCCAAGCTGCGCTTCGTGCGCACAACGGGGCTCTGGACCCTCTACTGGATGCGCGCCGATCTCAGGTGGCACGCCTACGAGCCGGCCGCGTCCACTGCCGACCTGGCGGCGCTCGTCGAGGTCGTCGACCGCGACGAGGACTGCGCCTTCTTCGGGTAGGAGACGGTCGGCGACCTCGCACCTTCGGTGTCGTCGACGTCCATCCGACGATACCCTGCGAGGGCAGAGCGGAGCTGCATGTCGAGGAACGACGACAGACGTCTCAAGTGGTATGAGCGCGGCGTGAGGGCGTTGGTCGCGGCGCGGCCCACGGCTCCCCAGGTCTACTGTTGCCCCCTCTGCCTTCGCGGTTTCGATGCCGCCCACCTGGACCTGCTCTCGATAGAGGACGTGCCGCCGCGAAGCGTCGGTGGGAAGCCGCTCCTGCTCACCTGCAGGGAGTGCAACAACAGGCACGGGACCGAACTCGATGCGCACATCAAGGCGGGGCGTGACTTGGGTGAGGTCCTTGCAGGCTCTCGGGAGACGTTCGGTCGTCTCCGTGTCGGCGACGAGCGCATGGCTGTGAAGGGGACCGTCTTCGGTGAGCGCAACGAGCTGAGCGAAATGATCGGCAAGAGCCACCCCGCCGAGCGCGACGCCGTCCAAGGCTTCTTCGAAGGACTCGCCGGGGGGGACGCCACCGGCTGCGAGTTCCAGTTCGAGTTCTCGATGCGACACGACGAGTGGCGTGAGCGGGTCGGCTGGCTGCGAGTCGCCTACCTCTACCTCTTCGCGCTGCTTGGTCACACCTTCGTGCTTCGCGAGGTCATGAACCCCATCCGTACCCAGTTTCAACGTCCAGACGAGAAGCTTGTTCCGCAGATCATCAAGACGATGGTCGAACCGGTCGCCGAGCCTCGCATGGTCAGCGTCTCACGCCCGCATGACCTGCGCTCCTTCGTGGTGCAGCTCGAGCGATGGACGTTCTTCTTCCCCGGCTTCGTCGGCGAGGATTCGTTCTGCGAGCGGCTCGCTGCACTGCCTGAGAGGGGCGAGCTCTCACTCACGGGCCAGCAGCTCACCGTCCCGCGCGAGCCCGTGTTCGCGGGTGACTTCCATCCCGACGTCATCCGCCTGCTGGCGCTGGGCCAGAGGGGCGTGCCCGTGGCGGGGGAGCCAGCGGCGGAGTGAGCGGCTCCGTGGGATTCCACTGAGGCGGTTGGATCAGCTGCTCCCATGTTCGTCGGGACAGTATGGTAGGTTCACATCGCTGGGGCGATGTCGCGAGGGGTGCCGGGGTCAGGACCTGCATGAGCGAGGTGTACGACACCGTGGGCGAGCTCGACCTTGCCGTCGTCGATGTCGAGACGACGGGCTTCGCCGCTCAGGGAGCCGACAGGATCGTCGAGATCGCCGTCGTGCGACTGTCGGCCGAGGGCGAGCGTCTCGATGAGTTCGAGACGCTCGTCAATCCGCAGCGCGACGTGGGGCCCACGAAGATCCACGGGATCAGCGCGCTCGACGTGCGCGAGGCCCCCCTGTTCGCCGACGTCGCCGGTGACGTCGCGGCGCGGATGCAGGGTGCCGTCTTCGTCGCCCACAACGCCGAGTTCGATCGCCGCTTCGTCAGCGCCGAGTATGCCCGCCTGGGCTACGACATCGACCCTGCTCCCTGCCTCTGCACCATGCGTCTCTCTGGTCTCGTCGGCCTCGAGGGTCGGCGCCTCGAGGTCTGCTGCTCCGAGTGCGGCGTGCCCCTCGGCCACCACCACTCCGCCCTCCACGACGCACGCGCTGCAGCCGACCTGCTGGTCGCCCTGCTCCGGCGCGGCGGCCTCAGCCAGAGGGACGTCCTCAGCCGCTTCCATGGCGTCCCTCCAGCTCCGACGGCTTGGCCGGCGCTGGGGTGCGGTGGCCGCCGGCTCAGCCGCAGCCAGTCGGCCTCGTGCCGCGAGACGCCGAACTCCTACATGGCGGCACTGGTGCGGCGGGTGTCGGCAGCCGGCCTGGGGGGCAGCGAGGACCTTGCCCCTTACCTCGAGTTGCTCGACCGCGTCTTGGAGGACCGAGAGGTGACGAGAGACGAGGTCGAGGGACTGCATGAGATGGCCCTGGCCATCGGCCTGACCGGGAGACAGGTCGTCGAGGCCCACTGGCAGTACATGGAGGCTCTCGCAGGACTGGCCTGGGCAGACGGGGTCCTGACGGGAAACGAAGCGGCGGATCTTCGCCACGTGGGCAGCCTGCTCGGTCTCGACGCCGAGATGACGCAGTGGATCGTCGAGCAGTCGGCAGCGGGGGGCGCCGCTTCGGCGACGACGCTCTCGGCTCCCTCGCTCGTCGGCAAGAGCGTCTGCTTCACGGGTCAGCTTGCGCGTGTCGAGCGTGGTGAGGCCGAGCGGCGTGTGCAGCGGGCCGGACTGGTCGTGAAGTCCGGCGTCTCGAAGAAGCTCGACATCCTCGTCTGCGCCGATCCTCACTCGCAGTCGGTGAAGGCCCGCAAGGCTCGTGAGCTCGGTGTCCGCATCATGGCGGAAGAGGCCTTCTGGCGGGCGCTTGGGGGCGACGAGCGCTCCGGGCCCGCGCTGACGTGAGCCGGGAGAAGGAGACGGAATGGACTGGCATTTCGGCTACAACTGCATGCACTTCGTGCCCACGCTGGGCAAGTGCCGCGTGCTGATCGACCGCTACAACAAGCGTGCTGACCTGCTCGGCGAGAAGTGGCTCAAGACGCGGGACTTCCTCGTGTACACGGAGCTTCCACCCCATGACCTGGTAGCCCAGGTCGAGGCGGGCGAGGTCAAGGCGAAGAGGATCGAGAAGCCCAGGAACCCTGAGGAGGACGGCTACTGGCGCTTCCTGCATCGTTGTTCCTGGGACTGGGACGACTGCGCCCTGGGCGCGACCGGCGGGTACTGCACGTCGTTCGATGCGCACGACGGCGAGCCGATTACCTGCCTTATGGATCTTCGTCACCTGGGCGTCGAGCACCCCGATCTGGCGAAGGTCCCTTCATCTGAAGAGGTGCGTCGTCTTGAAGCGCGACTGTGGACATGGCGGAGGCAGACACCGCCGACGCCTCACGACACGCAGCAGAGGCGACCGTTAGCCAAATCGGATTCGGCCTGAGGAGACCGGGTGTCCTCGCTGCGCCTCGGGTTACTCGTCGTGAGCATTCAGCCACGAGGCGTCACCCGTCGCCCATGGACGTGTCGCGAGGTGGAACGCCAGCGGCTCGCTAGCGGTCCTGCGTCGTGGAATCGTCTGGCGGTGCAGTGTGACTGGGATGATCGCAGCGATGTGGGTGCGTGGTCTCGCCATCGATTCGCCTGCTTGGGCTCGGCGGTTGGCCGGCTACTCTGCCGGAGGAGCCGATGTTCTCAAGTAGCCCGCCAGGAACTCGCTAATCAGACGAGTCACTGCCACGAAGCCGTTCGAGGTACGAGTCGATCAGCTCTGTGAGCACCGCGTAGCAGGTCTCGAAGTCAACGTCCTCGGGATCAAGAAGCCCGTGAATCGCGAGGCCGTCATCGACGGCGATCAGGATGCTGGCCAGCGCCCTGACCTGCTTCGCAGACGCGGTGGATGGCATGCCGAACAGCCCCATATCGTAGTCGCGGTACGAGCGGTACATCATGCCGACGGTCTCGCGTAGGCGCGCGTCACGCACGACATGGGGGAGAAGTTCAATGAGCACTTGCGACATCTCTGGATCCGCAGCCATGTCGCGCCACGCGTTCATCTGCATGGCGATGCTCTCGCGGCCGGGAGCAAGATGACTGGTCTGCTCTGCGACCTGGTCAAGAAAAGCCTTGGGTGCGAGTGAGTCGACAAGAGCGGCAACCAGTCCATACCTGTTACCGAAGTAATATGGAACCGCAGTCGTGTAGACGTCCGCCTCCTTCGCAACTGCAGCGAACGACAGCTGAGCGTATCCATCGCGCAGTAGGACTCGCTTCGCGGCCCTGAGTATCTTGTCGGCGATCGTGGGGTCTCGCCGCGTCACCCCAGATTGCGGTCTTTGCACATCAGGCACCGCGCCCTCCCGTCATGGTTGTCGGACCTCTGGGTCGCCCGCGTCGAACGGTGCGGTCTCACCCGAGGCCATATCCGAGCTACATCATGCCCCAAGAGCGTTGTCTCGGCTCGCATCCTGTGCCATCATAGGCAACTAGTTCGAGTAATCGAACTATATTGCCTTGCCAGCCTGTTACGAGCGTGACGATGGAGGTCGTATGGTATCCGACACGGCACGAAGACCCTGGGAGCACGCAGGCATTCGAGTGACCGAGGGCCGACTGACCGTCTCGGGCAGGGATGCAGAGGACCTTGCCCACAGATACGGGACTCCGCTGTACGCCGTCGACCTTCAGCGCGTCGGTGAGAAGGCCCGCCTTTTGCAGGATGCGCTCTCGAGTGTGGGGTTGCGCCACGCGGTCCGCCTTGCGCTCAAGGCCAACCGTCAGCCTGAGCTCATGCAGTACCTCCGGAGCCTTGCGTCTGCGGGCCGCGCCCGGGGTGTGGGCGTGGATGTCTGCTCGCCGGGCGAGGTCTTGTATGCGATCTCGCACGGCTGGCACCCACAGGAGATCAGCTTCACGGGAACCAACGTGTCCGACCGTGACTTCGACGTGATTGCGCCGTTGCCGGTCCACGTCAACCTGGATCTTCTGAGTCAGATCGACCGGCTCGGCCGCAGGTTTCCGGGGAGAACGATCGGCATCCGCATCAATCCCCGGGTCGGCGCTCAAGGCGACAGAGAAGAGGGCAGCTTCTACAGCGGGGCAAGGCCCACGAAGTTCGGCATCTACAGAGAGGATCTCGAGCGTGCTCTCGAGATCGCCAGCTCTCACGGGTTGACCGTCGACACCGTGCACTTGCACGTGGCGAACTGCATGTTCGACGACAAGCTGCACGCCTTCGAGGCTGCACTCGGTGAGGCTGCCTCTATGGTCGGGGTGTTCCTCGAGCACGGATGTCCGCTGCGAGAGATCAACGTTGGGGGCGGACTCGGCAGCGCCGCGCTCGAGGGCGAGAAGCCGCTCGACCTTGTCAGGTTCGCAGGCATCGTTAAGGCTCGCCTGGGGGAGTTCGGACTAACGATCGGCGTCGAGCCCGGCGAGTTCCTCGTGAATGACTGCGCGGCGCTGCTTGCTGAGGTCATCACAGTCGAACGACGCCTCGGCGCTCTCTTCGTAGGCCTCGATGCCGGCTGGAATGTGCTCTGCGACCGATTCGTCTACGGGCGGGACCAGGCGATCGTCCTGTGCCGCGCCGTCGATGCACCTTGCGCCGACGTGGCCACCATCAGTGGACACATCAACGAGGGCGACGACCTCTTCGCGGAGGACTACCCATTCCCCGAGGTGGCGGAGGGCGACATCGTGGCACTCATGGCCGCGGGCGGCTACAACCAGGCCCAGATGTCGCTGCATTGCCTGCGGCCGCATGCGCAGGCTGTCTGCTTCCGGGATCGAGTCGAGGCCCAGCGTGCGGTCGGGTCTTCGCCAAGTGCCACGGGATAGATTGGGGGGAGACGTGTATCAAGTCCAGAGTCGGAAGTGCGACGAGTCAGGCGACGTTGAGGGTCTGGTTCTTGACCTTGGCCGGGGTCGGATCACCAGACTGCAGTTCATTCGTAGAGCAGCGCTGCTCGGGCTGTCGGTGCCGGCAGTCGCCATGCTGCTCGCGGCGTGTGGCGAGAGCGAGTCGACAGAGGCGCCGCCGCCTACGCCGATAGATACCACACTGCCCGAGACCCTGTACTACTACAGCTGGGCGGAGTACATCGATCCTGAGGTCAAGGAGGAGTTCACCGCGCGGACCGGGATTGAGATCGTCGAGACGGACTTCAGCGACATGGATGCTCTCTACGCCAAGGCGAAGGGCATGGGCGGTCAGCTTGACGTCGACATCATCGTGCCGAGCGACTACATGGTCTCCATGATGCGGAAGTCGGACATGCTCCAGGCGCTCGACATGAGCCTGATCCCGAACTTCCAGTATGTGAGCGAGCAGTTCCGGACCCCGTCCTTCGATCCCGAGACCGATGGCAACAAGTACAGCATCCCATACATGTGGGGATCGATGGGGATCGGTGTCCGCACCGACAAGATACGCGATTCGATCACAGGCTGGGCTGACCTGTGGAACGAGAAGTACAAGAAGCAGATCAACATGCAAGACAGCTCACGGCCGACTGTGGGGGCTGCACTGAAGCTCCTCGGCTACTCGCTGAACTCCACCAGCGAGGCCGAAATCAACGAGGCTGCGGACAAGCTCATCGAGCAGAAGCCGTTGGTGTCTCAGTATGACTCGATCAACCCCTATCGCAGCATGGCCAGTGGAGTCCCTCTTGTGCATTGCTGGAGCGGGGAAGTCATCCAAGCGATCAACTACGCAGACACGAGCCCGGACGACCTCAAGTACGTGGCTCCGTCGGAAGGCTACATGCTTTTCATCGACAACTACTGCATCCCGAAGGGTGCACCCAGTCCGTACGCAGCTCACCTGTTCATGGACTTCATCCTCGACCCGGAAATCGAGGTGCAGAATGCGAGCTGGATCGGCTTCTTCCCGCCAGAGGATGGAGCCATGGAGGAGCTCGACGAGCTCACTCGCAGCATCATCCCCGACGCGGAGACGCTCTCCCGGGGAGAGGTGACGGACGATGTGGGCGACGCAGAGACTCTCTACGTGGACGCTTGGCGACGGGTCAAGACCGCTTGACCCGGAGCGAGACGTCAGACGTGGGCGAGCAGCGAAAGCGCGATTGACGACAGGGGAGGCCGCTGGCGCATGAAAGTGTTCATGAGCGTGGACCTGGAGGGCATCACGGGCGTGTTCAACATGCCCCAGACCGATTGCGACGGCAACTTCGAGTGGGTGGCGGCAGTGACACAGATGCAGGGCGACGTCGATGCTGTCATCGCCGGGTGCGACGATGCCGGTGTCGACGAGATCGTGATCTGCGATGCCCACTTCAAGAGCAACAACCTTGACATCGATGTCTTGCCTGCGCACGTCTCGCTTGTGCGGGGCACGCCGATGGAGCTCTTCATGATGCAGGGCATCGATAGCTCGTTCGACGCCGCCATCTTCATCGGGTACCACGCGCGGCAAGGGACCGAGGACGGTGTGCTCTGCCACAGCTACACGGAACTGGCGACGAGCGTCACCGTCCTCGCGTCGGACGGCAGTCCCGAGTATGTGACTGGCGAGATAGGCATGAACGGTGCCGTCGCAGGATCGTTTGGGGTGCCTGTGGTCCTGGTGAGCGGGGACGCGGCGACGGCGGCGGAGGCGCGCGATCTTCTGCCCAGCGTGCGCACAGTTGTCACGAAGGAAGGCCTCGGCCGTCATCGGGCGCGCCTGTTCTCGCCAAGGGCGACCCGCCCCGCTCTGCGTGAGGCCGCAGCGGAGGCGCTGCGGTCGACGGACGGGCCCGCGCCGCTCGACTGGAACGGCCGAACGCTGCGCGTCTCATGGGCGGACACGCGCATTTGCGACTTGGCCGCCGCATGTCCCGGAGTCAGGAAGGTGGATGGCCTCACGATTGACATCGCCGATCGCGAGTACATGACCGTCTTCAGAACGTTCCTCGCCGCCGCGCTCCTGGCGGGGATGGATCAGCATGATTGACTACATTGACCACATGGTGCAGTCCCGCGGTCTGCCTTCCCGTTCCGCCTGTTCCTAGCAGCACCGGGTTGCCGCGGCGGCCGACTGCCCATTTGCGTTGTGCCGGGCTCGGTCAAGAGTCAATCCCCAATGCAGGTGAACGTTGGTGGGTCACAGGCTGTGCGACGGGCGGTAGCCGAAGCCTTTCTTGCGTCGAACAGCGTTTCACGACTGCAGGTGGTCGCTTACGTCTGGGCGGGTCCGGCGCCGTTGGCAATCTCGTAATCGACGATGCAGGTGATTCGCTGTCGTAGACGCCTGAAGATTGGGACCTTGCCACTGTGCCAAGAGTCCGTCCGGGCGGGACCTGGTCACCGGTCTGCCCACGTCTTGCCGACGAGACGCCGCACTACGGCCGGGGCCGCTCCTCTACCAGACATCATCGAGCTCGCCCAGAACGTTGGACGGTGCAGCACCTCTGCAGATGACCAGGCACCGGCCGTCACCGCGGACCGACGACTGCAAAACCTCCATCACCGGTTCGACTCCGGTCGCCGCCTCCAAGAACTTCCCCTGCAACTGACGATCTCCGTACGTGCGCCCACGTGCACGGAACTTCCGAATCGGCAAGACGGCCGACATTCGGCCGACGAGAATCCGCGGTACGGGTCGGCATGCGGATCCATGAGGATGACATCCGGCTCCAGCCGTCGTTTCTCGGCGACTGCTCGTTGTCCGTCCCCGGCCGGACCCGGTGTCGTGGCCGGCGGTCCACGTGTCGAGGCGGCGCACTCGTCGAGCCCTCCGGCGGCTCCGGAGCGACGCTCACGACGCCGCCGGGGATGGGTCCGGATCGTGCCACGGCCCGTCGGCGCCGACGAGCTGCTGCGCCTCGTCGGGTCCCCAGTCGCCCTGGTCATACGTGTACAAGGGCGCGCCGTCGCCAAGCACCTGGTCGACCACCGTCCACTGCGCTTCCACTGCGTCCTCGCGCGCGAACAGCTCGGGATCGCCGCTCATGGCATCGGCCAGAAGGCGCTGGTATGGGGGCTCGTCAAGGGACGTCTGCCGCGTCAGCAGCAACTCGACATCCGAGCCGATCATGCGCTCGCCGGGAGTCTTGACGCGCACACCCATGCCGATGCGGACGTCGGGACTCATGCGCATGCGAAGGTGGCTGGAGTACTCGGGGACGATCTCGGCGAACGTTTCGCGCGGCGGCCGCTTGAACTCGACGACCACCTCGGTCGAGGTGATCGGGAGGTTCTTGCCGGCACGGATGAAGATGGGAACGCCGACCCAGCGCCACGAGTCGATGCTGAGCCGGGCTGCGACGTACGTCTCGACCGTGGAGTCCGGGGCGACGCCGGGGATCGCGTGGTAGCCGCGGTACTGCCCGCGCACGATGTCCTTCGGCATCAAGGGCCGGAGGCTCTTGAGCAGTCGCACCTTCTCTGCCCTGACGGCGTCGTGCGCCTGACCGGTGGGTGCGTCCATGGTCAACGTGGCGAGGACCTGGAGCAGATGGTTCTGCAGCACGTCACGGATCGTGCCCGTCTCGTCGAAGAATGCGCCTCGGTCATCGACGCCGAACGCCTCGGCCATGGTGATCTGGATGCTCCGCACGTACGTGCGGTTCCAGATCGGCTCGAAGACGGGGTTGGCGAAGCGCGTGTAGAGGATGTTCTGCACCGGCTCCTTGCCGAGGTAGTGGTCGATGCGGAAGATGGCCTCCTCGGGGAAGTGCTTGCGCAGGATGCGGTTGAGCTCGCGAGCCGACGCCAGGTCACGTCCAAAGGGCTTCTCGAGCACGAGACGGGCATCCTTCGTCGTGCCAAGGTGTTCCACCACGCGTTCGAACACGCTCGGCGGGACCGCCAGGTAGTAGAGGGGCCTCCGCGCGTCGCCGAGCTGCTCACGGAGCCGGTCGAACGGGTCGGGATCCGTGTAGTCGACGCGCGCATAGCTCAGGAGCGCCGAGAGCTCGGCGAACGCCTTGTCGTCCACGCCACCGTGCTCCCCGAGGCTCTGGCGGGCGCGGGCACGAAGGTCGTCGTCGCTCCAGTCGTGCCGAGCGACACCGATGATGGGGAGGTCCATCCCTTCGTCACGGACGAGCCGCTGCAACGCGGGGAAGATCTGCTTGTACGCGAGGTCGCCGGTGGCGCCGAAGAAGACGAAGGCATCAGCGCTGGGGGAGCTCATCGGCTCGAGTCCTCGTCCGAGGCGTCCTTCTCGAGGTGACCGCCGAAGCCGTAGCGGAGCGCGGACAGCAGCTTGTTGGCGTAGTCGTCCGCGTCGCGGGAGGCCCAGCGGCCGAACAGGGCCGAGCTGATGACCGGCGCCGGCACGCCCTCGTCGACGGCCGCCTGGAGTGTCCAGCGGCCCTCGCCCGAGTCGGAGACGCGGCCCTCGAACTGCGACAGCCCGGGATCCTTGAGCAGCGCGCTCGCCGCGAGGTCGAGGAGCCAGGAGCCGATCACGCTGCCCCGGCGCCAGACCTCAGCCACCTCGGAGAGGTCGACCTCGTACTCATAGAGCTCGGGCCGGCGGAGCGGCGCGGTCTCGGCGTCGGTGGACTGCGCGCGCTTGCCCACGTCGGCGTTCCTGATGATGTTGAGACCCTCGGCATAGGCGGCCATGATCCCGTATTCGATGCCGTTGTGGACCATCTTCACGAAGTGACCGGCGCCGGCAGGACCGCAGTGGAGGTAGCCCATCTCGGCTGGACTCGGCGCGCCGCTACGACCCGGGGTGCGCGCCGCCGCGTCGACGCCGGGCGCCAGCGCTCTGAACAGGGGGTCCAGGCGCGCGACCGCCTCCTGTTCGCCGCCGATCATCTGGCAGTAACCGCGCTCCAGCCCCCACACGCCGCCACTGACGCCCACATCCACATAGTGGATGCCGTCGGCCTTCAACGCGGCGGCGCGGCGCAGGTCGTCGTGATAGTAGGAATTGCCGCCGTCGACGACCACGTCGTCGGCCACGAGCAACGGGGTCAGCTCGTCCAGGGTGACGTCGACGGCGCCGGCCGGCACCATGAGCCACACCACGCGCGGCGCCGGCAACTGGCCCACCAGGTCGGCGAGCGACGTGGCGCCGCTCCTGATCGCTCCGGCATCCAGCACCTTCTGCACCGTTTCCCGGTGACGCGCGTACCCCACCACCTCGTGATCCGCGCGGCTCAGCCGCAGGGCCATGTTGGCGCCCATTCGTCCAAGACCGATCAGTCCGAACTTCATGTCCTCTCCTCCCCGGGTCGAGCCGCGTCGCAGTGCGGCGGCCGTACATCGATGCCGCGCAGCGTCGCGAGACGTCAACTATCTCGACCATCTCCGCAGGCGCGGGTCACATCCGTCACCTCGGCCGGTGGGGCCGGCCGGTCGGCGCCACGGCCGCCGATGGTGGAACGGTGCGGCGATCCTGTCTCGAGACTACCCTCGGCGCGTTCTCCCGACACGGTGGATGGCTCCTGCGGTTGCAGCCATCCCGAGGGCCTCCGAGCATGGCGCTTCGAGCTCGCCGCCAAGGCGCCCGGGCCGGTCGCGCCGCTCACCGACGAACTGCCGACGAGACGCAGGGTCACGCCGCACGATGGCATGACACCGGGCGGCACGGTCAGGCTGCGGGGGCTTCTCCGGAGCGCCCGTCCCGAAGGGCTGAGTCTGGTGGCGGGGTTTGCTCGAGAAGAGCCCGGCCCGCGGTCGCTCGGATCCCCGCGAGCATCGCGTCTTCCGCGCTCACTCGGCCTCGAGTTCCCGCTTGGCAGCCGACATCTCTTCGCGTTGCGTCGAATCTGGCACAGGGTAGTGGGGGTCGATCGCCGCGAGTTCGTGCACGAGCAGACGGGCGACCGCCAGGTGCGCAAACCACTTGTGGTCGGCCGGGATCACATGCCACGGCGCCCACGGCGTGCTGGTGGCGCTGAGCATGTCCGAGAATGCCTCCTGGTAGTCGTCCCAGTAGCGTCGCTCGCGGGCATCGGCGGCCGAGAACTTCCAGTTCTTGTCGGGTTCTGCGATGCGCGCCAGAAAGCGCCGTCGCTGCTCCTCTTTGGAGAGGTTCAAGAGGAGCTTGATGACGCGGATGCCGTTGCCGACGAGGTAGCGCTCCCAGGCGTTGATGTCGCGGTAGCGGCGCTGCCAGATGTCCTTGCCCATGTCCTCGGGAGGCAGGTGCTGTGATGCGAGGGCCTCGGCGTGCACGCGCACGACGAGGACCTCTTCATAGTGCGAACGATTGAAGATGGCGATCTTGCCGCGCTCGGGCAGAGCCCGCTGATAGCGCCAGAGGAAGTCATGCTGAAGCTCCTCCGCAGAGGGGACCTTGAAGCTCGTGACCGAGACGCCCTGCGGGTTCAGTCCGCTCATGACGTGTTTGATCGTGCCGTCCTTGCCGCCGGCATCGAGCGCCTGCATGACGACGAGGACGGCGTACGTGTCCTGTGCCGCCAAGCGTGCCTGGTATTCGGTGAGTGCGTCGATGCCATGACGCAACTCCACCATCGCGTCCTTCTTGGTCAGCAGGTGTGCCGTGTAGGCAGGGTCATAGTCGCGTGCCAGTGACACCGTTGCGCCCGGCTCGACACGAAGATCGGCGACGAGCTTGGCGAGGTCCGTCTGCTTGTCTTTGCTCATCTGATCCTCTTGCCTCAGGTCTTCGTGCGCGTCTGGTCGATGCCCACCCCGCGCTCGCCCGGGTGTGGCGAGCTCACCGTAGCTGGTCGTCGGGGCCACCACTCGTGCCATACCCCCGTGCACCAACCTACCCTCGACACGGGCAGTGGGTAAACGTGACAGAGTACGCCGGGCATGAGGCCGATCCGGAGTCGGAGCTGGGGGGCACGGCCGTGCGCTCGCAGTTCCCGTTGACTCCGCAGGTGCACTGAGGGGAGTCACCGGCGCCGAGGCCCGGTGACCGCCCGTGCCTCGCCAACGGACCCGTCGCGTCTCCCCGGGGCGGAGCGCGCTAGTATCGTTCGCGTGGCCGCATCGGGGAAGTGCGTCGTGTCGACCGTGTCCCGCACCGGGCTCGAAGGCGAAGACGAACGACCCTGGACGACTGAGGTCGGCGCCGCCGCGGGGCACGCGATCGGCCGGCGCCGGTCGAACGGCTGAGGAGGTCCATCGTGAAGATCACCGCGGTCGAGGCGATCGAGCTGCGCTTGCCGGAGGAGTTGATCGGCGAGAGGGCCGACGACGGGCAGAACGTCCTCATCGTCCAGGTCCATACCGATGAAGGCCTGGTCGGCGTCGGCGAGGTGGTGTCCCAGCCCCGGGTCGCCAAGGCGGTCATCGAGGCGCCGAGAGCTCAAGACAGGTTCAGCGGCCTGGCGTGCGAGCTCATCGGCATGGACCCCCTGCAGACCTCGGTCGTCTGGGAGCGACTGTCGCGGGCGACCTACTACTACGGCCGTCGGGGGGTAGTGGTCCATGCGATGGCGGGCGTGGACATGGCGCTCTGGGACCTCAAGGGCAAGTACTACGGCGTGCCGGTGCACGCGCTTCTCGGAGGAGCCTTCACGACCCGAGTGCGTGCGTACGCGAGCGATCTCTTCGGCGTCGATGCCGAGGAGACGGAGGCCAAGGCGCGCCGCTGGCGCGAGGCCGGGTACACGGCCGTCAAGCTGGGCTGGGCGCCGATGGGGCAGAGCGAGCGGCTCGACTTGGAACTGGTGGCGGCGCTGCGGCGCGGCGCCGGTCTCGACCTCGACATCATGGTCGACGCCGGGTGCTGCTGGGATGCCGCGACCGCGCTGCGGCGCGCCCGCCAGTTCCAGGAGTTCGACATCCTGTGGCTCGAGGAGCCGCTCGCCCAGGACGATCTGGACGGCTACCGGCGTCTCTGTGATGCCTCGCCGGTCCCCATCGCCGCCGGCGAGGGGGAGGCCGAGCGCAACGGTTTCCGCGATCTGATCGAGCGCGGCGGCATCGACGTGTGTCAGATCGACCTCGCCCGGACGGGCTTCACCGAAGGGGTGCGCATCGCCGACATGGCGGAGGATCGTGGCCGACGTGTCGTCAACCATTTCTACTCGACCGGCGTCAATCTCGCCGCCGGCCTGCACTTCGCGGCCAGCCGCAAATCCACGTTCATCCTCGAGTACTCCGTGGACGACACGCAGACGCGCTGGGGCGTCACGCGACAGAAGATGTCGATCGACGCCGACGGCTACGTCGCGGTCCCCGAAGGGCCCGGGCTGGGCATCGACCTGGACGAGGACACCATCGACGACCTGCGTGTGAGCTAGCTCGCTCGGCGCTGCGGCCTGGGTCGAGTACGCTCGCTCACGCCGCCGGAAGCGCCGGCCGCACTCAAAGCGGCCGCACACGAAGAGCCGGCCTCTTGCGGCCGGCTCTTCGTGTGGTCCCGTCTTCTCAGGCGGGTCGGGGGCCTTCGTCTCCGTATCCGCAGATGTCCGACCCCGCGTCGACGGCCTGTGTGTTCCGGACCCCGTCAGTACGGCCAGATGGGCGACCAGTCGCTGTTGCCATCACGGGGCCCGGCGACTCGCCGGCGGGCAGCGTGTTCAACGCGTTGGCGTCGGCCCTCGCCCCGGCCTGGGTCTCGCCATCGTGAAGAGCATCGTCGAGGCGCACGGAGGACGGGTGGAGGTGCAATCGGTTCCCGACAAGGGGACGGCGATCTCGTTCGTCCTCTCGGCGCGGGCGGCGTAGCCGGGGTCGCCGACGTCCGCCGGTGCCCCGCTGCTACACCTGTGGGGTCTCGGGCCGGGGCTGCTCCGCGGGCCGGGGCTGCTCCGCGGGCCGGGGCTGCTCCGCGGGCCGGGGCTGCTCCGCGGGCCGGGGCCGCTCCGCGGCGCGCACCGGCTCCCCCCGCTCATGATGTCCCTCGTGCTCGCCGACCCGGCGTCCCGTCAGGAGCCCGGGGACGACGGCGAGGAAGGCGAAGAGGGCGGCGACGTAGTAGGGCCACGAGAACGACTTGGCGATGTTGTCTTTGAAGATGGCAGCCAGCTTCGCCTGCACCTCGGCCTGCGGGCTCCCGGCCTGGGCCGAGGGGCCGCTCCCCGCCAATCCCTGAGCCTCCTGCGGCCTGATCGCCCCGCTGCTGGCCTGCGCCGCCGCTTGCTGCAGCTGAGCGTCGATCGCCGCCCGCTGCGAAGCGGGGATCGCGCTCTGGGCGTCGACGTACTTGCGGGCATCCCGGGCGGCGTTCTCGACGTTCGTCGTCATCTGCGCCGTGAAGATGGCCACGAGCACGGCGATCCCGAACGAGAAGCCGATCTGGCGCAGGGTGTTGAGCGCGCCCGAGCCCACACCCGTCACCTCGCGTGGGAGCGAGCCCATCGCTGCCGACGCCAGGCTGGGGAAGGTGAGACCCATGCCGACGCCGATGACGACGACGCGCCAGGTGGCGTCCACGGCCGTGCTCTGCGCGTCCATACCCGCGAGCAGCAGCAGGCCGACGCCGAAGAAGGCCGCTCCGATGCCCGACAGGAAGCGGGGCCCCATCCTGTCGACGAGGCGGCCGACGAACGGGCCCAGCACGAAGGCTGTGAGCGCCATCGGAGTGATGGCGAGGGCGGCGCTCAACTCGCTGTAGCCGAGCACCGAGACGAGGAAGATGACGAGCAGGAACATGGCGCCGCCCATGGCGGCGCCGATGAACGTCATGGCCGTGTTGGCGGCCGCGAACGAGCGGATGCGCAACAGCCGGAAGTCGAACATCGGCGACGGCGTATGCAGCTCCCACCACGTGAAGAGCGGGTAGCTCACGATGGCCACCGCGAAGAGCGCCAGGATGCGAGCGGAGGTCCAGCCCCACTCATTGGCCTGGATGAGCGCGAGCACGAGGCAGAAGAGGCCCACGGCCGAGATGACGACGCCGAGGTAGTCGACGCGTGTGCCGGCGAGCGCTTCCTTGACCTTGGGGATCACGACCCAGCCGAAGAGGAGGGCGGCGATGCCCACGGGGACGTTGATCAGGAAGACCCAGTGCCAGGCGCCGTACTCGATGAGGACGCCGCCCAGCGAAGGGCCGATGGCGGCGGCGATGCCGGAGATGGATCCCCAGATGCCGAAGGCCATGCCCGCCTGGCGGCGAGGGAAGACGCTGAAGAGGATGGCCAGCGAGAGCGGCGTCATGGCGGCGCCGCCGACACCCTGGCCGACGCGGAAGGCGATCAGCCAGCCGATCGAAGGCGAGAGGCCACAGAGCAGCGAGAAGAGGGTGAAGACGCTCAGGCCTGCGAGGAAGACCTGCTTGCGCCCGAGCTTGTCGGCGAGGCCGCCCATGGAGAGGAAGAGCACCGCCAGCGCCAGGCTGTAGGCGTTGATGACCCAGGAGGCCACGGCGACGGTCGTGTCGAGGTCGCTGATGATCGCGGGGATCGCGATGTTGACGATCGTCACATCGAGCAGAGTCATGAACATGCCCGGCGAGACGGCGGCAAGGATCAGCCATTTGCGCGGGTGGCCCTCATCCTTCAGGGCTGGTGACTCGACGGTCGCAGGATTCAAGGTTCAGGCTCCCTTTTCGATCCCTTGCCGATGCCCGCCGCATGGAAGGACACCTGCCTCACGGTCCATCTGTCTCTACGTCTGCCTAATGGAGGCCGACCCGGCCACGGGGCCTGGCCCGGCCTGCTGACGCTCCCGCAACCGGCGCCAATCCTCCAGCTCCAGAAAGCTGCCCTCGACGTCGCTCTCCATCCGGAGGAACAGGCGCCAGGGCACCGTGAACGAGAGGGTGTCGCGCGGGACCCGGTGACGTTGCGCGATGTCGAAGAAGCCGATGACGCCTCTCGGCACGTCACGTTTGGCCTCCTCGTAGCCGTAGATGACGGACTGACAGGCGCCGCCGAAGGGCGCGATGGCCGGCTCGCCGCCGGCCCGCGAGAAGTCGGTCATGATGATGAGCGCCGAGAGTTGATCGGGATTGACGAGAAAGACCACGAGCTCGGGCGCGTCGGCGTCGGTGATGGCCTCGAGGGGTTTCATGACGACGTACTCGGTGGGCACCTCGGTCAGGGGCATGTCGGCGAGCCACCGGCGGACCAGCTCGGGCGTCTGGAAGAAGCGCTCGCCCTCTCTCATGCGACTGCCGCGGCGCGAGTCGTCGGCCTCTTCTGCGTCGCCGGTCGAGAGCAGCTTGTCGATGGCGAACGAGCGCTTCTCGTAGGCGTTGCCGAACCCGAGTCCCGTGCCACCGCCGGGACAGCCGTAGGTCTGCCGGTCGAACACCGCCGTCTTGCCCTTCGACACCGCGAGCATGCTCGCCGCGACGCAGCCTCGGCTGCCCGCCTTGAACTGCAGCGCACCCTCCGGCCGTTCGTCCGTCAGGATGATCGCTATCGGTGACGACGCGAGCCCGAGGGCATCGACGAGTCTGCTCTCCATGACATCTCCCGTTGCGGTGGATGACGCTGCAGGAGCCCGAGCGTCGCGCGGTCGGGACGAAGCCCCACGCTCGCTTCCCGGTCTCGTTCGAGTATACCGAGGGACGGGGGCGGCGACCGGGAGCTTCGTTGGCGCGGCCGACGGTCGCGGTCCCGCGTCGACGAGGGCAGTCGGAGGGCTCACGGATCCGGCCGTGCGGCGACTGGGTCGTCAAGTGTGTGCGGCAGGAGGACGTGTCGTCGCCTCCCGGTGGCACGCCCGACGCGAGCCGCGGCTACGCCCCGACGGCCACCCTGTCCGCGGCCGGGCTGACGCCGAACATGCGCCGGTACTCGCGACCGAACTGGGAGGCGCTCGCGCAGCCGACGCGGTACGCGGCCTCCTGGGCGGTCACGCCCCCGTCGACGAGCAGCGCCCTCGCTCTGTGCAGTCGGGTCTGCTTGACGTACTGGAGCGGCGATGTCGCCGTCATCTCGCGAAACACCTGGTGGAAGGTCGAGACGCTCATGTGCGCCTCTCGCGCGAGCGAGGGCACGTCGAGCTCCGCCGCGTAGTCCTGGTCGATGCGACGGAGGACCCGGGCGATCTCCGCGTAACGGCCGGAGTTGACGGCCAGCAGCCGGAGCACGTCGCCCCTCTCGCCCTCGAGGACGTGGAAGACGATCTCGCGCACGATCTGCGGTCCGAGAACACGCGCCCGCAGGCGAGACTCGAGCACGCCCGCGAGTCTCGTGGCGGCATCCACGACGTCGGCGGTCAGCGCGGTCGAGCCGACGACGCGAGGTCGCCCGACCGTGCCCGGGTGGTCGCCGATCTCCAGCAGCAGCTCGCCCACGAGGACGGGGTCGACCGCGATCATCAGAGCTGCGCTCCGGATGACGTGACGGAGGGTAGTGGTAGGGGAAGGCGTGCATGGGCGGGAGGGGATGTGGTCACTGCAGACGCCAACGCGACGGTCTCCGTAGAGAGCGCGATCCTGACCCTGCTGATCGTGGCGGGTCTCGTGCTCCTCTTCACCCGCCTGACCAGGCTGCCGTACACCATCACGCTCGTTCTCGTGGGTCTCCTCGGCGGCGTGCTCGGTGTGCTCCCCGCGCTCACCTTCTCGCCCGATCTCGCCTTCTACGTCTTCCTCCCTGTCATCCTCTTCGAGTCCGGCCTGCGGACACCGGTCCATCACCTGCGACGACACCTCGGTACGGTCGCCTTCCTCGCCGTCCCCGGCGTGCTGCTCTCGTTCGTGCTCACGGCGGCCGGGCTCTGGTTCGCCGGCGCCGGGCCGCTCGCGGAGCTCCTCGTCTTCTCGGCGCTGATCGCCGCGACCGACCCGGTGAGCGTGGTCGCGCTGTTTCGACGGATGCGCGTCCCCGGGGGCCTGCGAGTGATCGTCGAGAGTGAGAGCCTCTTCAACGACGGCACGGCGGCCGTGCTCTTCGCGATCGTCGTCGCCTCCGCGACGAGCGGCGGCATCGGCCTGCTCGACGCCGCCGGCCGCTTCGCCTGGATGGCGGCGGGCGGTCTCGCCGTCGGCGTCGGAGTGGGGCTGGCCGCGAGCGGCCTGCACCGCCTGCTCGACGAAGCCATCGTCGAGCTCATGCTCACGACGATCCTGGCCTACGGGTCGTTCCTTCTCGCGGAGACCATGAACATGTCGGGGCCGGTCGCCTGTGCCGCGGCCGGCGTGACCGTCGCCGCGCTGGGTCGCCGGCACGGCATGACGCCGGGTGTCCGACAGGCGGTCGACGGCTTCTGGGAGTACGCGGCCTTCATCGTCAACTCACTGGTGTTCCTCCTCATCGGCCTGCGTATGGACGTCGGCGCCATCAGCGAGCACATCGGCCTCGTGGTGCTGGCCTTCGCGGTGGTCGTCCTGGCTCGCGCCGTGGTCGTCTACGGCTTCGGCGCTTCCCTGCGTGCCCTCCGGCGTCGAGCCGTGCCGTGGAGTTGGGACCACGTGCTCGTCTGGGGAGGCCTGCGTGGCACCGTCGCGCTCGCGCTCGCACTCAGCGTCCCCGCCGACGTGCCTTCGCGCGACAGCCTCGTCGTCATGACCTTCGGCGTCGTGCTGTTCTCACTCCTGACACAGGGCCTCACCATCCCGACGCTTGTCCGATGGCTGGGGCTCGCGGGGCAGGGCGACGAGACGACGGCGGCGCGGGGGAAGCGCGAGCAGAGCCCGACGTGAAACCTCCACGCGCTCGCGCACTATGCGCCCGGGTGGTGCCGTGCCGACGCGCGGTGCCGCTGACTCGTGCCGCCGCTCGTCGGCCGGCTCGTGCCGTGCCGCTGGATCGTGCCGCCGCTCGTCGGCGGGTTCGTGCCGACGTGCCGTGTCGCTGGATCGTGCCGCCGATCGTCGGGGGACGCCGGCGGCCCGTGAGGAGCACGGGCCGCCGGCGTCGACAACGCCGTCTCGTTACGGGCCGAGCGGAAGGGGAACGGCTGGGCAGAGAGGCGTCCACGCCGTCCTGGAGGGATCATGATCGACTATCTTGCCCTGCTCCTCGTTGTCGTTGTGGCGGGGTTCCTGCTTCTTGCGCACTTCGCGGTGCGCGGTCGTGAGACCGACGACGCGACGCGCTGGGCGCCCGGTTTCGCGCTGGTCGGTCTCATCCTGATCGTCGGCGGCTTCTCCATCGTGCTGACGTGGCCTCTCCCCGGCAGCTACAACATCGCCTTCGGCGGGCCGGCCGTTCTCTTCGGCGGCCTCCTGGCGGCCGCCGCGCTCGCCTTCGCGCGTGGCTGGGGTCTGACCTCGTTGAGCGTGTTCGCCCTCGTCGCCGGCGCTGTGGCGATCGTGGTGGGCAGTCGCCTCATCGACCTTGGCCTGACAGAGCGCCCCGCGGTCGCGGGCAGCGGGTTCATCCTCTCCGGGGTCACCGGCCTGATGGCCTCGGCAGCCCTCTGGTCGCCGGGGATCGCGGGCCGCAGGCCGTGGCACTGGGCGTTCGCCCTCGTGGCTCTCGCGGCCGCCGTCATCTGGGCCGTCACCGGCTTCGATGCGTACTGGGGTCACCTCGCCAGCTTCGCGAAGTGAACCTACTCTGGCGTCACCTCGCCAGCTTCGCGAAGTGAGCCGACTTCGGCGCCTTCGCTGCCTGCGCGGCCGGGATGAGGCGCCGCAGTAGCGGCCCTCGCCTCGGGTCGTCCGACGTCCACTCAGGCGCTCTGGATTCGACTGCGCAGGGACTGCCTCATGGATCGTCTGCGCTTCGGCGGCGGTAGACTTCAGACCGTGCGCGGCGGCCCCAGAGGGCCGCCGAAGCGAATACGCCGAGCGACACGACGTGAGGCCGATCACCGACTGATGGACCGCCGCAGCCGCGATCTGGGAGCCCTGGCGCTCGCCTTCATCGCCCTGATCTGGGGCTGCAACTGGGTGGTGATGAAGGTCGGGCTGGAGGACGCGCAGCCCTTCGCCTTCGCCGCCCTGCGCACCTTCCTCGGGGCGCTCAGTCTCTTCGCGCTGCTCCTCGTCATGCGACGCCCGCTGCGGCCGCCTCCGCTGCTCTGGACTCTCGCGATCGGGCTGCTGCAGACGACGGGGTTCGTCGGCCTGCTCATGTGGGCGCTCGAGGGAAGCGACGCCGGCAAGACCTCGGTGCTCATCTACACGATGCCGTTCTGGCTCATGTTGCTGGCGTGGGTGTTCCTGGGCGAGCGCCTGCGCGGCGTGCAGTGGCTCGCCGTCGCGCTCGCCCTCGCCGGCCTCGTGCTCGTGCTCGAGCCCTGGGACCTGCAGGGCACGTTCAGCAGCCTCCTGGCCGTCGGCGGCGGTCTCTCCTGGGCGGCGAGCGCCGTGGTGGTCAAACGGTTCGAGGCGAGGCACCGCGTCGACCTTCTCTCGCTGACGACGTGGCAGATGCTCTTCGGCTCCCTGCCGCTCGTGGCGATCGCGGCACTGACCTGGCAGGGCGGCCCGGAGTGGACGGCGTCGTTCGTCTTCGCCGTGGTCTACAACGTGCTCCTCGGCAACGCGCTGGCGTGGTATCTGTGGCTCTTCGGGCTGCGGCGGCTGTCGGCCGGCGCCGCCGGCATCGCCACGCTGGCCACCCCGGTGCTCGGCGTGGTCCTGGCCTGGATCCTCCTGGGGGAGAGGCCCTCCACGGTGGAGGCGGCCGGCATGGCGCTCGTCATCGGCGCCCTCGCGATCGTCACGGTGCGCGGCCTGGCGGCCGGACGGGGGCGGGCCATGACCGTGGCCGAGGCCGAGAGCACGCCGCAGGAGTGAGGCGCGCCCGGCTCGCGGCGTCGCCCGGCCGGCGGTGTCGCCTGCCGCACCAGCGGCCGGCGACCCGCCTCGGCGGAGACTCCGCTGCCGTATCGTGATCCTGCCGGCACGACGAACATTGACGCAGGCGCGGTCAGAGTCTAGGATTTACGCCGTGTGTCGCGCTATTGACATCCATATCCTCACCAATTGCTCGTATACGATGCGGAAATATCCACTTCAGGAGACATGAGTCAGGGTCATCTACCGGCCCGGCGACGCCGGTCGTCGAGGAGCGCTTCCGGGCCGGCGGCGGGGTGAACGGGTGAAGGAGCCTGCGACAAGCCGCGCCGCGAGGGTCGGGATCGACGAGCTCGACCGGCGCATCATCGACCTGCTGCACCGCGACGGCAGGCGGAGCGTCTCCAGTCTCGCCCGCGCACTGGGCGTCACGAAGCAGACGGTCACGAAGCGCCTGGACCGTCTGGTCGAGCGTGACGCCGTCCGCATCACCGCCCGAGTCGATCCGGTCGCCCTCGGATCCCCACTCTTCTGCATGATCGGCATGCGCGTGCGGCCCGGCGCCGCGAATCGCGTGGCGGAGCAGCTCGCGGCCATGCACGAGGTCGCCTGGGTGGGGTGCTGCACCGGCGGTTTCGACGTGCTGGCCGAGGTCTTCCTGCCCGACACCGACGCCTTCTTCGAGTTCCTCCAGCGGCGGCTCATCGGGATGACCGACATCGTCGCCACGCGGGAGTGGCTCGTGCTGCGGAGCGCCAAGTACGAGTACGTGTGGAGGGACTGGGATCCGGGCGAGGAGGGAGACCGGCGGCGCGGCGCTTCGCCGCGCGACGACGGGGGGACCGACGATCGTGACGAGCGTCGCGAGCGCGTGCGCGGCTGGACGGCCGAGCCGGGGTCCGAGCGCGAGCTGGTCCGGCTCGACGACCTGGACAGGGCGATCGTCGGCCTGTTGCGGCAGGACGGGCGACGGCCGTTCGCCGACATCGCCCGCAGGCTCGAGGTCGCCGAAGGGACCGTGGCCAACCGCGTGAGCCGTCTGCTGCGCAGCGGAGCGATGCTGGTGATCGCCCAGGTGAACTGGCCGGAGATCGGCTACCCGGTTCACGTCAACGTCGGGATCAAGGTCACGAGGGGGCAGGTCGAGCACGTGGGCAAGCGCCTCGCGACCTGCCCGAACGTGGCGTACGTGGGCTATCCGACCGGCGACTTCGACATCATCGCCGAGGCCTTCCTGCCCGACAACGCGAGCCTCCTCGGGTTCGTCGACCGCGAGCTCGCGGCCGTCGAGGGGGTCGAGGCAGTCGAGATCTGGCACGTGCTCCGCGTCACCAAGCTCAACTACGAGTGGGAGGGCGAGAGCATCGGCAGGGGGCGGCCGGCCTCTCGGGTGGGATCACCGGCCGCCCGCCCGACCGTCGTCTCGCCGCAAGGAGAAGCATGACTCGAACGGGACCTGTGCCCACGGGACACGCACGTGTGCCCACCGAACCGGGAGGTCCGACCACCGGACCGGGACATACGACCACCGGGCCGGAACATACGACCACCGGCCCGGCGCCTCTGGCCGACGTCCGCGTGCTCGACCTCGGGCAGTACATCGCCGGTCCGGCCGCGGCCATGATGCTGGCCGACCAGGGGGCCGAGGTGATCCGGGTCGACCCGCCGGGCGGGCCGCACTGGCGGAGCCCGGCGAACGCCGTGGTGAACCGTGGCAAGGCGAGCGTCGTGCTCGACCTCGCCAAGCCCGGCGACGTCGAGCGCGTGCGACGGCTGGCGGCCACGGCCGACGTCTTCATCGAGAACTCGCGCCCCGGGGTCATGAGCCGCCTCGGGCTCGGCCCCGCCGACCTGACGGAGCTCAACCCGCGCCTCGTCTACCTCTCGCTCCCCGGCTTCTCCAGCCTCGATGAAGGCGCGGAGGACGTCCGGGCGTGGGAGGGTGTCGTGGCCGCGGCGGGTGGCCTCTTCAGCGACATGAGCGTCCATCGCGCGCTGTACGGCGCGACGCCGAGCTACTCGGCGCTCGTCATGCCGTCGGCGAACGCCGCGACCCTCGGCGTCCTCGGCGTGCTGGTCGCTCTGTACCACCGCCGGCGCACGGGCCGCGGCGACGTCGTCGAGGTGCCGCTGCTGGCCGCCCTCGCCGAGTGCACCCCGTTCAACACCATGCGCATCCACCACATGCCGGGGCGCTACCTGTCTGACGCCGAGCACGAGCTCGCCCGCCGCCGCGCGGCGGGCGAGCCCTGTGACATGAGCTTCGCCGAGGTCGACGAGTTGCGCGACCCGTTCTACGCACGCTACGTCTGCAGTGACGAACGGCCGTTCTTCGTCTGCTGCGTCGGCCACCGGGGGCACATCGAGCGACTGCTGAAGGGCCTCGGCCTCTGGGACGACCTGGTCGCCGAGGGCCTGCCGCGCGCCGACCCCTTCACGAGCACGCGCGAGTGGGGCCCGGATGCCGAGGGCAACACCGTCTACGCCTACCCGCTGAAGGGTCGTTGGGCGCGGCGCATCCGGGCGCTGCTGAGGGAGCGGTTCGCGACCCGCTCCTCGACGGAGTGGGAGCGCTTCTTCTCCGAGCAGCGCATCCCCGGCGTCGCCGACCGCAGCCTGGAGGAGTGGCTGGCGTGCGATCACGGACGGCAGTCCGGGCTGGTCGTCGAGGTGGACGACCCGACGTATGGCCGCATGCTCCAGCCCGGACCCTACTTCTGGGTCCGCGCCGGTCGCGACGCGTACCGGCACCCCGCGCCGGCGCGGGGCCTCGACGCCGACCGCGCGTCGGCCGCGGGCGGCGTGCCGCCCGCCGACTCGGCGGTCGACGGCGGGACGCCGCGCAACGACGCATCGACCGCCGACCCCCCGCCCGCCGACCCCCCGCCCGCCGACCCGCGGCCCGCGGACGTCGCGCCTGCGGGCCCGCGGCCCGCGGACGTCGCGACTCCGGAACTGCCGCTCGCCGGCCTGCGCATCCTCGACCTCAGCAACGTCATCGCCGGTCCCACGGCGGCCGGCGTCCTGACCCGCTTCGGCGCAGAGTGCGTCAAGCTCGACCGTCCCTTCCCCGAGCTCGACCCGGGGCTCAGCGTGATGTACTCGCTGCACTGCAGCCGGGGCAAGCGCAGCATGATGCTCGACGTCACGACGCCCGACGGGCGCGAGGTGCTCCACCGACTGCTGCAGACCGTCGACGTCGTCGTCTACAACGGACTCGATCGGCAGCTCCGGGAGCTGGGGATCGACCTCGAGTCGTTGAAGGCGGTGAATCCCGGTATGGTCCTCTGCCGGGTGAGCGCCTTCGGCGGGCCCACGCCCGGTCCGCGCAGCGACGAGCCGGGCTACGACGAGTGCGCCCAGTGCCTCACCGGGCTCACCGTTCGCAACGGGGGCTCCCTCGAGACCGCCGAGGAGACCGCCTCTGTCGGATGCCTCGACAACCTCTGCGGGTTCCTGGGCTCGTGCGCGATCGTGCTCGGACTGCTGGAGGTCGCGCGGGGCGGCGACGCCGTCCAGGTGGAGACCTCGCTGACCGCGACCAGCCAGATGCTGCAGATCCCGTACCTGTACCAGTATGAGGGCCGGCCGCCCTTCGACGAGCCGGCCGGCCCGGGCGCCCTCGGCGAGCACGCGCTCTACCGGCTGTACCCGACGGCCGACGGCTGGATCTTCTTCGCCGCGACGGAGCGGCAGGTGGAGGCGTTGCGCGTGGAGCCAGAGTTCGCCGAGCTGCCGGTCGACCCTCATCCGCTCGCTGGCCTGGACCGCTCCAATGCCTCCGATCTTCCCGCCCCTTCCACGCCCACGGCCGGCGGCGGGCCTTGTACCGGGCGCGACGCCGCCGCGGGATCTGGAGACGAAGCGCTCGCCGAACAGCTGGAGGCCGGCCTCCGCCGTCGCCCGACCGACGAGTGGGTTCGCCGGCTGACGTCGCTCGGTGTCGGGGCCACGGCCGTGACGTCCTATGACGACCTGGTGGATGCCCGTCTCGTGCCGGAGGGCGCGGCCGTGCAGGGAGGAGCGGCGCCCGTCTGGGTCCGTCACGACCGTCACCCCTCAGGCCGCGTCATCGACCAGGTGGCGCAGTCGGGCATCCGGATGCGCAATGCTGCGGTCGTCGAACCAAGCGACCCGCCGAAATTCGGCGCGCAGACCAGGCAGATCCTCGTGGAGCTCGGTCTCTCAGCTGAGGACATCGAGGGGCTCGTCCGGAGCGGCACGGCGCGGGAGACCTGGGGCGAGCAGTACCTGCCCGACTGAGCCGGACCCTCGGCGGCGCTCAGTCCAGGAACGACCTCAGGTTCTGCGCGCCCCGGTAGGCCTTGAGTTTCGCCAAGGTCTTGGCCTCGATCTGGCGGATGCGCTCGCGGGTGACTCCGAACCTCTGCCCGACCTCCTCCAGGGTCTGCGGCTCGTGCCCGGCCAGACCGAAACGGAGCTTGATGATGCAGCGCTCCCGATGGGTGAGCGTGTCGAGCACCTCATGGACCCGCTCGCGTCGCACGATATGACCGACCTCCTCGACCGGCGAGACCGCGTCGGTATCCTCGATGAGGTCGACGAAGAGCCCGTCGCCGTCTTCGCCCACCGGCGCCTGCAGGCTGGCCGGCTCACGGCTGATCTTCTGGATCTCCTGTGTCTTCTGCAGCGTGATGCCCATCTCCGCCGCGATCTCCTCGGGGTTCGGCTCGCGGCCGAGGTCCTGCACGAGCTGACGCTGCACGCGGATGTACCGGTTCATCGCCTCGACCATGTGCACCGGGATGCGGATCGTGCGCGCCTGGTCGGCGATCGCGCGCGTGACGGCCTGGCGGATCCACCAGGTGGCGTACGTGGAGAACTTGTAGCCGCGGCGCCAGTCGAACTTCTCGACGGCCCGGATGAGCCCAAGGTTGCCCTCCTGGATGAGGTCGAGCAGCGGCATGCCCCGGCCCGCGTGCCGCCTTGCGATGGACACCACGAGTCGCAGGTTGGCCTCGATGAGCTTGCGCTTGGCATCCATGTCGTGGCGCTCGATGCGCCGCGCGAGCGAGACCTCCTCGACGGCAGTCAGCAGCGGGACGGCACCGATCTCCCTGAAGTAAAGGCGCTCGGGGTCGTTACCGGTCGTCTTGACGGAGAGGTCGAGCTTGGCGGGAGGGTCCCCGTCGGCTTCGGCCTCCGCATCCGGATCGGCAGCCTCGACACCGGCGCCGACGATGTCGATGCCCAGATCGGCCAGGAGGTGGTGGAGCTCCTCGAGCTGCTCGGGGGTGAGGTCGAGATCGAGGAGCGCGCCCGACACGGCTTTCGCCTCCAGATAGCCCTGCTCCCGTCCCTCGTCGACGAGCGCCAAGACCTCGTCGGCGAAGCATGGGGCGGCGTCGCCCGGCACGGCGTTGTCGGCGAAGAGTGCACTCACTCGTCGGCTCCCCTTCGTTGTCGCGCCCGGCCCCGATCGGCCGTTCGGGGTGGCGGCGACGTCGCATCGCGGACTGAGCCCGTCGGGACGCGGGAACGCGACGGCTGTACGGAGCGGAGCGCTGCCGGAGGGCAAGCGGCGGGCAAAGCAGACACCTCATTCTAGCATGCAGGTCCGTGGCTGGACGCGGGACGGGCGCGGTGGCATGTGACCTTCGTCGGCGGACGTGGCGTGTGGCTTTCGCTGGCGGCGGCATGCGGCCCTCGCCGGGCGCGGAGGCGGCACGTGGCTTTCGCGGGGCCGGTGGCATGGGGTCGTCACACGGCCGCGCGAGAACGAACGAGGCGCCGGGCGGCGCGGCTGAAGCCGCGCCGCCCGGCGCCTCGTTCAGACGAAGGTCAGACGGGCCTGACGTTGACGGCCTGCGGGCCCTTGCGGCCCTCCGTCACCTCGAACTCGACCGACTGGTTCTCGGACAGGGTGCTCGTGCCGGGAGCGAGCTCGTTGACGTGCACGAACACATCCTTGCCCTCTGCCTGCTCGATGAACCCGTAGCCCTTCTGCAGGTTGAACCACTTCACTTTGCCTTGAGCCACAGTGACTCCTCTGATGGATGAGCGGGTCTACGTGGCGACCTTTGTGTGCCGACGTTCGCGCTCGTGTATAGGGCGCTGCTCACGGCATCCAAGGCGAAGGGAACACGCGAAGGGGGCGCAAACAGACGGACCCAGTATGACACACCTTGACGACGAAGCGGCATTCGGTGCTTCGGGGAGACGCTCGCGCGAGCCGCAGGGGGGCAGACTGTCCGTTGCTTGCGGCCCGCAGACGGTCGCCGGCGGGCGAGTCACCGGGCTTCACGCACGGCGCCATCCGCGCGGCCGTCTATGATGTGGCCGTGGGTGACGAAAGGTCATGGCGCGAGTTGCGCGAGGCGCAGCGGCTGCTGGCGGCGGGAGAAGCGGGCGCCGCCATCCCGCGCCTGCGCGCGGTGCTCGCGCGCGCGCCGCTGCCGCCCGCGCTCGAGGCGGACGTACGCTACCTGCTGGGTCGCGCCTACGGCGCGCGCGGCGACCGCGAGGCGATGGGCGCGGAGTGGCGCGCGGTGCTGCACCTGGACGCCGCCGCCGCGCGCTCCGAGCCGCTGCTGACCGAGGAGGAGTTCGAGTCCGCCGCCGAGGCGGCGCTCGCCGAGTTGCCGCAGGAGCACCTCGAGCGACTCGGCAACGTCGCCATCCTCGTCGCCGAGCGCCCCTCGCCGGAGATGGTGGCCGACGGCATCGACCCGCGCATCCTGGGGCTGTACCACGGCGTGCCGATGGCGAAGCGCTCGCCGAGCTTCGGCGCGCCGTACGCCGACACCATCCATCTCTTCCGCGCCAACCTGGAGCGCATCGCTCCGTCGCGCGCGGCGCTCCTCGCGCGCATCCGCCTCGTGGTGCTGCACGAGACCGCCCACTTCTTCGGCTACTCGGAGGCGCAGTTGCGCCGTATGGGGCTGGCCTGACGCACGAGCGGGGTGCGCCCCAGGCCAGCATCCGCGTGGCGCACCCCTGACCTCCGTGGGCGGGTGCGCCCCGGACCTGCATCCGCGGAGCGCACCCCCGTGTCTCCGTCGACGAGGCGCGCGAAGGGCGCGCGTCACCGCGGCGCGTCGCACGTTTCCAGCACCGGTTCGACCCGGGCCGGCGGCGCGAGGGCCGCGAGGCTCGGCGCGGCCTCCGGTCGCACCCGGCTCGGCAGGGGCTGCGGGCGCAGCAGGCCCGGCGTCGGCCGCGGCCGCGACCGGCCCGGCTTCGTCGCTGCGCTCGCCGCCTCGGCGGGCCGTGGCGCGCGCCGGCGCTTCGGCAGGTCGCGCGTGAGAATCCGGTAGGAGGCCGCGAAGACCACCAGCGCGATCGCCGCCAGCGCGCTCACCATGTAGACCGGTCTCGTCGCGTCGGTGCCCGCGAAGGCGGCGTGGATCGTCGTGAGCCAGAAGACCCAGTACCCCAGGATGTGGATGCCTCGCCACCACGCGCCCGGCAGCCGCTTCGCGGCCAGGGCGGTGAGCTCGACGGCGACGAAGAGCCACAGGGCCACGACGCCCGCCGCGATCGCCGTGGGGCGCCAGGAGCTGGCGTAGGGGACGAGGATGTCGGCGGCGCTGAAGTCCATGTAGCGGTCGCCCAGCAGCGTGACGAGATGGCCGGCGAGGAAGAACGCCGTGAGGCCGGCCAGCCAGCGGTGCATCGACGTGAGCCACGCGCCGCGGCGCCGTCTGGGGAAGAGGTCCGTCGCGAGGACGATGCCCCAGAGGACGGACGCGGTCAGCATGAGCCAGGCGACGATGCCGGAGGCTCGGATGATGAACCACAGGGTCTCCTGGGTCATGCCGCGCTCCTTTCCGTCGTCGTTTCGGCGCCGCGAAGCGCCGGGGTCGTCAGCGTGGTGCCCTCGAGGGTCGTCGCCGCGCCCTCCAGTCCGTGTCGTACGAGATAGTCGAGCACGCGCCGGCTGCCGCCGAGCAGCGCCGCGGTGGCGTGCGCCTCGGCCTCCCAGCCGGCGCGTGCGACGACCGTCGCCGCGGCGAGGTCGGTCGTCGCGCAGGCGCCGGTCTCCGGGTCGAGGGCGTGGTGACGGGCGTGGCCGTCCTGGATCCACGTGCGCGTCAGCGTGCTCGACGTGGCGACGCCGCCGCCCTCGAAGGTGAAGGTCGTGAGCGTTCGCGCGGGGTCGAGCGGGTCGCGGACGGCGACCTGCCAGCCGGCGGCCGTGGGCGGCGTGCCGGCCGCCGCCAGGTCGCCGCCGACCGCGACGAGGGCGCCCGCGGTGCCGCCCGCGAGAATCTCGGTGACGACGAGGTCGGCGGCGAGGCCCTTGCCGATCCCGCCCGGGTCGATGCCGATACCGGGAGGGATGGTCACGGCTCGCAGGGCCGGGTCGATGTTGACGTCGGCGATCGTCGACCCCTGGCGCCGCGAACGGGCCATGCGGCTCCGTCTACCCGAGCCGTCGATGCTCTCGACGTAGCCGGCGGCGACGATCGCCGCGAGCATGGTGGGGTCGTAGCGCCCGCCGGTCACGCGCCAGGCCTCCTTCATCGAGACGACCAGCTCGACGGTGTCGGGCGAGACCAGCATGAGTGCCTCGGGCGACGCGTTCGCGCGCGAGACGTCGCTGTCGGGTAGGAACCTGCTCCAGCGCCGCTCGAGCTGCTCGAGGCGGCGCCGGGCGTACGCTGCGGCTCCCGGCGCCGGGTCGACCAGGATCACGTGCGCCTGACTCGCCATGACGCGGAATTCGAGCTCCGTGACCTCGGCGTCCGTACGCGCTCCGACGGCCCTTGCTCCGTCCGCGGCGACCTGCGCGGGCACCTCGCGAGCGTGCAGGTCCGCGTCGGCAGCGCGCGCGTCGCCGTGTGTGTCCACCGCCTCATCGCCGGCGACTGCCGCGTTCACCTCGGCGCTCATCGTCTGCGGCTCAGCCACTGCCGCTGGTGGTCGCGACGGGGGCCGGCGAGGTCGACGGCGCCGACGAGGTGGATGCGCCGGCGCTGCCGGAGCCGCCCTGCGAGGGCGCCGAGACCGAGCGCACCACGGTTCGAGGCGTGAGCACGATGGGCTCGGGCGTCGCGGCGGCGCGAGCCTGTGCGGCCCCCCTGTCGGCGGCCGCCGCCGCGCTGTGGGCCTGGTCGGTCGAGGACGGCGCCGGCACGCTCGCCGTGCCGGCGCCGTCGGCGACCTGCATGCTGCCGACGAGCCCCGCCATGGTGGCGACGCCGATGCCGAACGCCGCCGCGCGCGAGCGCCGGGCGGTCGGGCGCTTCGTCTCAGTCATCTTCCTCACCCCAGTCGTCGTCCTCGTGCGAGTCCTCGTCGTGGTCGTCGTACGTCGGGGCCGCCGTCGTGGCGGTCGCGGCCGGGGTGGCGGTTCCGCTGCTCCCGGACGAAGCGCTCGTCGCCGCCCTCGTCACGGGCCTCTCGACCTTGGCGACGAGCGCGCCGTCGGGATCGAGCGTGGCGATGAAGATGTACGTGTCGGTGGCGGACTTGAACGTGACGGTCAACTTCGTGTCGCCGGTCTGCGCGAGCGCCCACCGCCATCCGGGCTCGGCGCTCACGTCGGTGAGGTGCAGGCTCTCCTTGGTCGCCGCGACGCTCACCGTGCCCGCCCCGTCGATGACGTACTGCTGTGGTCCGGCGGGTGGTGTCTCGCGTGCGTACACCTGGACGACCTCGGGCGCGGCCGCCTGCACGTCGGCCGCCGCCGACAGCGTGCCGAACGGCCCGGCGTCGGCGGCGTTGAGGATGCCGAGGTTGGCGCCGGCGGCGACGGCGCCGGCGAAGACCACGAGGGCGATCGAGCCGGCGGTGATCAGGGCGGTGCGATGTCTCATGTCGTGACTCCTCCTTGAACGTGCGCATCACGAGGTGCGCTGGGGCCAGCGTAGCGACCGGGGCTCCAGGGGAGACCCAGCGGAGGGTTAAGGTTTGGCAAAGGACGCGTGGGTCACACGCCACGTCTGGGCAACATGTCACCATGCGCGTACTGGTCGTAGAGGACGACGCCACCATCGCCGAGCCGTTGCGGACGGGGCTGCGCCGCGAGGGCTTCGAGGTCGAGGTCGTGGGTACGGGCGCGGCGGCCCTGGCCGCCGCGCCCCACGACCTCGTGCTCCTCGACCTCGGACTGCCGGATCTCGACGGCCGCGTCGTGTGCCGGGAGCTGCGCGAACGCTCGGGCGTGCCCGTCATCGTGGTCACGGCGCGCTCCGACGAGATCGACCGCGTCACGCTCCTCGAGCTCGGCGCCGACGACTACGTCGTCAAGCCGTTCGGCTTCCGCGAGCTCGTCGCGCGCATGCGCGCCGTGCTGCGCCGCACCGCCGGCGACCGGGCGCAGGCGTCCGCGCCGGCGCTCATCGAGGTCGGTCCGCTGCGGATCGACGTCCGTACCCGCGAGGTGCGCTTCGACGGCCGGCCCGTGTCGCTGACGCCGAAGGAGCACGACCTGCTCGTGTACCTCGCCCGCGATCCCGGTGCCGTCCACACGCGCGAGAAAGTCATGTCGGACGTCTGGGACGAGAACTGGTGGGGCTCGACCAAGACGCTCGACGTGCACATCGCCTCGCTGCGCAAGAAGCTCGCGCCCGACGTCATCGAGACCGTGCGCGGCATCGGGTTCCGCCTCGTCGACACCACCACCGCATGACGCGCCCCGTCGATCCCGCCGCGCCCTCGTGACCCGCCCAGTCGATACCACGACACCGTCGTGACTCGCAGGCTCCTGCTCAGCTACCTCGCCATCGCGGTGATCGTGCTGCTGGTCCTCGAGGTGCCTCTGGCCCGCTTCTACCAGCAGCGCGAGAGCGAACGGCTGTCGGTCGGGGTCGAGCGCGACGCCGGCGCCATGGCGAGCCTCTACGAGGACGCTCTCGAGGACCAGACCGCCGTCGACCCGGCCATCGCCGCCGGGTATGCCGAGCGTACCGGCGCCCGCGTCGTGGTGACCGACGAGGCGGGCGTCTCGCTGGTGGACACGGCCGGCGAGGCCGGCCGCGACTTCTCGACGCGGCCCGAGATCGCGGCCGCACTCCGCGGCGACCGCGCCACGGGGACGAGGCGCTCCGACACCCTCGGCACCGACCTGCTGTACGTCGCCGTGCCCGTGGCGTCAGGCGGCGACGTGTTCGGCGCCGTCCGTCTCACGCTCGACACCGCCGACGTCACCGCCGCCGTCCATCGCTTCTGGCTCGGCCTGCTGGCGATAGCGGCGGTCGTCCTCCTCGCCATGGCCGGCATCGGCTGGGCCATCGCGCGCTCCGTCACCAGGCCGCTCCGCGATCTGCACGCGGCGGCGACGCGGTTCGCCACCGGGGATCTGAGCACGGTCGAGCCGGACCCCGACGCGCCCGCCGAGATCGCCGCCCTGGGCTCGACGATGAACACGATGGCCCGGCGGCTCGACGAGCTCCTCGCCGAGCAGCGGGCCTTCGTGGCCGACGCCTCGCACCAGCTGCGCACTCCGCTCACCGCCCTCCGGCTGCGGCTCGAGAACCTGCAGAGCGACCCGGCCCTGGGGGAGAGCTCTGAGGACATCGCCGCCGCCATCGACGAGACGGAGAGGCTGAGCACGGTCGTCAACGACCTGCTCCAGCTGGCGCGCGCGGAGCGACCGGCTGCGCCCGCGCCCGTCGACCTCGTGCCGCTCGCCCGTGACAGGGTCGACACGTGGTCCGCGGTCGCCGAGACGGCCGGCGTGCGCGTGAGACTCGAGGCGCCGGCCGCCCCGGTGGTCGCGGACGCCGTCCCCAACGGGGTCGAGCAGATCCTCGACAACCTGATCGACAACGCCATCACGGCGTCGCCGCAGGGCGGCCGCGTGACAGTCGGCGTCGTGCGCGGCCGCCACGAGCACTCGCTCTCTGTCGCCGACGAAGGCCCGGGCCTGAGCGAAGACCTCAAGGCCCGGGCCCTCGACCGCTTCTGGCGGCACGAGACCTCTCAGCCTGGCACCGGGCTGGGGCTGCCGATCGCCGAGGCGCTGGCCAGAGCCTCGGGCGGCGGGCTCACGCTCGGCGACGCCGACGCGGGCGGTCTCGTCGTCACCGTCGCGCTGCCGGCGACCGAGGCGGCGCCGCCCGGGGAGCGCGGCGACGCGGCCGGCTGCGGGGGGAGCGCGGCGACGCGGCCGGCGGTGTCCCGCGGATAGGTGAGCGGCCTGACGTGCCCAGGTTGACCGAGGCGACGCGGCCGCCGGCCGGTCAGCTCGCGCGGAAGCGGCCGCCGTCGACGTGGAGCACCTGGCCGGTCATGTACGAGTTCTCCGGGGCGGCGAGGAAGACGTAGCTCGGCGCCACCTCCTCGGGCTGGCCGGGCCGGCCCATCGGCGTGTTCTTGCCGAACCGCGCGATGTGGTCCTCGCTGAAGCTCGCCGGGATCAGCGGCGTCCAGATGGGCCCCGGCGCCACGGCGTTGACGCGGATGCCCTTGCCCGCCAGGCGGTCGGCGAGCGAACGGGTGAGGGCGAAGACGGCCCCCTTGGCCGCCGCGTAGTCGACCAGCGAGCGGTGCCCCTCGTAGGCGGTGATCGAGGTGGTGTTGATGACCGACGCGCCCTCGCCCAGGTGCGGCAGCGCCGCCTTGAGCATGAAGAGACACGCGTACACGTCGGTGCGGAAGGTCCGCTCGATCTCGCCGGCGGAGAGCTCCTCGAGGTCGTCCCGCACGTGCTGCTCGCCGGCGTTGTTGACGAGCACGTCGAGGCGGCCGAGCCGGTCGATGACACGGCGCACCGCCTCGCGGCAGAAGGACTCGTCGCCGACGTCGCCGGCGACGAGCACGCACGAGCGGCCTTCGCCCTCGACCAGGCGCCGCGTCTCCGCGGCGTCGTCGTGCTCCTCGAGGTAGACCACGCCGATGTCGGCGCCCTCGCGGGCGAAGGCCAGACAGACGGCTCTCCCGATGCCGCTGTCGCCGCCGGTCACGAGGGCGACGCGGCCGGCGAGGCGGTCCGTGCGCGGACCGGTGTGCGTCGTCCTCGGACGCGGCTGCATCTCGGCCTGTCGGCCCGGCTGCTCCTGCCGCTGCGGCGGCAGGTCGGTGGGGTACTCGCGCTCGTTCATGGGCGGGCCTTGGGCGCGGCGGACCAGCGAAGACGGGTCCGCCGCGCCGCGAGAGACCGTCATGCCGCCTGCGCCGGCGGCAGCTTCTCCGACCCGCTCTTGATCTCGATGCGCTTCGGCTCGACCTTGGCCTCGGGCGCCTTCGGCACGCTCACTCTGAGGATGCCGTCGTCGTAGGTGGCGTCGATCGCCTCCGTCCTCACGTCTCGCGGCAGGGTGATCGTGCGCTCGAAGCGGCCGTAGCACTGCTCCATGCGGTAGTACCGGTCCTCTTCGACTTTCTCCTCGGAGCGGCGCTCGCCGCGGATCGCCAGTCTGCCTTCGTCGACGGAGACCTCGACGTCCTTGGGGTCGACGCCCGGCAGCTCCGCCTTGACGACCAGGGCGTCGTCGGTCTCGAAGACGTCGATGGCCGGGGCGAAGACGTCGCGCGCCCGGGTCTGACCGAGCAGCCGGCTCATGCGCGTGGTGAGCTCGTCGAGCGGCTCCCAGCGCGTGATGTCGAACGGGTCCCAGCGGACGATAGCCATGGTGCGGCCCTCCTTTCGTTGTGGTGTCCCGACGCACAGTCCCTTCCCGGCGCAGGCGCGGCGTAACGGTTGAGAAGGAGGGCGACACGGCCGGTGGCCGGCCGCTGTCGGGAGACGCCCGGCTGCCGTCACGAGACCCGGACCCCGGCACGGCGCGCCGGCCGCCGTCAGCGCGCGGCGGCCGCTGCCGTGCCCGAGAGATGCGCCGCGAACCAGTCGCGGGCGAGACGGGTCACCTCTTCGAGGGCGCCGGGCTCCTCGAAGAGGTGCGTGGCGCCGGGGACGATGTCGAGGCGCTTCTCGAGACCGGGGGGCAGGGCGGCGAGCGCCTCGTCGTTCATGCCGATGACGACGCGGTCCTCGCCGCCGACGACGAGGAGCGTCGGCGCGCGGACCTGGCCGAGCGCCTCGACGGCCAGGTCGGGCCGCCCGCCGCGCGACACGACGGCGCCGATGGCGTGGGGGCGCTCGGCCGCCGCGATAAGGGCCGCGGCGGCGCCCGTGCTGGCCCCGAAGGCGCCGATCGACAGTCCTGCCGTCTCCGGCCGGGTGCCCAGCCAGTCGGCGGCGGCGACCGTGCGCCGCGCGAGCAGCCCGATGTCGAACCGCAGGCGCCGCGTGACGGCGTCGACCTGCTCCTCGCTCGGCGTCAGCAGGTCGAAGAGCAGCGTCCCCAGGCCTCCCTGGCGGAGCCCCGCGGCGACGGCGCGGTTGCGGGGGCTCAGACGGCTGCTGCCGCTGCCGTGGACGAAGAGCACGATGCCCTGCGCCCCGCCCGGCAGGCCGAGATCGCCTTCGAGCTCCACGTCGCCCGCCGGCACCGTCACGGCCCGGGTGTCGCCCGCCGTGTGGTCGCCGGCCCTCACGCGGCACCCTCGAGCCGGGCGGCCTCTTCGAGGAGGCGCGCGACCTCCTCGTCGGTGGTCTGCGAGAAGTCCGCGTACCAGGCGCCGACGCCGTAGAACGGCTCCGGGGTCTGCAGGCAGACGATGTCGTCGACGATCCGCGCGATCGCCGCGCACGCTTCGGGCGCCGCGGTCGGCACGGCGACCATCACCGCGGCCGGGCCGTGCTCGTTCACGCCGAGCACCGCGGCCCGCATGCTCGCTCCGGTGGCGAGGCCGTCGTCCACGAGGATCGCCGTCTTCTTCTCGAGCGGCACCGGTTCCCGGTCGCCTCTGTAGAGTCGCTCGCGCCGCTCCAGCTCCTTCGATTCGCGGCGCGCCACGACGTCGATCATGGCCTCGTCGATGCCGAGTCCGTTGACGACGTCCGCGTTCACCACGCGGACCCCGCCGGAGGCGATGGCGCCCATCGCCAGCTCCTCGTGCCCGGGCACGCCGAGCTTGCGCACGATGAAGACGTCGAGCGGCGCGCGCAGCGCCTTCGTCACCTCGAAGGCGACGGGCACCCCGCCCCGCGGCAGGCCGAGGACGACGACGTCGCCGCGTCCGGCGTAGGGCTCCAGCGACCTCGCGAGCACTTCGCCCGCCTCGCTTCGGTCGTGGTACAGGGGCACTGCCGCTCACCTCCACTCATCGTGACACGGCCGTCTCTCACACCTTTCCCCGCTTCGCCGACAACGGTGGCGTGCGCCGTCACGGGCGCCTCCGTCATCACCGCGGGCGTTCCGCCGGGGCGCGGCCGGGGCAGGCTGGCAGGGTGAGCGAGCTCTGGACGATCGTCCTCATCGCGTGGCTCGCGGGGGTGGCGGCCTTCGTGGGCGGTGTCGTCGCCCGCTTCGCCGGGGGCGACGACACCGAGACGAAGGCCGAGCTCGTCCACGGTGTCGTCGCGTTCGGCGGCGGCGTGCTGCTCGCGGCCGTGGCCTTCGCGCTCGTGCCCGAGGGCCTGGACACGCTGAGCGCGCCCGCCCTGGCGGCGTCGTTCTTCGCCGGCGGCTTCGTCTTCTGCGCCGCCGACGCGTACCTGCAGAAGCGCGGCGAGAGCAGCGCCCAGCTGATGGCCATGCTCATGGACTTCGTCCCCGAGGCGATCGCGCTCGGCGCCGTCTTCGTCGAGGACCGGGCCCTCGGCGTCCTCCTGGCGGCACTCATCGCCGCCCAGAACCTGCCCGAGGGCTTCGCCTCGTACCGCGAGATGGTGCTGCGCTCGGGCGACAGCTCACGGAAGGTGCTGCTCGCGCTCCTCGGGGTGAGCCTCCTCGGACCCCTCGCCTCCTCGGGCGGCTACCTCTACCTGAGGGACCTTCCCCGCCTCGTCGCCGCGATCATGGTCTTCGCCGGCGGCGGGATCACGTACCTCGTCTTCCAGGACATCGCCCCGCAGGCCAGGATGCGGCGGCACTGGCTGCCGACGCTGGGCGCCGTCGCCGGGTTCGCCTGCGGCATGCTCGCGCGGCTGTTGCTCGACTGACGTTCCGTGATACGGCCTCGGCGGCTGAGGTCGAGTCCCATCGGGAAAGCCCTGAGGGACCCTCCGGACATGAGGGAGTGCGCGAGCGGGGAGGCGCGAGCACGCCCGTGCCGCCGGCCGGTGCGGAGACCAGGCAGACCGGGCAGAGGACGAAGGAGCCATGCCAGAGGAGCGCGACGGGACGATCATCGCCGTGCAGGGCAGCATCGTCGATGTGCGCTTCGACGGCGACCCTCCGCCGGTCGACCAGCTGCTGCGCGCCGGCGACGACGGCGAGGTCCTCGTCGAGATCGCGTCGCTCACCGGCCGCCACACGGCGCGCGGCATGGCGCTGAACCCCCTGGCCGGCATCAGCCTGGGGATGCCGGTCGTCGACACCGGCGGCCCCCTCCGCGTCCCCGTGGGCAAGGCGCTCGTCGGGCGCATGCTCAACATCCTTGGCGAGCCGATCGACGACGGGCCGCCGCTCGAGGACGTCGAGCCGCGCTCGATCCACCAGCGGCCCGTGGCCCTCACCGGCCGGCGCGTCGAGTCCGAGGTCTTCGTCACCGGCATCAAGGCGATCGACCTGCTCAGCCCCCTCGAGCGCGGCGGCAAGAGCGGCCTCTTCGGCGGCGCCGGCGTCGGCAAGACGGTGCTCATCACCGAGATGATCCACAACATGGCCCACGCCTACGAGGGCGTCAGCCTCTTCTGCGGTATCGGCGAGCGCTGCCGCGAGGCCGAGGACCTCTACCGTGAGATGCAGGAGACGGAGGTGCTCGACAAGTCGGTGCTCGTCTTCGGCCAGATGAACGAGTCGCCCGCGGTGCGGTTCCGCGTCGGCCACTCGGCCCTGACCATGGCCGAGTACTTCCGCGACGACGCCCACCAGGACGTGCTGCTGCTCATCGACAACATCTTCCGCTTCGTGCAGGCGGGCGCGGAGGTCTCGGGTCTGCTCGGCCGCATCCCGTCGCGCGTCGGCTATCAGCCGACGCTGGGCACCGAGCTCGCCGAGCTGCAGGAGCGCATCTCGAGCACGGAGGGCAGCTCGATCACCTCGGTGCAGGCGGTGTACGTGCCGGCGGACGACTTCACCGACCCGGCGGCGACGCACACGTTCGCCCACCTCTCGGCCTCGATCGTGCTCTCGCGCAAACGCGCGAGCCAGGGCCTGTACCCGGCCGTCGACCCGTTGCAGACGATGTCGAAGATGCTGACGCCCACCGTCGTCGGGCGCCGTCACTACGGCGTCGCCCGCGCGGTCCGCCAGAACCTCGCCGAGTACGAGGAGCTCAAGGACATCATCGCCATGCTCGGCCTGGAGGAGCTTTCCGAGAAGGACCGGCGGACGGTGGCCCGCGCCCGGCAGCTCGAGCGCTTCCTCACGCAGCCCTTCTTCAGCACCGAGGCGTTCACCGGCCAGGAGGGCCGGATGGTCGACCTCGACGACACGCTCGAGGGCTGCGAACGCATCCTCGGCGACGAGTACGCCGGCCGTCCGCCGGGCGCCTTCTACATGCTGGGCGAGATCTCCGAGCTCGGGGAGGACGACGATGGCTGACCGCGACCCGGCGCCGCGGACGATGCGTCTCAAGCTGAGCCTGCCCGAGCGGCTCCTCGTCGACCAGCGCTCGGGCCAGCTCGTGGCCGAGGCCGAGAACGGGTCGTTCGGCATCCTCCCGCGGCACGTCGACTTCGTCGCCGCGCTCGTGCCGGGGATCCTCAGCTTCTGGGACGCTGACGGCCGCGAGCGCTTCGTCGCCGTCGACGAGGGCGTGCTGGTGAAGGCCGGCGACGAGGTGCTCGTCGCGGTCCGCGACGCCGTTCTCGGCGAGGACCTGGAGTCGCTGCGCGCGACGGTCCGCGAGCGGTTCATCGAGCTGGACGAGCACGCGCGCGCGGCGCGCAGCGCCCTCGCGCGTCTCGAGGCCGGCGTCGTGCGGCGCTTCATCGAGCTACGGCAGGAGGCGTGATGGCCGCGGAGCCGTCGAGACCGCCGCGGGCGCGGGACGAGGACCCGGACCGAGTGGCCCGCCAGGTGGGTGAGAAGGCCGCGCGCAAGCTGCGCGCGCGCGGCCGCCGCGACCGCGGGCTGTGGTTCGGGCTCGGCATGTTCGGGCTCGTCGGGTGGTCGGTGGCGGTCCCGACGCTGATCGGCGTGGGGGTCGGGCTGTGGCTCGATGCCGCGCTCGACGACCGCGTCTCCTGGACCCTGACCCTGCTGATCGTCGGCGTCGCGCTCGGCTGCCTGAACGCGTGGTACTGGGTCAAGCGCGAGAGCCGGGACGACGATGAGTGACTACGGGACCATCGGCGGCGCCCTCGTCCTCGCGGCCGCCTTCGCGGCCGGCGCCGCGCTCGGCGCCGCGTACTTCCTCGGCCTCTGGTACACGGTGCGCCGTCAGGCGAGCGCCCGGTGGCCGGCAGTCTGGCTGCTCGGCAGCGCCGTCGGGCGCCTCGCGCTGCTGCTCGCCGGCTTCTACCTGGTCATGGCGGGCAGCTGGGAGCGCCTGCTCGCCTGCCTCGCGGGGTTCGTGGTCGCGCGCCTCGTCCTGACCCGCAGGCTGGGCGCGGGGGGCGCCACGCGGGCCGGCGGGGTCGCCGGCAAGGACGTGGCGCCATGACCCTGAGCCCCGACGAGTGGGTGGTCTGGAGCTGGCACGGCTACGGGCTCACGGCGACGGTCGTCTTCACCTGGGCGGTGATGGCGATCCTCGTCGTCGCCTCCTTCCTCGTGACGCGGCGGCTCACCGACGCCGAGCGGCCGTCGCGCTGGCAGACCTACGTCGAGGTGGTCGTCTCCGGCGTCCGCGACCAGATCCGCGAGATCAGCCAGCAGGAGCCCGACCGCTACCTGCCGTTCGTCGGCACGCTCTTCCTCTTCATCGCCACGTCCAACCTGCTGGCCGTCGTGCCGGGGTTCCGGCCGCCCACGGGCTCGCTCTCGACGACGACGGCCCTCGCCGTGTGCGTGCTCGTCGCCGTGCCCCTCTACGGCATCATGCAGCGCGGCGTCCTCTCCTACCTGCGCACCTACATCAAGCCGACCGTCTTCATGCTGCCGTTCAACATCATCGGCGAGCTGTCGCGCACCATCGCGTTGGCGATCCGTCTGTACGGCAACGTCATGAGCGGCACCCTGATCGTCGCCATCCTGATCAGCATCATCCCCTTCGTCTTCCCCGTCGTCATGCAGCTCCTGGGCCTGCTCACCGGCATGATCCAGGCCTACATCTTCGCGGTGCTCGCCATGGTCTACATCGCGTCCGCGACGCGCACCGCGCGCGAGCGTCAGGCCGCCGGCCCGGGTGACGGGGAGCCGGAGGCGTCCGAGAACGAATGAACCGACCACGGAGAAGGAGGCGGACATGGAGACAGATGCCCTGATCGGTGCGGTGTCCATCGGCGCCGCCGGCCTGACGATCGCCATCGGCTCGATCGGGCCGGCGCTCGGCGAGGCGCGGGCGGCGGCCCAGGCGCTGGCGGCCGTCGCCCAGCAGCCCGACGAGGCCAACACCATCACGCGGACCCTGTTCGTCAGCCTGGCGATGATCGAGTCGACGGCGATCTACTGCTTCGTCGTGTCCATGATCCTGATCTTCGCCAACCCGTTCTGGAACGCGGTGACGTAAGGCGGGGGTGGCCGTATGCAGATCGACTGGCTCACCGTCGTCGCCCAGATCGTCAACTTCCTCGTGCTGGTCTGGCTGCTGCACCACTTCCTGTACGGGCCGGTGACGAAGGCGATGGAGCGGCGAGAGCAGCGCATCGCCGACCGCCTTCAGGACGCGCGCGAGGCCACCGAGCAGGCCGAGGAGGAGAAGCGCGAGTACGAGCGGCGCCGCGACGAGCTGGAGCGGAAGAAGGAGTCGACGCTCTCCGAGGCGCGGGAGGCGGCGCAGGAGAAGAAGAAGGAGCTGCTGCGCGAGGCCAGGGACGACGCCGACGCGCGCCGCCGGGAGTGGATGGACCGCGTCGAGGCCCAGGAGCAGGAGTTCCTGCGCGACCTGCGGCAGCGCGTCGCCTCCGAGTTCTTCGAGCTCGCACGGCGGACCCTGCGGGACATGGCCGACGACGACCTCGAGGCGCGCATGGCGCGCGTCTTCGTCGGGCATCTCGAGGAGCTCGACGAGGAGGACCGCCGGCGCCTCGCGTCGGCGGCCGAAGACGCCGGCGGGCTCGCGGTACGCACGAGTCTCGACCTGAGCGAGGACGAGCGGGACGACCTGTCGCGCGCCCTCGTCGAGACCCTGGGCGCCGACGTGGACGTCGAGTATCGGCACGAGCCCTCGCAGCCCTTCGGCATCGAGCTGCGTGCCGGCAGCCAGACCGTGGACTGGACGATCGACGACTACCTCGACCGCCTCGAGCGCGGCGTGCGCGAGGTGCTCGCCGAGCGGCTGCACGGCGACGACGAGGCCGAGGGAGAGGCCGAGGAAGGGCACGGCACCGAAGAAGAGGACGAGTCGGACGACGAGGGCGGCGACGAAGAGGCCGAGGAGGAGAGCGAGGCCGAGGAAGAGAGCGAGGCCGAGGAGGAGAGCGAGGCCGAGGAGGAGAGCGAGGCCGAGGAGGAGAGCGAGGCGACCGGGTCGTGACCGGGCAGCTCTCCGATCTGGGAGCGGTGGCGACGTCGCTCTTCTCGACGGTGGAAGAAGCGGCTCGTCGTCAGCGCCCGTCGCCTCGACTGCGCGAGGTCGGCGCCGTGAGCGAGGTCGGCAGCGGCGTCGCCCGCGTGCGCGGCTTCACCACGGTGCAGGACAACGAGCTCATCCGCTTCCCGAACGACCTCAACGGCCTCGCCTCTGAGCTCCGGCTCGACCAGATCGGCGTGATCCTGCTGGGCAGCGAGGAGGAGCTCGAGATCGGCGCCCCGGCGCGGCGCACCGGCGGGGCCGTCGACGTGCCGGTCGGCGACGGGCTCCTCGGGCGCACCGTGGACGCCCTCGGCCGTCCGCTCGACGACGGGGGACCCGTCAAGGCCTCGGGGCGGCTCCCGATCGAGCGGCCCGCGCCGGCGATCATCGCCCGCGCCCCCGTCGACGAACCGCTGCAGACCGGGATCAAGGCGATCGACGCGGCCATCCCCGTCGGCCGCGGTCAGCGCGAGCTGATCCTGGGCGACCGGCAGACGGGGAAGACGGCGATCGCCGTCGACGCCATCGTCAACCAGACCCGCTTCGACGTGCTCTGCATCTACTGCTCCATCGGCCAGCGCGGCGCCTCGGCCGCCAGGGTGGTCTCGCGCCTTCGCGACGCCGGGGCCATGGAGCACAGCATCGTCGTCGTGGCCGGCGGCGAGGACCCGCCGGGGCTCCAATTCGTGGCGCCCTACGCGGCGACGGCGATGGCGGAGCACTTCGTCGAGCAGGGGCGTGACGTGCTGGTCGTCTTCGACGACCTCACGCGTCACGCCCGGGCGTACCGCGAGCTCTCGCTCCTGCTGCGACGCCCGCCCGGCCGCGAGGCGTACCCGGGCGACATCTTCTTCATCCACTCGCGGTTGCTCGAGCGCGCCACGCACCTGCGCTCCGACCGGGGCGGGGGCTCGCTCACGGCGCTCCCGATCATCGAGACCCAGGCGCAGAACATCTCCGCCTACATCCCGACCAACCTGATCTCCATCACCGACGGGCAGATCTACCTCTCGCCGCAGCTCTTCCAGCGCGGCCAGCTGCCGGCGATCGACATCGGCAAGTCGGTGTCGCGCGTCGGCGGCAAGAGCCAGCTGCCGGCGCTGCGCGCGGTGGCCGGCGACCTGCGGCTCTCCTACTCGCAGTTCGAGGAGCTCGAGACCTTCGCCCGCTTCGGCACGCGCCTCGACGAGGACACGCGCCGCCGGCTGGAGCACGGGCGCCGTGTGCGCGAGGTCCTGAAGCAGGACGAAGGGGCGCCCATGACGGTCGCCGAGCAGGTCGCCGTGCTGCTGGCGACCACCCAGGGCGTCCTCGACGAGGTGCCCACGGACAGGATCGCCGAGGCCGAGGAGCGCCTCTGCTCGGTGCTGCGGGACCGCCACCCGGGGATCGCCGACCGCGTCGAGGGCGGCGAGGAGCTGGGCTCGGACGACCGCGAGGCCCTGCTCGAAATGGCGCGCGACGTCGCCGGCGAGCTCACGGACTCAGGCGAGCAGGAGGCGGGCGAGGAGGAAGCCGGTCGGGAGGCAGGCGAGCACGAGGCCGAGCAGGAGGCCGGCGGTGGAGACGCTTGAGTCTCTGAGTCGGCGCATCGAGACGACGGAAGAGCTCGGGTCCATCGTGCGCACCATGAAGTCGCTGTCCGCGGTCAGCATCAGGCAGTACGAACGCGCGGTCGAGGCCCTCGAGGAGTACGGGCGCACCGTGGATCTCGGTCTTCGCATCGTCCTTCCGCGGCTGGCGGAGCCGCCGGCCGAGGGCGCGGAGCCGGGCGCCGTCGCCGTGATCGTCTTCGGCTCGGACCACGGACTGTGCGGCCGGTTCAACGATCAGATCGGCGAGTCCGCGCGCGAGCACGTGCGCCGGGACCCAGAGGCCGCGGAGGCCCGCTGGCTGACCGTCGGCGCGCGGACGGCCGCGCGGCTCGCGGCCGCCGGCTCCTCGCCCGCGGAGGCGCTGCTCCTCCCGGGGGCGCCGTCCGGGCTCGTGACGACCGCGCGGACGATCCTGCTGGTGCTCGACCGCTGGAGGGCTGAGGAGGACGTACGACGGGTGCTCGTGGCGCACAACCGCCACACGGAGGAGGCGACGGCCGTCCCGGTGCTCCGGCAGCTCCTGCCGCTCGACCCCGCGTGGCTGCGGTCGATCGCCGGGCGGAGCTGGCCCTCGCGCCGGCTGCCCACGTACTCCATGGACACGGAGCGTCTCTTCTCCGCGCTGGTGCGCGAGCACCTCTTCCTCAGCATCTTCCGCGCCGGCGCCGAGTCGATGGCCAGCGAGCACGCCTCGCGCCTCTCCGCCATGCAGGCGGCGGAGCGCAACATCGAGGAGACGCTGGAGGAGCTCGGCGGGTCCTACCGCCGCGTGCGCCAGCGGTCGATCACCGAGGAGCTCCTCGACGTCGTGTCGGGGTTCGAGGCCCTGCGGTCGGAGTCGTAGGCGCGTGCCGCGGCGACGACCGTCGCCGCCCGGTCGACAGACCGCGCGGCCCGCGCCCTTGAAGGGCGCGGGCCGCGCTACTCGCCCGGGCGGCCGTCGCCGGCGGCCGGGCCTCGGCGTCGAGCGACGTCAGCTCGCGAGGCGCAGCCGCCCCTCCGCGTACTCGCGGAAGAGCTCGAGGTCGTAGAGCAGGAAGGCGCGGAGCTGGTCGACCGTGGGTCCGGCGGTCCGCTCGTCCGCCTCGGGGTAGTCGAGGGTGACCGTGAGTCGTGTGATGCCCTCGGAGATGGTGGCGAACTGGACCGCCCCTTCATCCGCGTCCCGCTCGGTCTTGCGCCAGCGGAACGGATGCTCGAGCTCGCCGGGCCCTCTGCCGGAGCCGATCACCATCCCCACCGTGTACTCCGCCCACTTCTTCCGGGCCGTCTCGAGAGGGACGGCCATGTCGATGGTCTCGCCGATGGTCGTCATGTGCGCTCCCCGGTCGTGGTTCTGACTCTCCTCTTAGTGCTCATGTCCGGGCGGACGCTCCACGAAACTGTGAGGGCGGCCGGTCGTAGGCGCGGAGACCAGGGAGCGGGACGCGGGGACGGCGACGCGAGAGGAGGCCGCGGGCGTGCGGACGCGGGAGCAGGGACCCGCGCCCGTGGCGAAGGGCGGACGGCGGTCAGCGGGTATAGAGCACGGAGGAGACGAGGGAGGGAGAGGCTGTGGGCGACGAGCTGTTCGTCGCGGGCACCGGCACCGCGCTGTGTGTCGCGCGGTGCGCCGGACGCGACTGGTCGGTGACGACGGTCCGCGACACGACCGTGCTCTCGTTGGCGGTCTCGGAGGACGCCCGTCTCTACGCCGGCACCGACGACGGGGTGCTCCGCTCGGACGACGGCGCCGCGACGTGGGCGCCGTCCGGTCTCGACGGACGGCGGGTCACGGCGCTGACCTGCACGAGCGGGCTGGTCTTCGCCGGCACCAAGGGTCCCGTGCTCTTCGTCTCCGACGACGGGGGAGCGGACTGGCGCGAGATCGAAGCCTTCCGGGCGCTGCGGCGTCCGTACTGGTGGACGCCCGTCTCGACACCGCACAGGCTGGCCGAGGCGCAGGCCGTCGCGGTCTCGCCCATGGACCCGCGCACGATGCTCGTCGGCATCGAGGCGGGGGCCGTCGTGCGCACGACGGACGGCGGGGCCACGTGGGCGGATCACCGCCACGGCGCCCTGCGGGATTGCCACTCTCTCGCCTTCCACGCGATCGACGGACGCTATGTCTACGAGGGCGGCGCCGGGGGCGGCGCGTTCAGCCGCGACGGCGGCGCCGGATGGCGGCGGCCGTCGGGGCTCGGCCGGGTGAGGTACGGCTGGGCCGCCGTCGGCGACGCCGAGGACCCCGAGCTCAAGTTCCTCTCGGTCGCGCGCGGCGTGCGCGCCGCGCACGGGTCGCGGCGCCACGGGTACGTGGTGCGCTCGCGGGGCGACGACCCGTGGCGTCCCGTCCTGGAGGCCGACGCCATGCCGTATGCTCTGATCGCCGAGAGAGGCCGGCTCTACGCGGGGCTCTCCGACGGGAGCGTCCTCGACACGACCGACGCCGGGGCCACCTGGCACGTCCTTCCGTTCCGCTTCCCCGTCATCGAGCGGTCTCTCCTGCACGTGCCGGCGAGCTGACCTCGGGCGTCCCTTCCCCGGGACGAGGTCAAACGGCGAGAGGCCCGCCGGCCCCGGGAACCAGAAAGTGTCGCGGGGCGGCCCCGCGGCACCGGGGAGCCCAACCCCGGCAGAGGAGTCAGAGCGGAGGAGGCAGCCCATGCCACGCTTCATCGCCGTCCACCCCGGATCGTTCAAGGAGGAGGACCTCGCCGGGCTGGCGCAGCGCCGGGCAGAGATGCCGGCCGGGGTCACGTGGCTGTGCACCTGGAGCGGGGCCAGCGACGCCGTCACGTACTGCGACTGGGAGGCGCCCGACGCCCAGGCGGTCGTCGGCGTCCTCGACAAGTTCCAGGTGCCCTACGAAGCCGTCCACGAGGTGCGCTACTTCGAGCCGGACGCGGGCAGGTTCGTGGCCTGACGCCGCCGGCGCACGCCGGTGACGCGCGAGGGCGGCGGGGCTCGGCGAGCCCCGCCGCCCTTGCGCGTCACCGTGCCGCAGGTATCCGTCCTTTGACAGGCGGAACGCTCTTAACACTCACGGACAGTGACAGTATGTCCGAATCATGCCAAAATGGCGCGCCATAAAGGCCCATTGAGAGTTCCCGGCTCTCGAGGCGCGGTGTGGACGTCGGCGGCAGGCCGGGAGCGAGCGCGGGGCACGCTCGGGGCATGGGCACCACGAGGAGGAGGGGGACGTGTCCGAGCTTCGTCACATCAACTGTCCGTCGTGCGCCGTCGACAACGTGCCGCTGGCCGTCGTCGACGGCATCGAGGAGTACCGCTGCCACTCGTGCGGCATCGTCTTCTACGGCCCCTGCGGCTGCGACATCGAGCACCCGCAGTCGGCCGGAGGGTCGGGGCGGGGGCAGCTCGGCGACTGGGAGATGTCGCGGGTGCTCGCGCCGGTCGATGGCGCCAGCGCGGTGAAGAAGTACCCGGGCTGTTCCTGAGCTCCGCGTCCTCTGTCGGGCGCGGTCCGGCCGTGACGAAGGCGGTGGCGCTGCCTGAAGCCCGCCCTCTCCGGCCGTCGCGCGGAGGCCCGGCCGCCCGCCGGCGGCCGGGCCTCCGCGCGCCACGGCGGCCGGCGCGGCCCCGGCCGACGTGGAGTCGCGGACGCCCTCTGCCCTAGAATGTCGCCAGAGCGCACGCGATACCTCGTGCGTGCGAAGGCGTGCGCCGCGACCCACGGAGGACTGCGATGCGGACGCACGTCGAGCTGACCTCGCCGGACGAGCGCGAGAGGATCGTCGAGGCCGCCTTCGAGCTGCTCGAGCGGGTCGGCATGCGCTTCGGCCAGGGCGACGCGCTCGACGCGCTCGCCGGGGCCGGGGCGCCGGTCGACCGTGACGCCGGCATCGCCCGCCTCCCTCGGGAGATGGTCGAGCGTGCGCTGGCCGCGTGCCCGCGCGACATCGTCCTCGGAGGGGCCACGCCCGCGGACGACTGCGTCCTCAGCGAGGGCGTGCCGCACTTCCTCAACTCGGGCGCGCCGACGACGATCCTCGACTATCGCACCGGGGAGCGCCGGGAGAGCCTCGCAAGCGACCTGTGCGAGGCGACGACGGTGCTCGATGCGATGCCGTCGGCGAGCATCGTGTGGGCGCTGGTGTCCTCCGGCGACCTCCCCGTGGAGCGGCGCCTGCTCGAGGAGCTCGCCCTCATGCTGCGGCACACGGCGAAGCACGTGCAGCACGAGGTCGAGGGCCGCTGGCAGGTGGAGCCGCTCCTGCGCATGGCCGAGATCGCCGGCGGCGACGTGCGCACGCGGCCCCGCGTCAGCGTGGTGTACTGCAGCGCGTCGCCGCTCTCCAACCACACCGAGTTGCTCGACGCGACGACCGACCTCGCCGCCGCCGGTATCCCCGTCGCCGTGCTCCCCATGCCGATCGCCGGAGGCACCGCCCCGCTCACGGTGGCCGGCGCGGCGACGATGAACATGGCCGAGCTCTTCGGCGTCGCGACGGCGATCCAGCCGCGGGCGCCGGGGGCGCCTCTGATCATGGGCGCCGCCCCGGGGCTTCTCGGCATGCGGTACGGGGCCTTCGGCTTCGGTGCTCTCGAGACCGGTCTCGCGGCCGCGGTCTGCGTCGAGGTCGGGCACCATCTCGGCCTCCCGACCATGGCGCCGAGCCACTCGACGGACGCGAAGCACCCCGGTATCCAGGCGGCCTACGAGAAGGCGCTCAAGGGACTCACGGTCGCCGCGACCAGGCCGGATCTCATGACCGGGCTTGGCATGCTGTACGCGGCCAACCTGCCGTCGCTCCCGCAGATCGTGATCGACGACGAGATGGCCTGCATGATGCTGCGGATCCTCGACGGCCCGCGCATCGTCGACGAGACCGTGATGCTCGAGGCGATGGAGCGGATCGCCTTCGCCGGCGACTACCTGCGCGAGAAGGACACCCGGCGTCGCCTGCGGGCCGGGGAGATCTTCGAGCCGACCGTCGCCGACCGCCAGTCCTTCGAGCAGTGGCAGGCAGGCGGCAAGGACGAGCTCGCGGTCGCGGTGGAGCGGGTGCTCGAGATCCTCGCCGAGGCGAAGGAGCGGCCGCCGCTGCTCGACGACGACCAGGTGGCCGGCCTCGACGAGTGGGTCGCCGCGGCGGTCGCGGCCTCACCGGAGGCGACGCGGGCGTGACGCGCCCGCAGCGCCTGACGGCGGACAGGCGACGCGGGCGCGGCTCAGGCCCCGTCGCCTGCCGGCCTGTCGGCGGCGCCGGTGCGATGGTGCAGGCCGCACTCGCGCTGCTCCGGGTCCTCCCACCACCAGCGGCCGGCGCGGCAGTCCTCGCCGGGTGCCACGGCCCGGGTGCACGGCGCGCAGCCGATGCTGGGGAAGCCCTGGTCGTGCAGCGGGTTGTAGGGGATGTCGTGCGCACGCACGTACTGCCACACCCGCTCCTCGTCCCAGTCCGCCAGCGGGTTGAACTTGATGAGCTCCCCGGCGTCGTCCCACTCCACGGGCTGGACCTTCTGGCGCGTGGCGCCCTGGCCGCTGCGGAGCCCGCAGACCCAGGCGTCGAGGTCTGACTGCGCGCGCCGCAGCGGCCGCACCTTGCGCACGCCGCAGCACATCTTGCGCAACTCGATGCTGGTGCGGAACAGGTTGACGCCGTGCCGGTCGACCATCTCCTCCACCGCGGCGCCGTACGGGAAGTACGTGTGGATGGTGAGGCCGTACCGCTCGCTGGTGCGCGCGATCAGGTCGTAGGTCTCGGGGAAGAGCCTCCCGGTGTCCAGCGTGAAGATACGCATGCCGATGCCGGCCTCGGCGATCATGTGGGTGATGACCTGGTCTTCGGGCCCGAGCGACGAGGCGAAGGCGACGCGACCTTCGAACCGCCGCGCGGCCACGGCGAGCACGTCTTCGGCCGGTTTGCCGTCCAGCTCGGCGAGCAGCTGTGCCACGGTCTCGTGCGTCGTCATGGGTCACCTCGGAGTGCGCGTCGTCCGTCGTCGCGAAGCGTCGTCGGGGCACTATAGAACGGCCGTCTCTTATCGCGCAAATCAGCGAGTCTTATACTGGCGATGCTCCGTCAGGTGAGTCCGCCTCGCGCCCGCGGCGCTCGTCGATGGTATCGCGCGGCACAACGCTCTGGCTTGTCCGTTGAGCCGTTAGTAGACTGAAGCCGCTCTTGGGGCGAGCACAGGGGGTACCGACGAACAGAGTGCCCATGCCCGTCGCGCCTGCGGCGGGCACGCACCTCGTCCTGCCGCCGCCGCGCGCACGGTCGGGTCTTCCCGGGCCGCGGCGGAGCGTCAGGTCCGGTCGCCCGGCGCCGCGGCCGCTCGGCCGCGCCACCGCCGCAGGGTTGCTCCGCGTCCTCGCGGGACGCTCCCTCTCGTACGCCTCAGGCCATCAGCGACGGGAGGCGCCTATGTCGAGAGCGGTTCACGAGGGACACGGGAGGACTGCCGCCGGCGGCCGTGCCGGCCGGGGCGGCGTGACGGTCACGTCAGGGGAGTGAAGATGAAGAGACCTCTGCTGTTCCTTCTGCTGGCCGCGGTCGCCATCCTGCTGATGGTGGCGCCGGCCGGGGCGGCCGCCCCGGACGCCGACGTCTACGTGGTCATCATGAAGGCCGACCCGGCGGTGGCCTACGACGGCGGCATCGCCGGGCTGGAGGCGACGAAGCCCGCGCCGGGCAAGAAGCTCAAGGCCGACAGCGCGCGGGTGAACGCGTACGAGAAGTACCTGAGAGGTAAGCACGACAAGGTCCTCGCCGCGATCGGTGTCGGCGCGGGCCGCAAGATCCACGACTACACGGTCTCGCTGAACGGCTTCGCCGTACCGTTGACGAAGGCGCAGGCCGAGGAGATCGCGAAGCAGCCCGGCGTCGCCGTGGTGCTCAAGGACCAGCTGCGCCAGAAGGCGACCGACAACTCGCCGACCTTCCTCGGGCTGACCGATCCCGCGGGGCCGTGGGCGAAGGGCTACACCGGCGAGGACGTCGTCGTCGGGGTGATCGACACCGGCATCTGGCCGGAGCATCCCAGCTTCGCCGACGACGGCAGCTACGGGCCGTTGGCGGGCTACGAGGGCCTGCCCTACGAGTTCGGCAACACGGCCTGGAACCCGGACGACGCCCCCTACACGGGCGCGGACAACGACAAGCTGCTCGGGGCGCGGCAGATGCTGGACACCTACCGCTACTACACGGGCGCCGACCCCGACGAGTTCGACTCCGCCCGCGACGACGACGGCCACGGGACCCATACCGCCTCGACGGCGGCAGGCAACGGCGGCGTCGAGGCGAGCATCCTCGGCACGCCCTTCGGTACGGTCTCCGGCATCGCCCCGCGCGCCCGCATCATCGCCTACAAGGCGCTCGGCAACCTCGGCGGCTACACCTCCGACCTCGCGGCCGCCATCGACCAGGCCGTGGCCGACGGCGTCGACGTGATCAACTACTCGATCGGCGGCGGCGCCGGTCAGCCCGGCGCCGACGACATCGCCTTCCTCTTCGCCGTCGACGCCGGTGTCTTCGTCGCCACGTCGGCCGGCAACAGCGGCCCCGGCGCCGGCACGGTCGGCAGCCCGGGCACCATGCCGTGGCTCACCACGGTGGGCGCCAGCACCCAGGACCGCACCTTCCAGGGATCGGTCGAGCTCGCCGGCGACGGCACGTTCTACGGCGCCTCCGTCACCGGCGACGCCGGGCCGGCAGAGATCGTCGACGCCGCCGACCTGGGGAACGAGCTCGGCGACCCGTCCCGCGTGCCCGTGTTCGACGGGGACGTCAGCGGCAAGATCGTGCTCGTCGAGCGCGGCGTGTACGACCGCGTGGCGAAGAGCTACGCCGTGTGGCTGGCCGGCGGGGCCGGCATGATCCTCTACAACACGAACGACGCCCAGGACACGAACACCGACACCCACTGGGTGCCGACGCTCCACGTGAACAACACGGACGGTCTCGCGATCAAGGCCTACATCGCCGGCACCGCCGAGCCGATGGCCACGCTCAACGGGGGCGAGTTCACGCCCATCCCCGCTCCGTGGATGGCGTCGTTCTCCTCGCGCGGGCCCAACCTGTTCGCCGACGACATCATCAAGCCCGACATCACCGCGCCGGGCGTGAACATCCTCGCCGGCGCCTCGCCCTTCCCGGATCCCGGGTTCGTGCCGGGCGAGCTCTTCCAGGCCATCGGCGGCACGTCGATGTCGAGCCCGCACGTGGCCGGCGCCTTCGCCCTGCTCAAGCAGGCGCACCGTGACTGGACTCCGGCGATGGCGAAGTCGGCGCTCATGACGACCGCCTCCCAGAAGGTCAAGAAGGAAGGCGGCGTTGACCCGGCCGACCCGTTCGACATGGGCGGCGGCCACCTGAACGTCGGTGGCAAGGTCACCAAGGGCTCGGCCTTCGAGCCGGGTCTGGTCTACGACGCCGGCCTCTTCGAGTACTTCGGATTCCTCTGCGACGAGGCGCCCGAGATCTTTGCCAACCCCGAGGGCACACGCGCGACGCTCGAGGCGATGGGCATCCCGACCACGGCGGAGAACCTCAACTACCCGTCCATCGGCATCGCCGAGCTGCCGGGCAGCATGACGGTGACCCGCACCGTGACCAGCGTGGCGAAGGAGAAGGCGTCGCGGCTCTACACCGCCCACGTCAAGGCCCCGGAGGGGTACACGGTCAAGGTGAAGCCGCGCCGGCTGCTGCTCAGGCCGGGCCAGTCGGCCTCCTTCGAGGTCACCATCACCAACGTGAGCGCTCCGGTCGGGGAGTGGCGCTTCGGCTCGCTGACCTGGGTCCAGCACGTCAAGAAGGCCCGCGCCGGCAAGGCCGGCTCGTCCGCCAACGCGGCGAGCAAGATCCGCTACGAGGTGCGCAGCCCGATCGCCGTGAAGGCGTCGCTGTTCACGGCGCCGGCGGCGATCACCGGCACCGGCGAGACCGGCGCCGCCAGCTTCGACGTGACCTTCGGGTACACGGGGAGCTACACGGCGGCGGCCCACGGCCTCGTGCCGGCCACAGTGACGAGCGACAACGTGGTGCAGGACCCGGACCAGACCTTCGACCCGAGTGACGGGTACAGCGACCTGCACACGTTCGACCTGAGCGGCGCGGCGTTCTTCCGCATCGCGCTGCCGCCGGAGGCGGCCGAGGCCGACTCCGACCTCGACGTCTTCGTCTACGACCCGGACGGCGACTTCTACGCGTCGAGCACCAACGGAGGCACGAACGAGCAGATCGACATCCTGCTGCCCGCCGACGGCACCTGGTACGTGTTCGTGCAGGGCTGGTCGACGCCGGGCGGCGACTCCGACTACAGCATGTACACGTGGGCCGTCTCGGCGACGCCGGGCGGCAACCTGACCATCGACTCCGCGCCGGCGTCGGCGACGCTCGGCGCGACCGAGGCCGTCGACCTGAGCTGGACCGGCGCCACGGCCGGCGAGTGGCACCTCGGCGCCGTGTCGCACACCGGCGACGGCGGCCTCATGGGGCTCACGCTGGTCGAGGTCGACAACCGGTAACCACACGCGACCGTCGGGCGGGCGACCGGCGACACGGGAGCCCGGCCCGACACGGACGACGGGGCGGCCGCCCGCGGGGAGACACCCGCGGGCGGCCGCGCCGCGCGGTGTCCGGGCGGCCGGCCTGGGCCCCGCGGACGGCCCGCGGGCGGCCGCCTCACGTCGTCCGCGGGCCTCGCGGGGGAAGGTCGGCGGGCGGCGCGGGCCCGTCCGCGGCGGGCGACGCGGGCCCGTCCGCGGCGGGGCCGCGGCGTCGTGGGCGCTCGGGGCCGCCCGACGGGCGGTCTGCGCGCCCCCCAGGCTCACAGAGGAACGGCTCGCGGCCGCCGCCGCTGTGGTACTCATACTCCCGCCCGCCGGCCCGCAGCCTTATCAGAGCCCCGTCCGTGGGGACCTGCTTGGCGCGCATACCCGGGCGCGAACAGCCCAGCGCGGCGTCGGGCCACGTCACCGCGCGCGCCTCGAGCACGTCGATCGCCTCGCGCGCGACCGAGAGCCGGGCGGCCAGGTCGCGGCTGGCCTCGGCGACGAGACGCTCGAGGCCTGCCTCGACCGGCGCATGGTCGCTCGGCTCCGCCGGCACCGTGACCTCCTCGTTCGGTGCCCGCGCCCGACGGGCGCAGGTCGCCGCTCTCGAGAGGATACCCGCGGCCCCGACGTCGCGATGTCACGGCCGGGGGTGCGTCCGTGCGACCGGAGCGGGTATGAGGGGCGTTGACGCGCAGGCGAGACGGCGCCCGCGGCGGTCGCCGGGAACCGGGCTGGAGGTCGCCCGGAGCCGGGGCGACGGTCGCGCGGACGTCGATCGGGGTCGCCCGGGAGCGGGGCGGCAGCCGCGGCGGGCGCCGCGGGGAAGTGAGGTGACCGCACATGTCCGAAGCTCGACAGCACGACATCCCGCGGCGCGAGTTGGGCTCCACCGGCGAGGTGGTCTCGTCCGTCGGGCTGGGCGGCTTCCACCTCGGCACGGACGAGGTCGACGACGCACTGGCCGTGCGCATCGTGCGCACGGCGATCGACGCCGGCGTCACCTTCATGGACAACTGCTGGGACTACAACGACGGTCGCAGCGAGCTGCGCATGGGGAAGGCGCTGCGCGACGGGTACCGTGACAAGGTCTTCCTGATGACGAAGATCGACGGACGGACGAAGCTGGAGGCGTCGCGGCAGCTCGACGAGTCGCTGCGCCGGCTCGGGACCGACCACCTCGACCTCGTGCAGCACCACGAGGTGATCCGCTTCGAGGACCCGCACCGCATCTTCCGCGAGGGCGGGGCCCACGAGGCGCTGGTCGAGGCCCGTGAAGCCGGCAAGCTGCGCTACATCGGCTTCACGGGCCACAAGGACCCGCGCGTCCACCTCGACATGCTCGACGTCGCCGACGCCCACGGGTTCAGGTTCGACGCCGTGCAGATGCCGCTGAACCTCCTCGACGCCCACTACCGCAGCTTCGAGCAGGTCGTCCTGCCGCGTCTCGTCGCGCACGGCGTCGCCGCCCTCGGGATGAAGCCGCTGGCCGCCGGGCGCCTGCCGGGCACCGGCGTGGTCACGCCGATCGACTGCCTGCACTACGCGCTCGACCTGCCCACCTCGGTGGTCGTGACCGGGGTCGACAGCCTCGCGGTCCTCGAGCAGGCGCTCGCGGCGGCGCGCTCGTTCCGGCCGCTGAGCGGCGCCGCTCGGGAGGCGCTGCTCGCGAGCACGGCGGATCTCGCCGCGCTCGGCGCTCACGAACCCTACAAGACGTCGTCGATCCACGACGGCACGGCGCAGCACCCGGAGTGGATGGGCGAGGACGGGGAGCCCAGGGCCTGAGGAGCGGCGGCCGCGGGCCGGACGGGGGCAGCGCCCCCGGGTCTCCCGGCGGCGGCACCCTCCGACGGCGCTCCGGTCGACCCCGCGCGCCGCGTGGCATGGCGACCTGCGTGGCGCCGCGCCGCCATGTATGGTCCAGGATGTAGGCTGCGGGTGGGCGCGGGCATGGAGCCGCGAGCAGCGTGAGTCGACGACGGGGGTGCACGAGCCGATGGTGCCGCGAGCGACGACGACGATGACGCCGAGAGAACGCGTGCTGACGGCTCTGCGTGGGGAGGTGCCCGACCGCGTGCCGATCGTCGAGTGCATCGACTGGATCCCCATGGTCCGGCTCGCGGGGCTCGTCGGCGCGGGCGTTCCGGCCGCCGGCGAGCCCTTCGCCTTCGAGCGGCTGTCCGCCACGCTCACGAAGACCCTCGGCATCGACGCGATCTGGGTGGCCATGCCGCTCGGCGAGACGCCGGTCGACAGGCACCACGTGCGCGACCGCTACGGGTCCGTCTACGTGCTGAGCGAGCACGGCGAGCCCGTCGTCGTCGAAGGGTCGGTCAGGTCGGCCGCCGACGCCGCCGACCTCGACATGGCGGCGCTCATCGGGCCCGACGACTTCGCCCCGATCCGCGCCGCCCGCGACCTCCTCGGGCCCGAGTACCCGGTCTGGTTCTACTTCGCCGACACGTTCAAGCTCTCGTGGAAGCTGCGCGGCGGTATGGACGCCCTGCTCATGGACTTCCTGCGGGACCCGGGACTCGTCCACCGGCTCGCGCGCCTGACGACCGACGCCACGATCACGACCGTGCACGGCGCGGCCGACGCCGGCGCCGACGTGCTGCTCATGGAGGGCGACCTGGCGGCGTCGAAGGCGCCGCTCTTCTCGCCGGCGCACTTCCGCGAGTACGTCAAGCCGTACTACGCCGAGATCGTCGCCGCCGCGCACGAACGCGGCCTGCCCATCGTGAAGCACAGCGACGGCGCCATGTGGCCGCTCATGGAGGACATCGTCGAGCTCGGCTTCGACGGCTACAACCCGATCCAGCCGCAGTGCATGGAGATCGCCGAGGCGAAGGAGCGGCTCGGCGACCGCATCTGCCTCGTCGGCAACATCGACTGCATGGAGCTGCTCGTCTACGGCAGCGAGGCCGAGGTCGCGGCGAACGTCCGGGAGACGATCGACGTCGCGGCGCCCGGCGGCGGGTACATCCTCTCGTCCTCCAACTCGATCCACAGCGACGTGCGCCCGGAGAACTACCTGGCCATGGTCCGGGCCGCGCTCGAGCACGGGGCATACGCGGGCTGAGCTCCGTCTCGGTGCCGCCGCCTCGAACCGACCGCCGCTGCCCTTCCCGCTCAGGCCTTCGAGCCCCGACGGTGGCGTACCATGTGCGCATGGCAGACCGCCCGCCCGACGCGTTCCACGTCATGGCGAAGCCCACCGGGGCGCGCTGCAACCTGCGCTGCGACTACTGCTTCTTCCTCGAGAAGGAGGCCCTCTACCCGGGCAGCGACTTCCGCATGTCCGACGAGGTCATGCGGGCCTACGTCGCCCAGACCGCGGAGGGGCAGCGCGTCCCTCACGTGACCCTCGCCTGGCAGGGCGGGGAACCCACGCTCATGGGGCTCGACTTCTACCGGCGGGCACGGGCGGTCGAAGACGCCCACGTGCCCGCCGGCGCGTCGGTCGAGCGCACCATCCAGACCAACGGCGTGCTGCTCGACGACGAGTGGGCGGAGTTCCTCGCCGAGAACGACTACCTGGTCGGTCTCAGTCTCGACGGCCCGCGCGAGCTGCACGACGTCTTCCGGCACGACAAGGCGGGCGGCCCGGTGTTCGACCGCGTGCTGGCCGCGGCACGCCGGCTGCAGGCGCACGGCGTCGAGTTCAACGTCATGTGCGCCGTGCACGCCGTCAACTCGCTTCATCCTCTAGAGGTCTACCGCTTCTTCCGCGACGAGCTCGGCGCGCGCTACGTGCAGTTCATCCCGATCGTCGAGGTCGCCGAACCCCCGATCGGGGACCGGCCCGGGACGGTCACCGAGCGCAGCGTGCGGTCGCGGGAGTACGGGCGCTTCCTGTCGGTCGTCTTCGACGAGTGGGTGCGGCGCGACGTCGGGGCGATGTTCGTCCAGGTCTTCGACGGCGTGCTCGCGGCCTACGTGCGCGGCTACTCGACGCTCTGCGTCCTGCGGCCGACCTGCGGGGACGCGGTCGCCCTCGAGCACACCGGCGACGTGTACTCCTGCGACCACTTCGTCACCCCGGAGCACCGCCTCGGCAACATCCTCGAGACGCCGCTCGGCGAGCTCGTGCGCGGGGAGGCGCAGCGCGCGTTCGGCGAGGCCAAGCAGGCGACCTTGCCTGCCTACTGCCGCGCCTGCGAGTACCTCTTCGCCTGCCACGGCGAGTGCCCCAAGAACCGCATCCTGCCGACGCCGGACGGCGAGCCCGGGCTCAACTGGCTCTGCGCCGGCCTCAAGGAGCTCTTCGCCCACACGGAGCGGCGCATGCGCCTCATGGCCGACATCCTGCGGCGCGGCGGCGAGGCCGCCGAGGTCATGGCGCTGCTCGCCGCCGAGGCGCATACGACGGGTCGCAACGACCCGTGCCCGTGCGGCAGCGGCAAGAAGTACAAGCACTGCTGCGGCGCGTAGCCCGCCGCCCGTCGTGCACGCTGCGTCTTGCGCGCGCTGCGCGGATCTCCGCCTCTGCCGGACCGCTCGTCAACGGCTCCCATAGTGCGACCGGGATGCTATGGTGCACGCCACGGGCGGCGCCCCCGCCTGCGACGTGTCGAGCGAACCTTCGGGGTGACGAACGAGATGGCACACGGCAGACCCAACATCCTCGTCCTCTGGGGCGACGACATCGGCATCTGGAACCTGAGCTGCAACAACCGCGGGATGATGGGCTACGCGACGCCCAACATCGACCGGCTCGCGCATGAGGGACTCAGCTTCAGCGACTACTACGGGCAGCAGAGCTGCACCGCCGGCCGCGCGGCCTTCATCACCGGGCAGAACCCCCTGCGGACCGGCCTCACCAAGGTCGGGCTGCCCGGGGCCGACTTCGGGCTGCGCCCCGAAGACCCGACCATCGCCGAGCTCCTCAAGCCTCTGGGCTACGCCACGGCGCAGTTCGGCAAGAACCACTTCGGCGACCTCGACGAGCACCTGCCGACCAACCACGGCTTCGACGAGTTCTACGGCAACCTGTACCACCTGAACGCCGAGGAGGAGCCGGAGCTCGAGGACTACCCCAAGGACCCGGCGTTCAAGGAGCGGTACGGGCCCCGGGGCGTCATCCACAGCTGGGCGCTGGCCGACGGGACGCAGAAGATCGAGGACACGGGGCCGCTGACGCGCAAGCGCATGGAGACCATCGACGACGAGGTCACCGCGCGCACGCTCGAGTACCTGGAGAAGGTCGCGCAGACGGACCAGCCCTTCTTCGTCTGGTGGAACTCGACGCGGATGCACTTCAGGACGCACGTCAAGCCCGAGCTGCGCGGCGTCAGCGGGCAGGGCGAGTACAACGACGGGATGGTCGAGCACGACCGCCACGTCGGCATGATCCTCGACAAGCTCGACGAGCTCGGCATCGCCGACGACACGATCGTCATGTACTCGACCGACAACGGTCCGCACTACAACAGCTGGCCGGACGCGGCGATCACGCCCTTCAGGTCGGAGAAGAACAGCAACTGGGAGGGCGCCTACCGCGTCCCCGCCTTCCTGCGCTGGCCGGCGAGGTGGCAGGCCGGGGTCACGCTGAACGGCATCGTCGCCCACCAGGACATGCTCACCACCTTCCTGGCCGCCGCCGGCGAGCCGGACATCGTCGCCAGCTGCAAGGCCGGCCACGAGGCGGCGGGCACGACCTTCACGGTGCTGCTCGACGGCAAGGACATGAACGCGTACTTCGCCGGCGAGACCGACGAGAGCCCGCGCAACGCCTTCTTCTACGTGAACGACGACGCCGAGCTGGTCGCGCTGCGCCTCGACGACTGGAAGTTCGTCTTCAAGGAGCAGCGCGCCCACACGCTGGCGCTCTGGGCCGAGCCCTTCGTGGACCTGCGGATCCCGCGGATCTTCAACCTGCGCCGCGACCCGTTCGAGCGCGCCCTCGAGAACTCGAACACCTACTGGGACTGGCTGCTCGACCACGCCTTCATGGTCGTGCCGGCGCAGGAGGTCGTCGCCGCGGCGGTCCGCGACTTCGTCGAGTTCCCGCCGCGCCAGAAGCCGGCGTCGTTCAACCTGGACCGGGTGCTGGAGAGCCTGCGTCAGGCGCCTGGGGCGTCGGGTTGAGACGACTGCCGTGCCGGCGCGGCGTCAGACCCTTCGCGCGCCCGGCTTCGGCGTCAGGCGCCTGCCGTGGCGCCGGGCGCGGACCTGCGTGAGCTCGGCGCCGAAGAAGACGATCATCGCCGAGTAGTAGACCCAGAGCAGCAGCGCGACGAGCGACCCGGCGGCGCCGTAGGCCGAGGTGGTCGCGCTGGTGCTCATGTAGAGCCCGATGGCCAGCCGGCCCACGTCGAAGAGCACCGCGGTCACGAAGGCCCCCGTCCAGAGCTCGCGCCAGTGGATCTGCACGTCGGGGAGGCCCTTGTAGAGGGCGGCGAAGACGAGGGTGAGCAGCGCCAGCGTGACCCCGAAGTCGAGCAGGCGGAGGAGCAGCTCCGCCGACGGCAGCGAACCCTGCAGGCGGCCGGCCACCCAGCCCCACGCGGAGGTGCTGGCCAGGAGCACGAGCAACCCGACGCCGAAGACAATCACGAGGGCGAAGGTGCGGAGGTAGGTCAGGACGAGGTCGAGGAGCTTGCGCCACGTGCCGTCGGCCGGCACGCGCTCGACGTTCCACATCGTGTTGAGGGCACCCTTGAGCTGCCGGACCGCGCCTGAGGCGCCGAAGAGCAGCAGCAGGCCGCCGACGACGAACGCCGTCACGCTCGCGCCCGGGCGCGACGCGTTGGCCAGCACGGTGGCGACGGCGTCCGCGACCTGGGGCCCGGCGTTCGTCTCGACCTGGTCCAGCACCTGCCGCCGCGTCTCGCCCTCGCCGAGGACGAGCCCGGCGATGCCGACGGCGATGATGAGCAGCGGGGCGAGGGCCAGCATCGCGTAGAAGGAGAGGGCCGCCGCCTGCCGCGTCGCCTTGTCGTGGAGCCACTCGCCGGCGGCCTCCCTGAGCAGGCCGACGGCCGAGCCGGCGCGCTCGCGCAGGCCGCCGTCGGACGCCTCGGGCGACGTCGCGGCGGCGCCGGATGCCGACCTGGCCGCCCCGAGGTCGCGGCGGCGCTCGTCGGGCGGCGGCGCGGCCTCTCGCCCGTGGTCGCCGGCACCGACGGCGGGAGCCCGCGCGAGCCTCCTCGTCGGCGCGTCGGCGAGCGTCGACGGTGACCGCACGGCCTCGCCGCGCGCCTCCACGGCAGGCCCGCGGCGCAGCCGGCGGGTCGCCCAGGCGATCGCCTTCGCGGTGACGGCCCAGGCGACCGCTCCGGCGGCCGCGACGATGCCCAGGTCCCGAAGCCTCATCGGGCTTCCCTTCGCTCGTGCGCGGAGTCCACGCGGAGGGCGCCGCGCGGGCGGCCACGAGGCGACACGGCGGTCACGGCGCTGGGTCTCATGTGCGGTGCGTCCACGGTCTCGACGTACCCGCAGCACGGCAATGGCCACCGTGCGGCGCGTCTCGCGACCTGCTCCAGCCTCGCGGACGCCTGCGCAAACGCCGCCTGTGTTTTCGAACGGGCTCATCGGACAGTCTCGATGCCAGGAGCCGTCGAGACTCCGCAGGCCGAGGGTGTCGCAGGGAGCGGCGGGCGAAGTCCTTCACGAAGGGGTCGGACATGGGGCACGACGACATCGCCGCACGCGGCAGGAGCACTCCGTCCAGACGAAGGACCACGACCGGGAGACTCCGCCGGGCGCCTCCCGCCCGGCGGCACGGGACGCGGGTCGGGACCCGCACGTCCACGGCGTCGGCGCCGGGTCGATGAACGCCGGCCAGACGGGCCCGGGCGCCGGACGCGCGGACGGCCGGAGCGCTGACAGCACGCGTACCCGGAGGATGTTCGGCTCTGCCCAGGACGCGTTGACCGGGCTGGGCGGGATCGTCTACGAGCACGAGGACAGGGCGGTCAAGCACTGGCTCGTGAGCAGCGTCGCCTGGTTCGTCGTCGTCACGACGTTCGGGCTGATCATCGCGACCGAGCTGGCCGTCCCCGAGACCTTCGCCGGCATCGGACCGTTGACGTTCTCGCGGGTGAGACCGTGCCACGTCGAGGGCGTGATCTTCGCCTGGCTCACCATGATGTACTGGGGAGCGGTCCTCCACTTCGCACCCCGGCTGCTCGGCACGCGGGGCCTGTGGAGCGAGAATCTGGGCATCGCCCTGGCGTGGATCTACAACACGGCGCTGATCGTGGGCTTCTACGGCATCCTCAGCGGAGCGAGCCAGGGTCGGGAGTACGCCGAGTTCCCGTGGCCCGTCGACGTCGTGATCCTCACAGTCTTCGCGGCCAACATCGTCAATCTCGTCATGACGGTGAACATCCGCCACGTGCGCCCCCTCTACGTGAGCCTCTGGTGGGCGATCGCGGCTCCGATCTGGGTGAGCGCCTCGATCTTCATCGAGAACGTGGTCTGGCGCCCGGGCGTCGTGTGGGGCAACCCCTCGGGGAACCTCGAGACCGGCATCCACGACGTCCTCATCAACTGGTGGGGCAACCACAACCTCTTCGGCCTCTGGCTGACGCCGATCCTGGTGGCCGTCACCTACTACTACGTGCCGCGCATCACGAACACGCCGCTCTACAGCCACACGCTCTCGCTGATCTCGTTCTGGGGCATCATCTTCGTCTACGCGGCGGTCGGCGACCATCACCTGCTGCAGACCCCGACGCCCGGGTGGCTGAAGACGATCGCCTCGGTCAACAGCGTGGCGATCCTCATCCCGGTGTTCGCCTTCTTCACCAACATCTTCCTGACCATGAGAGGCCAGTGGAACCGATTCTTGACGAACCTGCCGCTGCGCTTCGTCTTGACCGGCTTCATCTTCTACATCCTGGTGAACATCCAGGGGGCGCTGCAGGCCATCCAGCCGTTCAACGTGTACATCCACTTCACGTACTTCGTGATCGGGCACTCTCATCTCGCCCTGCTCGGCGGCTTCACGATCCTCGGCATGGGCGTCATCCACTACGTGATGCCGCAGATCTTCGACAAGCCGCCCTACTCGCGCACGCTGGCCGAGTGGCAGTACTGGCTGGTGACGTTCGGCTTCCTGCTCTTCTTCGCCGCCGTGACCACGGCCGCGTTCATCCAGGGGCAGGGCTGGCTGAGCGGCGTGCCCGAGGTGAACGTCCTGTCCTCGCTCAGGCTGTGGAACATCCTCCGCGGCCTCGCCGGGGGCCTGATCTTCTCGTCCGGCATCATCCAGGTGGTCAACGTCGCGATGACGGCGGCGGTGGACACGAACGCCCGCTGGCGCCGCCGCGCGCGGCGGGACGTCGCGTCGGAGTCGGCGCCCGGCCGTCTCCCATCGGCGGTGTGAGGGGCAGCCATGACCGAGAAGGGAGATCGCTGGCTGCCGACGTACCGTCGCTATCCGGAGGGATGGACCACCCACCCGCGCAAGGCCATGCTGATGACGCCGATGCTGATCTTCTTCGGCGGCATCTTCGCCTTCGCCGTGCCGACGCTCGTCGCGGCCTTCTTCCAGATGTTCTTCTTCGACCCGCCCGTGTCGGGTGAGTGGTCGCCCCTCACGGCGAGGGCCCTCGAGGGCCAGCGCATCTACGTGGCCAACGGGTGCGTGTACTGTCACAGCGGCTACACGCGTCCGCAGGACGTGCGCAGCGGTCTGTACTACACCTACCCGCGCATCTCGCTGCCCGGCGACTACGTCACGAGCGACAGCAGCCCCAACGTCTTCGGCTCGGCGCGCATCGGCCCGGACCTGAGCCAGGAGGGTGGATTCCACCCGGACGACTGGCAGCGCGCGCACTACAGCGACCCGCGCTACACCACGCCGCTCTCGATCATGCCGCGCTTCAGCTTCCTGAGCGATCAGGAGGTCGACGACCTCATCCTCTACGCGCAGATGCGGAGCGGGAAATCGGGTCTCGTGAGGTACGCGGGCCAGGTGTACGCCAAGCGCGTCATGAAGGCGGTGATGGACTTCGGCGACCCGCCGGCCATGTCGGTCGCCGAGGACATGGCCCTGGCCGACGTGGCCAGGATGGTGAAGATGAACCCGCCCGAGCCGCCCTCGGGCGGGGTGGGCGACCTGGGCTGGCCGGCGCCGATGAACCTCTTTCTCACGGACCGCTCCTTCTGGCTGACCGGCAACCCGCTGCCCGTCACCGACGACAACCTGCTGCGCGGCAGGAAGGTCTTCCAGGAGCGCTGCATCGGCTGCCACGGGCAGGGCGGCAGCGCCGTCAGCCTCGCCACACGCTACCTGCGGCCGACGCCCATCGACTTCACCTCGAAGGACGACGCCTCGGGCGGCGAGGACACCTCGCCCGGCGACCTCTACTACCGCGTGTTGCGCGGCATCCGCGGCAGCGCGATGGAGAACTTCGGCACCCGACTGCGCGTGGACGACGTGTGGCGCGTGGTCCTCTTCCTCAAGACGATCCCGAACGGAGGGCTCGAGGAGGGGACCGTGCCGTCGGTGGACCAGTACATCCAGTGGCAGCCGCCGGACACGCTCATGAGCTTCGTCGAGCAGTTCCCCCTCGAGGACTACACGCAGTTCACGCAGAGCAGTCCCACCATCGACCCATGGATGCTCGAGGCGGAGCGAGTCTTCGCGGGCATGACGCCCGGGGACGAGATCCAGGTCCCGAGCATCGGGACCTTCTCCCTGCAGGTCGCGCGCGACGGCATCAAGGCGGTCTACGACGACCTGCTTCAGCAGGGCTGGGCAGACTACCAGCAGCGCGGGGGCGTGCCCACCGTCCCCGAGAGCCAGCGGTCCATCGAACCCGAGCTCATCGAGGAGCTGAGGTGAGGAGATGAACGCGCCGCGTCCCGAGGTGAGGTCCCGCGGCGCGCGGAGCTTCCTGCTGCTCCTCGCGCTCGGGCTCCTGACGCTGGCGGGGGGGCTGCTGACGGCCTGCGGCCAGCCGGAGGGCGTCGTCACGGTCAGGATGGAGGGGCTCAAGTTCACCCCACAGGTCGTCACGATCGACCCCGGGACGACCGTCCGCTGGGTCAACGAGGACGAGACCGCGCACACCTCGACGGCGGACGGTTGGTCGCCGGACCAGGACGACCCGCAGAAGTGGAACTCGTTCCCCATGAGCCCGGGAGACGTCTTCGAGCGCACCTTCGAGTCGAGCGGCTCGTTCGACTACTTCTGCATGGTGCACCCGTACATGACGGGCACGGTCACGGTCAGGTAGGAGGGGAGGGCTGATGGAGCTCGGACCACTGGAGGCGCAAGTCCTGATCTCGGCCTCGCTCGTGACGCCCGTGATCGCCGTGCTCGTGGTCGCGGCGCTGAAGGGCCACCTGTCGCGCAGCGAGGACGCCAAGTACGCGGTGCTGTGGAGCCGCGAGCGTGACTACTGGAACGAGGCGGAGCAGCACGACGAGGAGGAGCGGGGTGATGAGGATGGCGACCAGGCCTCGTCGTGACGCGCGCATGCCGGCCGGCATACTGACGCGGCCGGCGCGCCGCTTCTACCTCGTGGCGACGCTCGCCTACGCGGCCCTTGGCCTCGTGTTCACGGCGGTGGCCGTCGCGGCGCAGACGAACAACCCGATCGTGCCGCTGCCCGGCGACAGCACGAAGGTGCCGACGGGCAGCGACGACGCGTCGGTGAAGGCCTACTACGACTACCTGAACGCGCGGCACTTGGACGGCCTGTCGGAGACGTACGGGTTCGACTGGAACACGTTCCTCACGATCTACGGCCTCATCCTCATCTTCCTCGTGGCGACCTTCTTCTTCGTGTACGCCTGGCACGCGCGGCGGGCCAAGGGGGACATGTACCCGGTCGAGGTCTACAACGGCTACATCACGGAGCGAGGGGGCGGCGTCGACGCCTTCAACTGGGCGCTCTACGCGGTCTTCCTCACCTACATGGTCTATTACACCGTCATCAGCGTGCTCTACGGGCAGTACTACTGACGCCGTGGGCACCGTCAGCAGACACCAGCCGCCGAGCGAGCGCGGCCGAGACACGGGAGAGCCAGATGGCCCCGAGTGACGAAGGCAGCGAGCGCCAACATGTGCCGACCGGGCCCGAGTTGGCCGAGCGCATCGCGTCCGGGTTGGGCGCGTCGCGGTATCGCGACTACGACCTCGCCCCGTACGCGGTCGTCGTGAGGGCCAGCATGCCCGTCGACCTGTGGAGCGACGTGTTCTTCTCGTGGCTGTCGCTCAAAGGGCACATCCAGGGGTTCCACGCCGCCGAGCGGACGCAGGCGTTCGCGACCACCGTCGACGGACGGGTGGAGGCGCTCTTCGTCACCGTGTGGGACGAGGCGGACGTGCTCGAGGAGTGGCTGGCCGACGGCTCGCCCATCTTCGGGGTCCTGGTCGACATGGGCGTGGACCCCGACGAGATCGACGTCACGCTGATGCGCGACTACTCCTGAGAGGTGCACGATGGCCGAGGAACGGCGTGAGTACGGAGCGGACCGCCAGGACCCCTCGCGAGAGGCGCTGGACGCGAGCTACGAGCGCGAGGACGAACGCTGGAGCCGCTCCAACCAGGTGCGCGACTGGCTGATCATCGTCGCCATCGCCGCCGTCCACTTCGTCTGGATGCTCGTGGTGTTCCTGCTCGAGCCGGGCATCAGGTGACGAACGGCGGCGTGGCCGATCCTGAGGAGGTGCCGCGATGGTGACCGTGGCGTTCGTCGTGGCCGCGTCCCTCGTCGTGTTCGCCGCCGTCGGGGTCGTCGTCGCGGTGCGGGCGGTGAGGGCGGCGGCGGCCGAGGGGCGCGCGCACGGGCGGGACCGCGTCGCCGGCGGCTGGCGGGCGCGGGCCGCCGGCTACACGGGGGCGGTGTCGCCCGCGTCGCGGGGGCTGAACCCGCCCGCCCGTGTCGTCGTCGAGCTGTTCGCGGGTGCCTGCGGGTTCCCGGGGCTCGGCTGGATGCTGTCCGGGTGCCTGCTGAGCGGGCTGCTCCTCATCACGTGCGTGCCCGCCGTCGTCTGGGGTCTCTACCCGGCCTACCTCGCGCTGACGGGCGGATTGACGGGCAGCGCTCTGTCGATCGTCGGCTACGTGCCCTTCATCGGCCTCGCGTCGGCCTGCGGGCTCGCCGTCAGGGAGATCGCGGCCGCTCGCCGCGACGAAGACGGGGCGCGGCCGTGACGACGGCGGCGGACGGCGACCGGGCGCGTGCCCGCCGGCGAGTCCTGGGCAGATCCGTGCTCCGCGTCTCCGGGCGCGCGGTCGCCGTCCTCGTGCTCGGGGCCGCCGTGGCGCTGCTCGTCGGCCTGCCGCTGATTCTGCTCGCCGTCCCGCAGCCGCGGCCCGTCGTCGCCGACCTCGACGATGAGCACAGCGGCGGCTTCGTGACCGCGGGCGGCGTGCTGTACAAGGTGTTCCTATTCACGGCCGCGCCGTTGGAGTTCCCGGTCGCGCAGGCGGCCAGGGCGGACCCCGGCGCGCAGGTGGTGGTCAAGGCGCGCCGGCTCGACGGGCTCTCCCGATACGGTCTTCACTCGTATGACGACGGGCTGCTGGTGCCGGTCGTCAAGTCCGTCCCGGAGCCGGGCGTCCTTCGCATGACACCCGAGGAGCCGCTCGCCCCCGGCCGCTACTACGTGGAGGCGGCTCGTGACGGCGCGTTCGGTGGCCGCGACTACTTCTACTTCTCGGTCTCCGACTGAATCCGCGGCCGGTCACGGCCGCCGTCGCGACGGGGCTGCGGCCGACGGCAGACTGGTGCTCCTTCGCCGGCGCCGGTGGCCGTCGCGAGTCAAGGGGCCTCGTCGTCTCGACGCCCGACCGACGGGCGCGGCGCTCGTGAGCCGCACCGTCCTGGTCGCGGCTCTCGGCCTGCTGACGCTGCTCGCGGCGGCCGAGACGGCGACCGCCCACAGCGAGCTCGAGGCCCACCGCGTCGAGAGGGGCGCCGAGCCGGGGGAGTGGAGACTCGTCCTCGACTTCACGGAGTCGCTCGATCCTTCGTTCGTGCGCGTCGACGTCCAGGACTCGCGGGGAGAGGCGGTCGACACCCCGGCGGCTCAGGTCGACCCCGCGCACCCCGCCCGTGTCGTCGTCGATCTCGGGCAGGTCGACGACGGTCCGTACATCGCCGCCTGGTGGGTGAGATCCGACGACGGCGACACGTCCCACGCCTCGTTCGCCTTCTCGGTCGGGCGCGACGACATCCTGTCCGCGCTGCCGCCGGTGGGCGCGCGCGATCCCGCCTTCCATCCTCCCGTGCCCTGGGCGATCACCACGTGGGCCGCGGCGATCCGCTGGATGATGCTCGTGGCCGTCGCCCTCGTGGTCGGTCCGGCCGTCTTCGCGCTCGTCGTCGTGTGGCGGGGGGTCGGGCCGTCGTCCGGCGACGGCTCGACGCCCGGCGACGGCTCGACGCCCGGCGACGGTCTGCCGCTCGACGCCGGGCGCCTCCGCACGCTGGCAGCGGTCGGAGCGGGCCTTCTCCTGTTCGCGAACGTCCTGATCCTGATCATGCAGGCCGGGATGGTCAGCTACCAGCTGCTCCAGCCGCTGGAGTCCTCGGCGCCCTCGGCGCTGTCGGTGTCCGAGCTCTCGCAGGCGCGCCCGGTCGAGGTGCTCGCCGACATCCTCCCGACCTACACCGGCATCGTCTGGACGGTGAGGCTGGCCCTGATCGCCGTCCTCATCGTGGTGCTGTGGGTCTCTCCTGCGTGGGGCAGGCCGCATCGGCGGGCAGCCCTGGTCGTCCTGGTCGTGGCCGGCGGCATCATGGTCACGATGAGTCTGGTGGCGCACACGGCGCTCGCGCCGGCGTCGTCGCTCCCTGCGGCCTGGATCCCGCCTGCCGGGACGGTCATCGACTGGGTCCACATCTCCGCGATGAGCGTGTGGCTCGGGGGCTTGCCCGCGCTGCTCCTCATGCTCCCGGCGGCCCGCGACGCCCGGGAGGCGACCCTGCCGCGCACCGTCGGCGAACGGTTCTCCTCCGTCGCCCTTCTCTGCGTCGCGGTCGCCGTCGCGACCGGCCCGGTGTTGGCCTACGTCAATGTCCGCCACACCGGATGGCTGCTGACCAACGACTACGGCCTGGTCCTGACCGGCAAGCTGAGCGTCCTCGCCGCGCTGATCGTCGTGGGCGCGGTCAACCGGCAGTACCTGGTGCCGCGCCTGGGGTCGGCAGCACCGGCGTCGCGATCGGGGCTCGAGCGTCTCCTGCCGTTCGAGATGTCGCTGGGCCTGCTCCTGCTGCTCGCCGTCGCCTTCATGCAGTCGCTCGGCACCAGCGCCAGCGTGATGCCGGCGGAGCAGGCACTCGGCTACTACGCCGTGTCCACCCGGGACGGCGTCTCGACGACCTTGCGCATCGCGCCCGGAGAGCCGGGGTCGAACGCCGTCGCGGCGGATGTCGTCGGTGACGGCCGCCGTGGTATCGACGGCGCCGAAGTGAAGGCCACCATAGGTCCGGATGTCGTGACGATGCGAGAGCTCCCCGATGACGGCGAGGGGCCGACGCGCTACGTCGTCGACGATGCGGTCCGCCTCGCCGGCGGCGTCACCCCGGTCACGATCTCGGTGCGGCCACCCGGGCGTGACGCCGTCGATCTGCCCTTCGAGGTCGATCTCGCGCCGTGAACGCCGTCTTCAAGGGAGCGTTCCGCGCCACCGTCGAGGCGCGCCGCCGCCTCGATCTCGCGCCGTGAACGCCGTCTTCAAGGGAGCGTTCCGCACCACCGTCGAGGCGCGCCGCCGCCGTTGCACCGTGGGTATGTCCCTAGGAAACGGCCGGCGGCAAGGCGCCGGCGCGACTGCGCGAAAGGACGTGAGGTCATGGCTTGGGACGCGATCGAGGGCAAGTGGAAGCAGGTCGAGGGCAGCGTGCGCGAGGAGTGGGCGAGGCTGACCGACGACGACGTGGCCGAGATCGCCGGCAAGAAGGATCGCCTGCTCGGCAAGCTCCAGGAGCGCTACGGCTACATGGAGGTCGAGGCCGAGAAGGCCATCAACGACTGGCTGAACCGCCGCGAGCACGCGGCGTGACCACCGGGGTCGGGCGAGCGCGACGCGGCCGGCCGGCGTCTCGAGACGCCGGCCGGCCGCGCGACGTCAGAGGAGGCCGGCCGCCTCGAGGCCGGCGACGGCGATGAGCAGCAGGCCGGCGAGGGCGCTGGCCCACTGCTCCCAGCGGCGCCGGCCGGCGTCGCCGGCGCGAAGGCCGGCCCACGTGAACAGCATCGAGAAGCCGGCGATCGTCGCGGCGATCGCCCACGGGTCGTAGGCGCGCAGGCCGAGGCTGAAGCCCACGACGAGGTTGTCGAGGCTGAGCCCGGCCGAGAGCAGCGCGAGACCACCCCACGTGGTCGCCCGCCGCGCCAGCCTCTCGTCGCGGCTGCCGCTGCGCCGGCTCGTCCAGAGCATCCACAGACCGACGGCGAGGAGCAGCAGGATGCTCACCCAGCCGGCCTGACGCTCCATCCAGCGCGAGAACGCGCGCCCGAGGGCGAGACCGGCCAGCGGGACGCAGAACTCGAAGAGACCGAAGACCGCGACGATGCGCCGCGCGCGATCGGCTTGGCCGAGGGCGCCGAGGGCGAGGCCGGCGGCCAGGTTGTTGGAGCCGATCACGACCCCCAGGATCAGCAGCCTGACGATGCCCATGTGCGACGTGTCGGAGGGGGACCGGCTTCGGCGTGCCGTCGCCCGCGTCGCCGGCGGGGCGTCGAGGGGCGGGTGCGCCGGCGGCCCGTGCAGGCGTGACCGAGCCGCAGGGCGCGCGGGCGCGCGCGCTCCGGCGGAGCCGCCCCGCGCGCCCCGACGGGCGGCCGCGCGGCCCGCGCGCCGGAACGGCGCCGCGGGGCGGCTCTCCGCCTGGCGGGTAGCAACGAGACATGCCCACGAACGGGGACGACAGATCCGCGAGCTACGAGGCCGCGAGCATCACGCTGCCCGGCGCCGTCGCCATGGGCACCGGGGTCATGATCGGCGCCGGGATCCTGGCGCTGACCGGGCAGATGGCCGAGCTCGCCGGCGAGCTGTACCTCGCGGCCTTCGCCGGCGCCGCGGTCGTCGCCGGGTTCAGCGCGTACTCGTACGTGCGGCTCGCGGCCACGTACCCCTCGGCGGGCGGCATCGCCATGTTCCTCGAGAAGGCCTACGGGAAGACCGCCTGGACCGGCGCCTTCGCGCTGCTCATGTACTTCTCCATGGTCGTCAACGAGAGCCTCGTCGCGCGGACGTTCGGGACCTACGCGCTCCAGCCCTTCGACATCGGGCCGGACAGCCCGCTCGTGCCCGTCCTCGGCGTCGGCCTCCTGGCCTTCGCCTTCCTCGTCAACATCGTCGGCAACCGGCTCATCCAGACGACCTCGTTCGTCGCCGCGCTCTTCAAGATCGGCGGCCTCGTCGTGTTCGGCGTCGTCATCCTGTGGACCGCCGGCGTGTCGCTGCCCGAGCCCTCGGCCGCGGCCGCGGACGAGGGCATCGCCGGCTTCCTCGGGGCCGTGGCCCTCGGCGTCCTCGCCTACAAGGGGTTCACGACCATCACGAACAGCGGCGACGAGATCACCGAGCCGCACAGGAACATCGGCCGGGCGATCGTCATCGCGATCGTCCTGTGCTCGGTGCTGTATCTGCTCGTCGCCCTGGCGGTCGGCTCGGCGCTGAGCGTGGACGAGATCGTCGCGGCGCGGGACTACGCGCTCGCCGAGGCCGCGCGGCCGGTCTTCGGCGACGTCGGCCTCTGGTTCACGGTGGCCTTCGCGGTCGTGGCCACGGCCTCGGGCATCGTGGCCAGCGTCTTCGCCGTGTCGCGCATGCTGGCCATGCTGACCGAGATGAAGCTCGTGCCCCACAGCCACTTCGGCATGCCCGGCACGATCCAGCACCACACGCTCGTGTACACCGTCGTCATCGCCGCGCTGCTCACCGTCTTCCTGGATCTCAGCCGCATCGCGGCGGTGGGCGCGGTCTTCTACATCGTCATGGACATGGCGGTCCACTGGGGTCTCCTGCGCCGCTTGAGACGCGAGGTCGCGACCCGGGCGTGGGTCCTCGTCGGGGCGATGGTGCTCGACGGCGTCGTCCTCACGGCCCTCGTCGTGGTCAAGGCGTCGAGCGACCTGCTGGTCGTCGGCATCGCGGTCGGCGGCCTGCTCGCGGTGGTCGTCGGGGAGCGGCTCTTCTTGCGGGCCCGGCCCGTGCGCTAGCACCGCGAGGCTCCGGCCGTGCCGGCGTGACGCAGGACGAGGCGGGCCGCCTCGCTCGCCGCGAGGAGGCTCAGGGCGATGCCCGCCGCCCAGAGCCACTCCCCGAGGGCCAGCGGCGTGGTGCCGAAGAGCTCGCCCAGCACGGGGACCTGGACGACCGCCACCTGGAGCGCGAGGACCAGCGCCAGAGCGCCCCAGAGGAAGCGGTTGGTGAAGGTGCGCCGGCAGAGGACGCTGCGCGCTCCGCTCCTCACGTTCACGGCGTTCACGAGCTGGAAGAGCACGAAGGCCGTGAAGGCCAGCGTGCCGGCACGCCCGTCGACGGCGCCGTCGGCGACGTACCACAGCAGCCCGAGGGTGCCGGCCGCCATCCACGCCGCCAGAGCGAGGACGACGAGCAGGCGGGGTCGCGTGAGGATCGCGCCCTCCGGGTCGCGCGGCGGGCGCCGCATCACGTCGGGCCCCGGCGGGTCGACGCCGAGGGCCATGGCCGGCGGCCCGTCCATGATCAGGTTGATCCAGAGGACCTGGACGGGGGTGAACGGCGTGCCCAGCCCGGCGGACTCGCTGACCAGGATCGTGAGCAGCGCCGCGACGCCCGTCGTCAGGTTGAACTGGACGAAGGTGAGGATGTCGTCGAAGATCGCGCGCCCCCGGCGCACCGCCTCGACGATGGTGGCGAAGCGGTCGTCGGTGAGCACGACGTCGCCGGCCTCCTTGGCCACCTCGGTCCCGCGGCGGCCCATCGCGATGCCGACGTCGGCGCGCTCGAGCGCGACGGCGTCGTTGACGCCGTCGCCCGTCATCGCGACGACCTCGCCGTTCTCGGCCAGGGCCTCGATCACGCGGATCTTGTGCTCGGGGTCGACGCGGGCGAGCACCCCGATCGCGCCGATGCGGCGCGCGAGCTCCTCGTCGCTCATCTCCTCGACCTCACCGCCGCCGACGACGTCGCCCTCGATGCCGAGCTTCGCGGCGATCGCACGCGCCGTGCCGGCGTGGTCGCCGGTGACCATCCTGACCGCGATGCCGGCCTCGCGGCACTCGCCCACGGCCGCCGACGCGCCCGGGCGCGGGGGGTCCTCCATGGCGGCGAGGCCCTCGAGGCGGAGGTCCGTCACGCCGGCGGCGAGCTTCTCCTCGTCCGGCTCGCCCTCGGGCCGGTCGCGCCCGTCGGCGCGGGCCAGCGCCAGCACGCGCAGGCCGTCGGACGTGAGGCTCTCGACGGCCTCCTCGAGCTCTTCGCGGCCGGCGTCGTCCAGCGCCGTCTCGCCTTCGGCCCCGGCGACCGACGAGCAGCGCTCGAGCATCACGCCGGGGGCGCCCTTGGCCAGGAGGACGACGCGGTCGCCGTCCTCGTGGAAGGTCGCCATGAACTTGCGCTCGGAGGAGAACGGCACCTCGGCGACGCGCGGCAGGTCGTCGGAGAGGGCGCCCGGGTCGAGCCCCGCCTTGCGGGCGAGGACGAGCAGGGCGCCCTCCGTCGGGTCGCCGGACACCTCGCCGTCCACGAGCTCGGCGTCGTTGCACAGCGCGGCCACCTCGAGCGCCGCGCGCGGCGGCTCGCCGCCGCCGCCGTCGCCCGCCGCGGCGATCTCCCCGTCGTCCTCGTAGCCCTCGCCGCCGACCTCGAAGCGCGTGCCGTGCCCCTCGAGCACGCGGACCGTCATCTCGTTGAGCGTCAGGGTGCCGGTCTTGTCCGTGCACAGGGCCGTCGTCGCGCCCAGGGTGTGGATCGAGCGGAGGTCCTCGACGATGGCTCCCCGCTTCGCCATCGCGCGCATACCGAGGGCCAGCGTGACGGTGACGATGGCGGGGAGGCCTTCCGGGATCGCGGCGACGGCGAGCACCACGCCGCCGACCAGCGCCTCGCCGAAGGACTCGCCGCGGAGCATGGCGACCACGACGACGGCCGCGGCCGCGAGAAGGGCGAGCGTCGTCAGCCGCGCCGCCAGCCCGTCGAGCCGGCGCTCGAGCGGGGAGCGCCGGCTCTCCCCCTCGCGCAGCCGGGACGAGATGCGCCCCATCTCGGAGGCGTCGCCCGTGCGCGTCACCACGAGCGTGGCCTCGCCGCGAGTGACCGACGTGCCCATGAAGAGCTCGCTCGAGCGTTCGGCGAGAGGGACGTCCTCGTCCACCGGCGCGACATCCTTGTCGACCGCCGTCGACTCGCCGGTCAGCGTGGACTCGTTCACCGTGAGCTTCTCGGCGGCGACCAGACGCCCGTCCGCGGGGACGCGGTCGCCGGCGCGCAGGAGCACGACGTCGCCGGGCACGAGCTCGGCGCCATCGACCTCGCGCCGCTCTCCGTCCCTGAGCACGCGAGCCGTGAAGGTCAGCATCTCCTGGAGGGCCGCCATGCTCTTGCGCGCGCGGTACTCCTGGACGAACCCGATGATCGCGTTCAGGGTGAGGACGGCGGCGATCACGAGGGCGTCGCCGGGCTGCCCGACCGCCCCTGCGACGGCGGCGGCGCCGAGCAGCAGGAGGATCAGCGGGCTGCGGAACTGGCGGAGCAGGAGCCGCCACGCCGGCTCGCGGTCGGCGCGCCGGACCCGGTTCGGCCCCTCGGCCTCGAGCCGTTCCTTCGCCTCACCGTCGCCGAGGCCGCGGTCGGGGTCGACGCCGAGGCGCCGCGCCGCCTCGGCGGCCTCGAGCGCGCCCCAAGCGGTCGCGTGTCCCTCCTCCGCCTCCGATCGCTCCGCCGGCTCGCCGACCATCAGGCCTCCGCTTCCGCCTCCGCGTCGGCGATCACCCGCTTGACGCGCAGGAAGCTGTCGGGAGTGACGGAGACGGAGTCGATCCCCTGCGCGACGAGGAAGCGCGCGAACTCGGGGTGGTCGCTCGGCGCCTGGCCGCAGAGCCCGACCTTGGTGCGCGACGCGTGCGCGCGCTCGATCAGCTGGGCGATCATGCGGCGCACGGCCTCGTCGCGCTCGTCGAACAGGTCTTTCAGACGATCGGCGTCGCGGCCCACGCCGAGCACCAGCTGGGTGAGGTCGTTGCTGCCGATGGAGAAGCCGTCGAAGCGCGCGGCGAACTCCTCGGCGAGGACGATGTTGGCCGGGATCTCGGCCATGACGTAGACCTGCAGGCCGCGCTCGCCGCGCACGAGCCCGTGGGCGGCGAGCGCGGCCAGCACCTCGTCGGCCTCGCCCAGCGTGCGGCAGAACGGCACCATGACGATCACGTTGTCGAAGCCGATGGCGTCGCGCACGCGGGCCAGCGCCCGGCACTCGAGGGCGAACCCGTCGGCGTACTCCTCGCTGTAGTAGCGGCTGGCGCCGCGCCAGCCCAGCATCGGGTTCTCCTCGTGGGGCTCGAACTGCCGGCCGCCGATGAGGTCGGCGTACTCGTTGGTCTTGAAGTCGCTCAGACGGACCACGACGTCGCCCGGGTACCGGGTCGCGGCGATGCGGCCGATGCCGCGGGCCAGCGTCTCCACGAAGAAGGCGGCCTTGTCCTCGTAGGCGGCGGTCAGCCGGCGGATCTGCCTCCTCGCCGCGGCGTCGTCGACCTCGTCGGGGCGGAGCAGGGCGAGCGGGTGGATGCGGATGTGGTTGTTGATGATGAACTCCATGCGCGCCAGCCCGACGCCGTCGGCGGGCAGCCGCCACCAGCGCTGCGCGGCGGCCGGGTTGGCGAGGTTCAGCATGACCTCGGTCCGCGTGCGCGGGACGTCGTCGAGCGCGACCTCCTGCGACTCGAACTCGGCGATGCCGTCGTAGACGAAGCCGCGCTCGCCCTCGGCGCACGAAACGGTGATCTCGTCCCCGTCGGCGAGCTTCTCCGTGGCGTCGCCGGTGCCGACGATGGCCGGCAGCCCGAGCTCGCGGCTCACGATGGCCGCGTGGGACGTCCGGCCGCCGCGGTCGGTCACGAGGGCGGCGGCCTTCTTCATGATCGGCACCCAATCGGGATCGGTCATGGTCGTCACGAGGATCCCGCCCGGCGTGAAGCGCTCGATCTCGTCGGCGTCGAGCAGGCGGCAGACTTCACCGGCGGCGACGGCCTCGCCGATGCTCAGACCGGTGAGCAGGCGCTTTCCCTTGCGCAGGATGCGGTAGGTCTTGAGCGCCCCGGCCTCCTTGCGCGACTGCACGGTCTCGGGGCGCGCCTGCACGATGGCGAGCTCGCCGGTCTCCCCGTCCTTGGCCCACTCCATGTCCATGGGGCGTCCGTAGTGGGCCTCGATGACCCGTGCCCAGCGCGCCAGCCGGAGGATCTCGTCGTCGTCGAGGACGTAGCGCGCGCGCTCCTTCTTCGTCGTCTTCTGCAGTCTCGTCGGCTTCTCGCCGCGGGCGGCGTAGACGAGCTTCTTGCCCTTGCGGCCGAGCGACTTCTCGACGATCGGCGCGAGCGAGGGGTCGTCGAGCAGCGGCTTGAAGACCATGTACTCGTCGGGGTCGACGCTGCCCTGGACGACGGTCTCACCGAGGCCCCAGGCGGCGGTGATCAGCACGAGGTCGGGGAAGCCGGTCTCGGTGTCGACGGAGAACATGACGCCCGAGCCCGCCGTGTCGGAGCGCACCATGCGCTGCACCCCGACCGAGAGGGCCACCTTGAGGTGGTCGAAACCGTGGTTCTCGCGGTAGCTGATCGCGCGGTCGGTGAAGAGCGACGCGAAGCAGCGGCGGCAGGCGTCGAGCAGGCGCTCGTCGCCACGCACGTTGAGGAACGTCTCCTGCTGCCCGGCGAAGCTCGCCTCGGGCAGGTCCTCCGCCGTGGCGCTGCTGCGCACCGCCACGTCCACGGAGGACCGTCCGAGTCGCGTGCCGAGGTCGGCGTACGCGGCGACGAGCGCTTCACGCAAGCGGGGCGGAAGTTCGGCGTCGAGGAGCAGCTTGCGCATCGCCCGCCCGGTCGTGGCGAGACTGGCCTTGCCGGCCTGGAAGCGCTCGATGCGCGCGGCGATCTCGTCGTCGAGGTCGTTGTGGGCGAGGAGCTCCCAGTAGGCGGCGGCGGTCGTCGCGAACCCCGCCGGCACCGCGACGCCCGCCTCGGCGAGGGTCGCGATCATCTCGGCAAGAGAGGCGTTCTTGCCGCCCACCAGGGCGACGTCCTGCGCCCGCTCGTCGTCGAACCACACCACCATGGCGTGGTCGTCGTGCTCGCGCGACTCCTTCATGGGGGCCCCTTCCCGGAGGCAGGCGGCACGCGGGTCACGTCACCATGTCGCGCAGCTCGCACGCGTTGAGCGCCGCGTAGCCTCTCTCGTCGTTGTCGAAGTAACAGCAGACGTCGCTGCCGGTGCGCCGCCAGCTGTGGACGGCGCCGGCGAAGCCGGCCAGCGCCGAGCGTGAGTAGCGGCCCTCGTAGGCATTTCCCGGGCCGTGCAGACGCAGGTACACCAGGTCCGACGTCCTCTCGCGCGGCGCGCGCACGCCGGCGAGGTCGTAGATGCAGAAGCCGGCGCCGTGGTCGCGCAGCGCGTCGTAGACCTCCCTGCGGAACCACGAGTGGTCGCGGAACTCGAAGGTGAAGGCGAGATCGTCGGGCAGCAGGTCGAGGAAGCCCTCGAGACGCTCGACGTTCGCGCGCCAGCGCGGCGGCAGCTGGAAGATGATCGGTCCCAGCTTGTCGTCGAGTACGCGAGCGCGGTCGAGCATGGTCTGCAGCGCGTCCCCGGCGTCGTTGAGCTTCTTCATGTGCGTGATGTAGCGGCTGGCCTTGAAGGCGAAGACGAAGCCGTCGGGCGTCGCGTCGCGCCAGTGCCGCAACGTGTCGGCCTCGGGCAGGCCGTAGAAGGAGCTGTCGATCTCGAGGGAGCCGAGGCGCCGCGCGGCGTAAGAGAGCCGCTCCTCGCGCGGCAGGTCCTCGGGGTAGAACACGCCGGCCCAGTGCTCGTAGTCCCACCCACAGGTGCCCACGCGGATGGTCACGGGCGCGCCCCACAGACAGGGCCCCGCGTGCTCTCTTCCGGCTGTCGCTGGTCGCCCACGGCCCCCTCGCCGGGGGCCGCGGTGTCGCCGCCCCCTCCGTCTCGCTCACTCCTTCGAGAGTGCCCGGCGTCTCGGCAGGCAAACGTTCGCGGTCGCCGGGTCGCCCGGCGCCCGCGCCGCATGGGCTGTCTCGCCGACGCTCCCGCCCGGCGCCCGCGCCGCCCCGCCCGGCGCCGGCGCCGGCGGGCGCCGGAGCGCTCATCGGTTTCGGCCCTGCCGGGAGCGGAGACGGCAACAGGGAGGCGTGCTCGGCGCGCAGACCGTGGACCATGTCCGCACGAGAGGAGGCAGCGTGGGCGACGACAAGCTCGAGGAGTACCGGCGCAAGCGCGACTTCCGCTCCACGTCGGAGCCCAGCGGCGACTCGTCCTCCGGCGACGACGGCCGCCGCTTCGTCATCCACAAGCACGACGCGAGCCGGCTGCACTACGACTTCCGTCTCGAGGTCGGCGGCGTGCTCAAGTCCTGGGCCGTGCCCAAGGGGCCCTCGACCGACCCGCGCGAGAAGAGGCTGGCCGTCGCCGTCGAGGACCATCCTCTCGAGTACGGCGACTTCGAAGGCGTGATCCCCGAGGGCGAGTACGGGGCCGGCACCGTGCTGATCTGGGACGCCGGCACGTACCGCAACATCAGTCACGACGACGACGGCGACGACGTGCCGCTGGACGAGGCGTTGGACGACGGGCGCGCCGCCGTCTGGCTCGAAGGGGAGAAGCTGGAGGGCGGCTACGCCCTCATCCGCACGAAGCGCAACGAGGGCAGGGACTGGCTGCTCGTGAAGATGGACGACGACGGTGCCGACGCGCGCCGCAACCCGACGAGCACCGAGCCGGCGTCGGTCGTCTCCGGGCGTACCCTCGAACAGGTCGCGGCGGACGAGGGTGACGCGTCGGGGGGCGGAGGGTCGGAGGACACGTCGTGACCGGGCTGCTCGAGGGCGTCCCCGAGAAGCTGCTCGAGGGCGTCTCCGAGCGCGCGCAGCCCCAGTGGCTGGACCCGATGCTGGCGACGCTCGTGCACGACACCTTCTCCGACCCTGAGTGGATCTACGAGCGCAAGCTCGACGGCGAGCGCTGCCTCGCGTTCTGCAGCGGCGACGACGTCAGGCTGCGCTCGCGCAACAGGAAGGACCTGAACGTGACCTACCCCGAGGTCGCCGAGGCGCTCGCCCGGCACGGCCACGACGACCTCGTGCTCGACGGCGAGGTCGTCGCCTTCGAGGGGTCGGTCACCAGCTTCGCGCGCCTGCAGGGGCGCATGCAGGTCAAGGATCCGGACGAGGCGCGGGCCTCGGGAGTGGCCGTCTACTACTACGTCTTCGACGTGCTGCAGGCGGAGGGCCGCGCGGTCGAGGAGCTGCCGCAGCGCGAGCGCAAGTCGATCGCGCGGCGGGCGCTCTCGTACGCGGACCCGCTGCGCTACTGCGCGCACCGCAACGAGACCGGCGAGGAGTACCTCCGTCACGCGTGCGCGAGCGGCTGGGAGGGGCTCATCGCCAAGGACGCGACCGCCGCCTACGTGCACTCCCGCTCGCGCAAGTGGCTCAAGTTCAAGTGCGTGCACGAGCAGGAGCTCGTCGTCGGCGGCTTCACCGACCCGAAGGGCTCGCGCAAGGGCTTCGGCGCCCTCCTGGTCGGCTACTACGACGACGACGAGCTCCGCTACGCGGGCAAGGTGGGCACGGGCTACGACGACGAGACGCTCGTCGACCTGCGCGGGCGGCTGGACGACCTCGAGCGCCCGTCGCCGGCCTTTGCCGGCGACGACCTGCCCGGCTCCGGCGTGCACTGGGTCGAGCCCCGTCTCGTCGGCCAGTTCGGCTTCACCGAGTGGACCGAGCAGGACAAGCTGCGGCACCCGCGCTTCCTCGGCCTGCGGCGCGACAAGGAGCCCGAGGACGTGACCAGGGAGCGACCCGCGTGAGCGTGACGATCGACGTCGACGGCCGCAGCGTCGAGGTCTCTCGGGAGGACAAGGTCCTCTTCCCCGAGGACGGCGTCACCAAGGGCGACCTCGTCGAGTACTACCGGCAGGTCGCGCCGGTCATGCTGCGTCACCTGCGCGACCGCCCGCTCGTCATGCACCGCTTCCCCGACGGCATCGACGGCGAGGGCTTCTACCAGAAAGACACGCCCGAGTACTTCCCCGAGTGGATCCGTCGGGTCTCGGTCGAGAAGGAGGGCGGCACGGTGGAGCACGTCGTGTGCTCGTCCGCCGCCGACCTCGTGTACCTCGCCGACCAGGCGTGCATCACCCCGCACGTGTGGCTCAGCACGGTCGGCGACCTCCAGCGGCCGGACCGCATCGTCTTCGACCTCGACCCACCGGACGGCGGCGTCGCCGCGGTCAGGAGCGCCGCCCGCCGGGTGCGCGACCTCATGGAGGAGATCGGCCTCGTGCCCTTCGTCATGACGACCGGGTCGCGCGGCTACCACGTCGTCCTGCCTCTACGGCAGGAGACGGTCTTCGACGACGCGCGCGACCTGGCCCACGACGCGGCGCGGGTGCTGGCGGCGCGGCATCCGGACGAGCTGACCGTGGCGCAGCGCAAGGAGAAGCGCGAAGGGCGCGTCCTCGTCGACTACCTGCGCAACTCCTACGCGCAGACGCAGGTCACGCCGTACGCGGTCCGCGCCCGCGCGGGCGCGCCGGTGGCGACGCCCATCGACTGGGACGAGCTCGGGTCGGTCGACCCGCGCCGCTACGATCTCGACGCCGCGTTGCGCCGTCTGCGCCAGAAGGACGACCCCTGGCAGGACCTGCCGCGCCACGCGCGCTCCTTCGACGGCCCGCGCGAGGCGCTCGACCAGCTCCTCGAGGAGTCGGGCGCGGGGCGGGACGGCGGGGAGGACTGAGCTGCCGTGCCCGAGCTGCCCGACGTCGAGACCTTCCGCCGCTACCTCGGCTCCACCGCCCTGCACGCCACGGTCGACGACGTGCTCACGCTCGACGACGACCTGCTCGAGGGCGTCGGCGCCCGCAGCGTCCGTCGCGCCCTGAAGGGAGGCTCGCTCGACGAGGCGCGCAGGCACGGCAAGTGGCTCTTCGTCCGGCTCGGCGACCGCGGCTGGCTCGTCCTCCACTTCGGCATGACGGGCGAGCTCGCGTACTTCAAGAACGGCGAGCCGCCCGCGCACACGCGGTTGCTGCTCGCCCTCGACGACGGCTACCGCCTCGCCTACAGGAACCAGCGCAAGTTCGGCGCGATCTCGATGGCCGACGACGTCGGTTCGTACGTCGCGCGCCACGACCTCGGGCCCGACGCGCTGGAGGTGGAGTGGCCCGAGTTCCGCGAGGCGCTCGAGGGTCGCCGAGGCGCGGTCAAGACGACGCTCATGGACCAGTCGCTCCTCGCCGGCGTCGGCAACGTCTACGCGGACGAGATCTGCTACCAGGCGCACGTGCGCCCGGGCACCAAGCTCGGCCGGCTGGACGCCGACCGCCGGCGCAGCCTCTACGGGGTCATGCGGCGCGTCCTGACGACGGCGATCGACCGTCAGGCGGACCCCGACGCGCTGCCGCGCACCTGGCTGATCGGCCACCGGCACGAGGGCGACGCCTGCCCGCGCTGCGGCGGCACCGTCGCCCGCACGAAGGTCGGCGGCCGCTCGACCTACTACTGCCCGGAGTGCCAGCCGGCGGAGTGAGGCCTCGGTGTGCGCCGGCCGCGTCGCCTCACGTTGCTCTTCTTCCCGCTCTGGGCGGCTCGTCCCCGCGGCTGACCAGCAGCTGCCGACTCATCCCCACGGGCGCGCGGCGTCGCAGCAGGTCGAGGCCGCGAAGGGCGACGCGGAGCCGCAGTTGCGTCTCGGCGTCCTCGAGGTCCACGCCGAGGACGGCGGCGATCCGGTCGAGGCGATGGTAGAGGCTGCGTCGCTGGATGGACAGGGTGGCGGCTGCCCGGCTCTTCTGGCCGCCGCCGTCGAGGTAGACACGCAGCGTCGGGATGAGCGGGTTCCTCCTGTTCGTGTCGTGCTCGAGCAGCGCGCCGAGTTGTTCCTCGACGAACCGTGCAAGTTCCGGACCTTCGCTCAGCCGGAGCAGGAGATGCTGCAGGCCGAGATCGCCGAAGTGCACGACCCGAGCAGCGCGGCTCCCACGGCCGTATTCGGCCGCCTCATGCGCCTGATCGAAGGCGCGTCGCAGAGATCGGGGCGTGGCCTGGCCGCTGACGCCCACCACGGGGACCACGCCGTCGAGCAGCTCGGTGACGCGGTCGCAGAGTGCCTTCGCGATTGCGTCAGCCGCACCGTGCGGGTCCAGCGTGGGCGGCAGGCCGACGATCGAAAGGACCTGATCGCCGTCAAGAGCGCTGAGCGCGACCGCCTCCCGCGAGGAGATGGCGCGCTGGGTCTCGCGCAGCAGCCGCCGGCTCACACGGCGCGGGTCCGCGCCAGTCACTTCTTCGCTGGCCACGACGTCGGCCAGTCCCTGAGAGACGAGGACGAGTGCGACCAGCGTGTGTCCTTTGAAATCCGTGCGGCACGTGTCGGCGCGGCGGAAGAAGCCGCGTTCCCCGCCGTAGCGATCCCCGAGGATGTCGGCAATGAGAGTCTCGCAGGCGCGGTCGGTGAGGCGGTCGCGCTCCGACTGGTTCAGCAGTGTGAGCGCGACTGCCGCCGACGCGCGGTCGAGCGCCAGCCTGTCGATCTCGTCGAGGCGCTTGTGAAGGGCGAGGACGTGCAGCCTGCCCCAGCGTTCGTCGCCGATCCAGACGTCGGCCCAGACCCCTACCGGCGACTCGCCCACGGGGTCCTCCGTCACGCCTTCAGCGTCCGTCGTCCACGTGCGAGCGCGATCCTTCCAGAGGGCGAGCACCTCGTCAGTCGCCTCGTCGCGGGCAGCGAACGCGACCAGCTGATGCGCTGGGTCCTCGAGCACCACGGGGTTCTGGACGATTCGTGCGAGCTCGTCGATGATCCGCGCGAGATCCCCGCCGCGCATCACGAGGTCGGTGAAGTTCCTGCCTATCGTCTCAGCCTTGGTGAGCAGCTCGAACTGGCGGTTGATGATCGCCGCGTGGATCTGCTCGGTGAGCTCGATGAACCCGATGCGGTGGTGAAGGACGATGACCGGGAGGTCGCGGCGCTCGGCCTCCGAGACGAGCCGTCGCGGCGCCGTCTTCCAGGTGCCGCCGAGCCGGATGAGCAGCCCCGCGATATGCGCTTCGGCGAGCTCGCGCACGTACCGGGCCTGGAGGGCCTCGTTCTGACCGAGGCCCATGCCTGTGGTGAGGAGGAGCTCACCGCCTTTGAGGTAGCGGGCGATATCCGGCTGCTCCGAGATGTGGACCCAGCGGACCTGCCGCTGCAGCTGTCCTCTGCCGGCGAGCACCTCAGCGTCAGCCATGCGGAGCAGGTCGAGCTCGAGCAGACTGGCGATGGTCGTCGGCATCGTCTGCACATTCTATGCCATGAAGGCCGGAAGAATGTCACGTCATGTGTATTGTCGGCGCGCGTGGGGGCCGTTTTCATGAAGGCTGTCGGCGAACGGGAACGATCGTGTGGAGGACCGATGACGCGACTGGCGGTGGTGCCGGGTGACGGTGTTGGGCCGGAGGTCGTCGCAGAATCAGAGAAGGTGTTGCGCCGGATCGCGGCCCTCGATCCGGCGCTGGACTTCGAGTTCGAGCGCTACGACTGGGGGACGGAGCGGTACCTCGCGAGCGGTGAGATGATGCCGGCCGACGCGCTCGACATCCTCCGCGGGTACGACGCGATCCTCTTCGGGGCGGTCGGGGCCCCTGGGGTCAAGGACCACGTGACCTTGCGCCAGCTCCTCCTCAAGGTCCGCTTCGGCTTCGACTACTACGTGAATCTCCGCCCGATCAAGCTGCTCCCAGGCGTCCGCTCGCCGCTGGCGGGCGTCGACCCTTCGGACATCGACATGCTCTTCGTCCGAGAGGGCACAGAGGGGGAGTACGCCGGCATCGGTGATCGGATCTACCCTGGCTCCGACCGGGAGGTCGCGCTCCAGACCTCGATCTTCTCGCGCTTCGGCGTGGAGCGCGTGATCCGCTGGGCTTTCGAGCTCGCGCGTCGCGAAGGACGTTCAGTGACCAGCGTCAGCAAGGGCAACGCGCTCAACTACTCCTCGGTCCTCTGGGACGAGGTGTTCGAGGAGGTGGCCGTCCAGTACCCCGACGTGTCCCACGACACCCTGCTCGTCGACGCCGCGGCGATGTTCATGGTCATGGAGCCGCAGCGCTTCGGGGTCGTCGTCGCCTCCAACCTCTTCGCCGACATCCTCACCGACCTGGGGGCCGCCCTTATGGGGGGCATGGGCTTGGCGCCGAGCGCGAACCTGAACCCGGAGCGCGTGTTCCCGTCGATGTTCGAGCCGATCCACGGCTCCGCGCCCGACATCGCCGGCAAGGGCATGGCGAACCCGGTCGGGTCCATCTGGAGCGTCGCCATGATGCTCGCGCACCTCGGTGTCGACGGCTGGGGCCGTGCCGTGCTCGACGCCGTCGAACGTGTCATGGCGAGCGGCGACTGCCGCACCCCCGACCTGGGCGGTGCAGCGACCACGAGTGCACTGGGCGACGCGATCGCGGCCGAACTCCGTTCGCCGGCGCCCGCACGAGATGCGTCCGACGTCGACCATGCCGGCGTGGTCGACTAGCATCGGCCGATGAAGCACCCGCGTGCACCCATCGGGCCCGCAAGGGGGTGATGCGGCTTCCGTTGACTGCTCGAGCACGAGTGACCACCCATCGTCCTCGTTCATCCTGTCGCGACGATACTTAGGGGGATCTCATGCACAACAGCATCTGGCGCACGAGGCTGCGCCGCAGGGACTTCTTGCTCGGCTCGGCAGGCTTCGCCGCCGCCTCGACGCTCGGGGCGGGGGCGCTGAGCGCCTGTGGAGGGGAGGAAGAGGAGGCGGCGGCGCCGGCCGTCGAAGCGACGATCAAGCCGGTGCCTGACGGTGATCTGTCCTACTTCAACTGGGCCGACTTCATCGACCCGGAGCTCGTCAAGGGGTTCGAGCAGGAGTATGGAGTCAAGGTCAACGAGAGCTACTTCGACAGCGATGACGCCATGATCCAGAAGGTGGCCAGCGGGCTGCCGTACGACTTTGTTTGCACGAACTCGGCCTACCTGCCGCGGATGATCGAGGCGGGCCTCCTGCAGCCGCTGCCGCACGACGAGATCACCAACATCGGCCAGGTGAAAGAGTTCTACATGGACCCCTGGTTCGACCCCGGTGCCCAGTACTCGCTGCCGTACGGCGGCGGTCCGACCGGCATTGCCTGGCGCACCGACAAGGTGGACTCCGCTACGGTCACCGGAGCCTGGGAGGACCTCTGGCAGACGCCCGACGCCGACGGCCACAAGTACGTGCTCGACCAGATCGAGGAAGCGCTCGGTATGAGCTTGCAGCGTCTGGGGTACGAGGTCGACACCGAGGATGCCACCCAGCTGGACGAGGCCGCTCAGGCGCTCATCGAGTTGAAGCCGAGGCTCGCCGGCTTCAGCACCGACGACATCAACCTGCTCGCCAACGGCGAGGCGTGGATCATGCAGGCGTGGGCCGGCGACGTGTACTGGGCGGCCCAGTCCGCGGGAGACCCCTCGCTGCTCGCCTTCAAGATGCCCGTGGAGGGCGGCCTCATCGGGTGGGACATGATGTCCATCCCGGTCAAGGCCGAGCATCCGGGCACGGCGCTGCTCTTCATTGACTGGCTGCTCGATCCCGAGCACTCGGCGCAGAACGTGCAGTGGCACGGGTACCAGAGCGGGACCGAGGCCGGCGACGCGGCCTGGGCCGAGGTCATGCAAGGCTTCCCGCAGCTCGAGATCCCCGAGAACCCGTGGGAGGTCGCCGCCTGGAAGCTCTCGCCGACCGGCGAGCGCCAGCGTCTGATGAACGCCGCTTGGACGAAGGTGAAGGCGAGCTGACCCTCGTGGGAACCCGCCGTCGCATAGGGGAGTTCATGTTGCTCCCCGGCGTGATCTGGCTCGCGCTGCTCTTCATCGTGCCACTCGGCATCGTGGTGGCTGTGTCGTTCGCGACGTCGGACATCATCAACCGACCGGTGTTCGGGTGGCACCCTGAGAACTTCAGCGCCGTGTTCGACCCGCTCTACCTGCGTCTGGTCACCCGGTCGCTGGGGTACGCGGCGCTCACCACGGTGCTGTGCTTCGTCGTCGCCTACCCTGTGGCCTACACGATCGCGCGGTTCGGCGGCCGGTATCGTAACGTTCTCATCGGGGTCGTCGTCCTGCCCTGGCTGGTCGACTACCTCGTGCGTATCTACGCCTGGGTCGTGATCCTCGGCAACGAGGGCATCGTCAACAGCGTGCTCTCGCACCTCGGCATGTCCGGCACTCCCCCCGTGCAGATGACGAACACCCCGTTCGCCGTCATCGCGGGTCTCGTCTACGCGTACTTCCCCCTGATGGTCATGCCGCTCTACGCGACACTGGAGCGGCTGGATCAGTCGCTCATCGAGGCCGGCAAGGACCTCTACGGGACGCCGAGGAGCACCTTCCTCCACGTGACGTTGCCGTTCTCGACGCCCGGCATCATCGCCGGGTGCCTGCTCGTCTTCCTGCCGTGCGTCGGCGACTTCGCCACCGCGCGGCTGCTCGGGGGCACGAGCACCTACATGATCGGCAACCTCATCGCCGACCAGTTCCAGCAGTCGGGCGACTGGCCCTTCGGTGCGGCTGTCACCGTCGTCGTGATGAGCCTCATGTGGCTCATCATCGTGGCCTATCTCGTCTACGCCTGGCTGCAGGGGCGCAAGGGTCTAGAGGTGGTGTGATGGGCGCGGCGCCGCATGAAGAGCACCGCGCCGCGCCCATCCCGACCCGGACAGCCGGCTCGATGCCGACGGCCCGGATAGCGAAGTCATTTCGTCGCAAGGACAAGGGCTACGACCGTCCGCGCTTCCTGTACCTCGTCACGGCGCTGACTGTCGCCTACCTCTTCATGCCGATCGTCGTCGTGGTCGTCTTCTCGTTCAACGACCGACGCTCCCTGGCGGCCTTCGGCGGCTTCAGCCTGCGTTGGTACCGCGAGCTGCTCGGCAACGAGGGTATCCGGTCCTCGTTGCTCGTGAGCCTGCAGATCGCCTTCGCGGTCATGATCGCTGCGGCGCTACTCGGCACTCTCATGGCGCTCGGGCTCAAATACGCACGGTCGCGCTTCGGCTCGTTCGCCGAGACGCTGCTGTTGCTCACCCTGGTCGCACCCGAGCTCGCGACGGCCGTCGCCGCCATGCTGCTCTTCACCCAGCTGGGCGTACAGCTCTCACTGTTCACCGTGGCGCTGGGGCACGTCACGTTCTCCATCGTGTTCGTCGCGCTGATCGTGCGCAGTCGTCTGGCAGGGCTTGGGCCAGAACTGGAGGAGGCGGCTCTCGACCTGGGCTGCACGCCGCTCAGGGCCGTGAGGCTGGTCACGATCCCGCTGCTGTGGCCGGCCATCATGGCCGGAAGCCTTCTCGTCTTCGTGATCTCCTTCGACAACTTCGTGACGTCGTACTTCCTCTCGGGCATCGGCACGCCGCCGCTGCCCATCACGATCTACTCGATGATCAAGTTCGGGATCTCGCCGACGATCAACGCCGTCGGCACGTTCATGATGGCGCTCACCGTGGCGGTGGCCCTGCTCGCCGTGTGGATCTACATCTGGGGCAGCCGGCGAGTCCGGCGCAGCCGGCCGGGCTGAGCGTCCGCGCACTTCGTCAGCTGAAAGGAGGCTGCATGGGGCAGTTCGACAACAGGATCGTCGTGATCACGGGCGCGGCTCAGGGCAACGGCCGGGCGATCGCGGAGCGGTTCGCCGCAGAGGGCGCGCACGTCGTCTGCGGCGACATCAAGGAAGCCGAACTCGAGGTCGCCGCGTCCGCCATCCGCGAGGCGGGGGGCAAGGCTGAGGCCGTCCGCTGCGACGTGACCAGCGCCGACGACGTCGAGGCGCTGATGGCCGCGGCCGAGCGTCTCGGAGGCCCGCAGGCGCTCGTGGCGCAGGCGGGCGGGCGCTTCGGCGGTCTCATCGAAGACACGAGCCCGGAGACCTGGGATCGCGTGATGGCGGTCGACGTCCGTGGTACGTTCCTTGCCGTGCGGGCCGCCATCCCGCGTATGCGGAAGCTCGGCGGCGGCGCCATCGTGACGATGTCCGGCACGTTCGCCTGGTATGCGGAGCCCGAGGTCTCGGCGGACTGCGCGGCCAAGGGCGCGATCCTCTCGTTCACGCGCGCGGTGGCCGTCGAGTGCGGGCAGTGGGGCATCCGCTGCAACGCGATCGCGCCAGGGTACATCACGACGCCCATGGTGACGGACTACCTCGACGAGGCCGACGACGCGGAGGCGGTCGCCAGGCAGATCGACGCTTGGCACGCCCTGGGCCGCATGGGGCGTGCCGACGAGATCGCTGCTGCCGCACTGTTCCTGTGCTCAGATGAGTCGTCCTTCGTGTCGGGGCACGTGCTGCCCGTGGACGGCGGGCTGAGCGCCGGCATCAATGCGAGGCAGGTGCTCCTCGGCCGCTGAGACGCGGCGACGGAGCGAGAACACCCAGCGAACTGGAGGGCTGCATGCCGTTCCTCGGACCGTTCGACAACATCGACGTCCTGTGCAGCGACATCGACGTGATGGCCGCCTTCTACCACGACGTCCTCGAGTTGCCCTACCTGTTCGACCGTGAACCCGGGGACGACTGGTTCGCCGTGCAGGCGGGACCGGTGACGCTGTACTTCTTCCCCGGCAAGGGCGGGCACCCGGAGCCGTTCGTCGCCGACAGCGACGAGAACCCGCCCGGGATCGAGTGCTTCGCGTTCGTCGTGGAGGATCTCGACGCGGCCGTCGCGGCGCTCGACGGCCGCGTGGCCTGGCTCGGCGACGTTGAAGAGTGGCATCATCCTAGCGGGACGTGGTACCGCTTCCGCTACTTCCACGATCCCGAGGGCAACAAGGTCAGCATCACCGAACCGCACAAGACCGGCGGCGGGGTCTGACGGCGATCTAGGAGCCGAACGATGGCTGAACGACACTATCCCCACGTGCGCGTCTCCGGGGCCGCGCTCGAGCGGGGCCGGCAGTACGGCGAGCAGACGCGCGAGCGGGTGGCGCGCTCCGTCGAGGCGTATGCGGCCGTCTACGAGGAGATCGCCGGGCTCGGATGGGACGACGTCCTCGTTCAGGCGCGGCGGTACGCTGAGCCGATCGAGCGCTTCCAGCCGCGCTACCTCGAGGAGATGCGCGGCTTGGCGGAGGGATCGGGCCAGGACCTCGAGGCGATCCTGGCCATCAACGTGCGCACCGAGATCATGCTGTCGGCGAAAGCGCGCCAGGCGGAGGAAGACGGCGCGCCTGGCGCGCCCGGCGAGTGCACCTCCATCGCCGCGCTGCCCGCGGTGACCGACTCGGGACACACGATCCTCTCCCAGAACTGGGACTGGCTGCCGCACACGGTCGAGACCATCGTCGTCCTCGAGGCTCGTCAGAGCGAGGGCCCTTCGTACGTGACGGTCGTCGAAGCTGGGCTGCTCGCCAAGGCCGGCTTCAACTCGTTCGGCGTCGGGGTCGGCACCAACGCCCTGATCGACACGGCCGACGTCGGCGAGCCCGGTGTGCCCTACCACGTCTGTCTGCGCGCGCTGCTCGACGCCGAGTACCTGCCCGCGGCCCTCGCGGCGCTACAGCGCGGACGACGGTCGTCGTCCGCCAACTACATCCTCGCGCAGGCAGGCGGCCAGGCCGTGGACATCGAGGCGCGCCCCGGGGACCACACCCGGCTTCGCCTGATCGAGCCGAGCGAAGGTCTCCTCGTGCACACCAACCACTTCGTCGGCAGTCCCGGGGCGACCGACGTCGGCGTGTGGTGGATGAACGACAGTCCGTTCCGCTACTTCAGGGCGCGGGAGCTGCTGCGCACGCGGACAGGTCCGGTGAGCGTCGACCTCCTCCAGCGCATCTTCAGCGACCACGCGAACCACCCCGTGAGCATCTGCGCCCACGCCGACCTCCGGGAGAAGCCGACGGACCAGGGTGAGACCACGGCCTCGCTCATCATGGACCTGGAGGACCGCGTCCTATGGCTGGCCGATGGGACGCCGTGCAAGGGCTACCGGCGCATCGACTACGGTCAGTTCCTCGCAGCGGGGGCGTCGTGAGCGCGGTCGGCCTCCCGGGAGCGCCGGTCGCCGGCCTGTGGCCGGCGGGGACCGAGTGCGCCGTCGCCTTCACCTTCGACTTCGATGCCGAGGAGGTCTGGCTTCCCGGCGATCCGGCGAACGCTGCGCGGCCGGGTCTTCTCTCCCACGGGACGTACGGCGCGAAGGTCGCCGTGCCACTGATCCTCGACATCCTTGCCCGCCACATCGTGCCGGCGACCTTCTTCGTGCCGGGGCGCGTCGCCGAGCGCTACCCGGAGCGCGTCGGCGAGATCGCCGCCGCCGGTCATGAGATCGGTCACCACGGCTACACGCACATCTCTCCAACTGCCTTGACCGCCGCGGAGGAAGAAGAGGAACTGCTCCGCGGCAAGGAGGCGCTGGAGCGCTTCGTGCCGACCGTGCGGGGCTACCGTTCGCCCTCCTGGGAGTTCACGCCGCACACACTCGGACTCCTCGAGGCCCATGGGTTCGAGTACTCGTCGAACCTCATGGACGACATCCGGCCGTACCTGCATGCCGACACCAGCCTCGTGGAGCTTCCCGTCCACTGGATCCTCGACGACGCCGCGCACTTCTGGTTCGCCGAGGACGATTGGACGAAGAAGATCTCCACGGTCGATGAGGTGCAGACAATCTGGCAGGCCGAGTTCGAGGGCCTACGCCGGCTCGGCGGCTGCTGTGTCTTCACGATGCACCCACAGTTCATCGGCCGCCCCGGCCGCCTGCCCCTGCTCGAGGCGATGATCGGGCTTGTGCGCCGGACGCCGGGCGTCTGGGTGGCCCGAGCGCATGAGATCGCCGCTCGGGCCCGTGAGGCGCTGGGCGGCGCTGACGTGGCAGGTGCTGGTGATGCGCCAAGCCTCGGCGGCGCCCCGGGAGGGCCCCGTTCAGCCGCCGGCGAGTGGGAGTCCGGCGGGGAGGAGCCGCGCTGAGCCGAGCTTCCGCTCGTGAGCCGATCGCTTCCGTCCCGGAGGCGGCGCAGTCCTTCATGGTACGTATGGGCGACGCTGTCCGGCTGGCGACTGACGTGTACCTTCCGGAGGGCCGCCCGCCGTTCCCCGCGGTGCTGGTCCGGCTGCCCTACGACAAGGCTGGGCCGCTCGCCTACATGCCCTACGTCGCCCAGTACCTGACGGCTCGTGGCTACGCCGTCGTCCTGCAGGACGTGCGCGGCAAGATCCGCTCCGAGGGGGAGACCTTCGCCTTCGTGCACGAGATGCGCGACGGCTACGACACGATCGACTGGGTGGCCTCGCAGTCGTGGTGCGACGGCCGCGTCGGCATGTACGGCGACTCGTACTACGGGTTCACCCAGTGGGCCGCCGCCGCGGCCGGTCATCCCGCCCTGCGGGCGATCGCGCCTCGCGTGACAGGGTCGGAGATCGGCGAGGTGTGGATGTACCCCGGCGGCGTCTTCCGTCTCGCGACCATGGCGTGGTGGGGCGCCTACACGTGGGTGGACCGCTACCTCTATGACGTCCAGCTCGACTGGTCGGTTCGCCCATTCGCCGATCTGGTGCCGCGCTGGCTCGACGGGGCGCGCTCGCCGAGCCTCGACCTGTGGGCGACCCTCGGTCGTGCCTCGTCGTTCTGGAGTGACATCTACGGCGGCCGCTCACCTGCCGCCTCGCTCGCGGTCCCGGCGTTCAACGTCGGCGGCTGGTGGGACGTCTTCCACCGCGGCGCCGTGCGTGACTGGCGCGCCGCCCGGCTTCACTCGTCGGCGCCGCAGCACCTTGTCCTCGACGCCATCGATCACTACGACGACCGGCTCCTGCCGGACGGCGAGGTGCAGCCCGACATGTACGAGAGTCCCGAGACGCTGCGCGCCTTCGTGCCGCGCCCGCTCGATCCCGTCCTCGCGTTCCTCGACCGGTACCTCAAGGGCGAGCCGCAGACCGCTCTCTCCCCTGTGCGCTGGAAGCTGGTGCACGTCGGCTGGAGGGAGTCGCCCGACTGGCCGCCGCCAGAGGCGCGCGAGCGCATTCTGTATCTTGGCGACCTCGCGCGCGCCGGGCACGGGCCGGAGGGCGGCGCGCTGATGCCTGAGCCGGAGCTCGTGCCAGGGACGGCCGAGTGGCGACACGACGCCGGCGACCTCGTGCCGAGCCTCGACGAGGAGGAGTGGCGCTACCTGCTCGGCCTGCCGGACGAGCGCGTCGTGGAGGAGCGGGACGACGTACTCACGTTCACCGCCGAGCCGTTCGAGAGGGCGTTCGACCTCGCCGGTCCGGTCACGGTGTCGCTCACCGTGGGTTCGACAGGGCCGGCCCTCGACGTCGTTCTCAAGCTCGTCGACGTCTTCCCGTCGGGCAGGGCGTTGCGCATCGCCGAGGGAGCCGCACGGGCCGAGAGCGCCGGGCGCGAGGTTCGCGTCGACGTCGATCTCGGTCACGTTGGTTACCGGCTGCGGCCCGGACACGCTCTCCGGCTGGAGATCGCGTCGTCGGCGTTCCCGCGCTATCTGCCGTACCCGGGCAGTGACGAGGACCCATGGCTCAGCGAGCGTCCGGTCGTGAACCGACAGACCATAACCTCGGGCGGCGCCGGCTCCTCGTTCCTCCGGCTCATGGCGCTGCCCAACGCCTGACCGACACGACATGGCGGGTCGGCGGGCAGAGTCGACCACTCGCCGCACGCGTCGACGCCGGCCGTGCGGCCGGCCCCGCCCGGCGCCTGCACGGGCTACGCTCCCGCAGTCTCGCCGGCCTCAGACCCTTGGGCTCGCGTGAGCTGGGTGCTACTATGGAGCGCGCAGAGCCACGATTGCTGCAAGGGGGGACCATGAGTCGGATCGCACCGGCGTCCGACCCGCTCGCGTCGCGCGGGGCCGCAGGCGGCCGCGCGCCCGTGCGGCCGGGATCGCTGACGCTCGCACATCTCGTCGCCTGCGTGCTCGCAGGTCTGCTCCCCGGCGTCGCCGCGGCGGTCGCGCCGGGCGACCACCTGTGGGTCGAGAGCGTGTCGACCACGGGCATCTACGAGGACGAGGCGGCCGTCGCCGTGGATCTGGACGGCGCGGGCTACCCGGTCGTCACCGGCGACGCCGTGACCTCGTTCGCCGGCGACTCCGACATCCGTACCGAGAGTTACTACCCTGAGGGCATCTCACGCTGGAGCTTCGTCAAGACCGCCTGGGACTACCGCCTGAACGTGGGGTCCCACGACACGCCGGCCGGAGTCGTCGCCGACGACGCGCGCAACTGCGTCTACGTGACCGGCACCGTCGACGGCGTCGGCACAGGCCGCGACATGGTCGTGCTCAAGCTGCTCGACGACGACCCGGGTGGGACCACGGACGGCTCCGTGCTCTGGGCAGAGACGTTCGACGCCGGCGTCGGCCTCGACGACGAAGCCGAGGCCGTCGCGCTGGACAAGTACGGCAACGTCTACGTGACGGGCGGCGTGCAGCGGGCCGACGGCACGTGGGACGCGATGACGCTCAAGTACCTTCCCGACGGCACCCTGGCCTGGAAGAAGCGCCACAACAACTCGACGACGCGCTTCGACCGCGGGCTCGCCCTCGCCGTGCGCGGCAGCGCCGTCTACGTCGCCGGGGTGAGCAACCGGCTGGGCCACCGCGACGACGTCGTGCTGATCCGCTACTCGCTGTCCGGTGAGCGCCAGTGGGTGCGCTACTACGACGATGCGCTGACCCGTCGCGAGACGGTGACGGGCGTCGCCGCCACGGCGGGCGCGGTCTACGTCTGCGGCGCCGGCAAGTTCAACGCCACGGTCCCCGGCGACGCGCTGCTGCTCAAGTACCTGAGCGACGGCACGCGCGTCTGGGTGCGGTGGGTGGCCGGGAGCGGCGGAGGCGACGACGCGTGGGCCGACGTGGCGGCCGACGACCTCGGCCGGGCACACGTGACCGGCCGCCTCTACCGCGACGCCAGCGGCGACGACGCCGTCACCAGGGTGTACAGGGCGGGCGGCACGCTGCTGTGGCAGAAGTCCTACTCGAGCATCGGTCCCAGGGAGGACGCCGGGACGGCATTGGCCCTCGACGCCGCCGGCCGGACGTACGTGTGCGGCTATCGCACGAGCTTCGACGGCGACACCGACCTCATCGCCCTCAAGTACGGCACCGCCGGGACGACCCTCTGGAGGACGCTGTACCCCGACACGCTCACCTACCTCGACGAGGTCGACGACGGCGACGACCGTGGGCTCGACATCGCCGTCGGCGCGACCCAGGTCTACGTCGTCGGCTACAGGACGAAGAGCCACCAGGGCGACCTCGACACGGACTTCCTGACGCTCGCGCTCCTGCGCTGAGCGGCGCGGCGACGGCGGGCGGTCGTCGACGGGGCGACGCTCGTCCACGGCCGCGCGGCGGGCGGCCCTCGACGGGTCCCGCCTGCCGCCCGCCGGCCGCACCGCGCCGCCGGCTTCGCCCGCCTCGCCGCCCGTTGCCCGCGCCCGCCGTTGTCACGCCCGCCCCGGTCTGAGAGCATTGCCGGCGGAGCAGACCACCGGCGCCGCGGGCTCACCCGCCGCGCCCGACCGAGGCCGACGAGATAGACCCGAGCGAGTTCCACGCCCCCGAGGCGGGCCGCATCGTCACCGGGCCGGACGGCTACGCCGCCTTCGTCCCGGCGCCGCTGCCGCCCCCACGTCTCCGCTACTCGAGAGAGCTGACCCTCGCCTTGTCGAGGGCCGACGCCGCGCTCGGCGAGCTCTGCGGCGTCGGCCGCGAGCTGCCCGACCCCAAGCTCCTCGACGCGCCCTTCAAGCGTCAGGAGGCGCTCTGCTCGTCGCGCATCGAGGGCTCGATGGTGTCCCTCTCCGACCTGCTGCTCGACCAGGTCGGGGCCGTCAGCGCCGAGGTGCCGCGCGACTATCTGCGCGAGGTGCGACGCTGCGTGTCGACGCTGCGCTACGGCGTCCAGCGTCTCGAGGAGGTCCCGCTCTCGCTCGACCTGGTGCGCGAGCTCCACGAGTCGCTCCTGCGCGGCGAGGTCGGCGGCTCGCGCACCCCCGGCGAGTTCAGGACGACGCAGAACTGGATCGGACCTCCCGGCGCGACCCAGGCCACGGCGACCTACGTGCCGCCGCCGGTCGACGAGATGCACGCGGCGCTCGCCGCCTGGGAGGCGTTCCTCCGCGAGCGCGACACGGTGCCCGACCTGGTGCAGGTCGCGATGCTCCACGAGCAGTTCCAGGCGATCCACCCGTTCGTCGGCGGCAACGGGCGCCTCGGCCGTCTCCTGATCACGCTCTTCCTCATCGAGCGCGGGCGTCTCTCCCGACCGCTGCTCTACCTCTCGGCCTACCTCGAGGGCCACCGCGACGAGTACTACACGCGTCTGCAGCGCGTGCGCACGCACTGCGAGTGGGTGCCGTGGCTGCTGTTCTTCCTCGAGGGCGTGCGCGAGACCTCCGTGCGCGCGACCCGCCAGGCGCGCGCCCTGGCGCGGTACCATGCCGAGTGCCGCGCCCACCTCAAGAGCCGCGCGCTCGCGCTGGCCGACGAGCTCGTGCGCACGCCGTGCATGACCGTCCCCGAGGCGCGCCGCGTGCTCGACGCGAGCGCGACGGCGGCGCGCGGCGTCATCGAGGAGCTCCAGTCCTGGAGCCTGCTCGAGGAGTGGGTCGAGGAGCGTCACCCGCGCGTGTACCTGGCGCGGCCCATCCTCGACACCATCCTGCAGCCGCTCGAGCAGCTGCGCAGCGACGTCGACACCCGCGGCGCCGGGGCGATCGTGAAGTCGGCGGCGGGCAGGCGCGAGGCGCCGACGCGGCGTGCCGACCGGCTGATGTCGGCGGCGATGGAGCTCATCGACGCGGCCCGGGCGCGCGGGGTCCAGGTCCGCCTGATCGGCGGCCTGGCCGTGCGCCGCCACTGCACCGACCTCGACTTCATGGACCGCGAGTACTCCGACATCGACCTCGTCGGCCTCGCGCCCCAGGCTGAGGCGCTCGACGCAGTGATGACCGCACGGGGGTTCGTGCAGAACACCCACGTCGCCCGGTCGACCGAGTACCGACAGCTGCAGTACGTCACGGAGGAGGCGCTGCGCAGCGGGATGACGATGGTCGGGGCGGGGGAGGCCGAGCCGGGGCACGACGCCCCGCTCTTCGACCACGTCGACATCTTCCTCGACGTCATGATGATGGACCACGACCTCGACGTGCGGGGCCGTCTCGACATCGACGACTACGCGATCTCCCCCGCCGACGCGCTGCTCGCCAAGCTGCAGATCGGCAAGATCAACCAGAAGGACGTGCACGACGCGATCGCCCTGCTCAAGGACGTGCCCCTGGCCGCGGGGGAGGACGACGACGAGGCGGCGATCGACGTGGACTACGTGGCCGACGTCTGCGCGCGCGACTGGGGGCTGCACCGCGACTTCACGGCCAACCTGCGCGCGGTCCGGGAACGTGTCGACGACTACGGCCTTCCACCCGAGGACGTGGAGCGCGTGCGCGCGCGCCTCGACGTGCTCGGCGAGACCATCCGGCGCGAGGCGAAGTCGCTGCGCTGGAGGGCGCGCGCCGTCGTCGGCCCCCGGGTCGCCTGGCGCCGCGAGGTCGAGGAGACCGAGGGCACCGAGATCATCGCCCCCGAGTGGGACTGGCGGCGCGATCTCGGATGAGGGGAGGCGCGGCGCGATGAGCCGGGTCGAGGGCCTGCTGCTCGACATGGACGGCGTGCTGACCGTCTCCTGGGACCCCGTGCCGGGCGCCGCCGAGGCGGTCCGCCGCGTGCGCGAGGCGGGCCTGCCGCTCTGCGTCGTCACGAGCACGACGAGCCGTACGGGCGCCGAGATGGCGGCCAACCTGCGGCGGTCGGGCATCCCCATCGACGATCACGAGGTGCTGACCGCGGCGATGTCGGCGCGCGACTACCTGCGGCGGGCGCACCCCGGCGCCCGCGTCTTCGTGCTCGGGGACGGGCGCCGCGAGGATCTCGAGGGTCTGCGCCTCGTCGGCATCGACGAGGACCCCGACGTGATCCTCCTCTCGGGCGCCGACGAGTCCTATGCGTTCTCCGGCTTCAACCTCGTCCTTCGCGCCCTCCGCGGCGGGGCCGAGCTCGTCGCCATGCATCGCAACCTCACCTGGATGACGCACGAGGGCGAGTGCCTCGACACCGGCGCGTACCTGCTCGGGCTCGAGCGGGCCGCGCGGCGCGAGGCCGTCGTCACCGGCAAGCCGTCGCCGGAGGCCTTCGGCGCGGGCCTCCGTGCGCTCGGCGTGCCGGCCGAACGCGCGGTGATGGTCGGCGACGACGCCGAGAGCGACGTGCTCGCCGCGCAGCGCCTCGGCATCACCGGCGTGCTCGTCCGGACGGGCAAGTTCCGCGAGGAGGCGCTCGCCGCGGCGTCGGGTCGCCCCGACCACGTGATCGACTCCGTCGCGGGGCTTCCCGAGCTGCTCGGCCTCTGAGGCCCGCGTTCCGCGCCCGCCGGGTCTTCCGGTGACGCGGGGCGGCGGGCCGTCCCCGGCCCGCCGCCCCGCGTCACCGTCTCCCGAGGTCGCACGCCGTCGCGCCCCGCGTGCCGCCGCCTCCCGCCGCCGCCTCAGGGAACGCTCCTCGCGTTTGGCCGGTCGCTGAGCGGAAACGGCCCAGTGAGGCACACGTGACGAACACGGGCAGCGTCCCGGCTCCCGGCCCGCGACACGAGGGCCCGGCGCTGCGACGCGTGAGAGGAGGACCATGAAGATCGCCGTCTTCGAGGCGGACGAGCGTCTGGAGGAGTCCTTCGGCGAGCTCGCGAGCGAGCACGACGTCCGCTTCTGCGAGGGGACGCTCTCGGCGGACAACGCCGGCGACCACGCCGACGCCGAGGTCGTCTCGCCCTTCACGTACTCGACCCTCGACGCGGAGGTCCTCGACCAACTCCCCGCGCTCGAGATGATCGCGACGCGCTCGACCGGCTACGACCACATCGACGTGGAGCGCTGCACAGAGCGCGACATCGTGGTGAGCAACGTGCCGGCCTACGGCCAGAACACGGTGGCCGAGCACGTCTTCGCGCTCCTGCTGGCCCTCAGTCACCACATCGTCGAGGCCGCGAACCGGGTGCAGCGCGGCGAGTTCTCGGCCGCCGGCCTGCAGGGCTTCGACCTCGCGGGCCGCGTGATGGGCGTCGTCGGGACCGGCGCCATCGGCCGCCACACCGCGCGCATCGCCAAGGGGTTCGAGATGGAGGTGGTGGCGTTCGACGTGGCTCCGGACGAGGAGGCCGCCGGCAGGCTCGGGTTCCGCTACGTGGGGATCGACGAGCTGCTGGGGCGGTCCGACGTCGTCTCGCTCCACGTCCCCGGCGGCGAGTCCACCCGCCATCTCCTCGCGGCCCCGCAGTTCGAGGCCATGAAGGAGGGCGTGGTCGTGATCAACACCTCCCGCGGGGAGGTGATCGACTCCGAGGCGCTCCTCGAGGCCCTGTCGAGCGGCAAGGTCGCCGCGGCCGGCCTCGACGTGCTCGAGGAGGAGCCGGCGATCCGGGAGGAGGCGGAGTTGCTCGACGCGGTGGTCGGCCGTGAGCACGACGAGCGCACGCTCCTCACGGACTGCGCGTTCCTGCGTCTGCGGAACGTGCTGATCACGCCGCACAGCGCCTTCCACACCCGCGAGGCGGTGCGGGAGATCGTCGACACGACCGTCGAGAACATCCGCGCCTTCGCCTCCGGTCACCCCCAGAACGTCGTGGCCTGACGACGCCGCGGAGGCTCGACCGGGGGGACACTCGGCGGCTGCGAATCCCGTGGACGCGGGTCCGGCGCCCGCCAGGGCGCCGGAGCCGGTTCAGGACCCGTCCGCTGCGCCCGCGGGCTCGTCGGCGTCGCCCGGGAAGAGGCGCTCGTGGTAGTAGCCCTCGGCGAGGTAGATCGCCGCCAGCGGGTTGTGGCCGAGGACGCGGTCCTTGGCGGCGAGCACGGTGACCGGGGCGACCGAATGCTTCATGAAGAGGCTGTCGTGGCCCACGCACAGGCCGAGCAGCACGTTCAGCTCGGTGCCGGCGCGGGCGAGGGCGCGCGCCTGGCCGACCGGGTTGCACATGGCCTCGTACTCGCCGGGGTCGACCTTGTCCTCGTCGGCGAGCCCGAGCTCCTCCTTGGGCAGGCTCGCGTTCTTGCAGGCCACGGAGTCCACGGTGAACCCGTTGGCGCGCAGGACCTTCGCGAAGACCCTCGCCTCCCGCTGCAGCCCGATGCAGAAGGCGACGCCGAGGCGCGTCCACCCGCTGCGCCGGGCGAAGTCCATGATCTCTTCGACGCGGGTCAGGCGGCAGTACCCGTGCGCCTCGACCAGGGCGGCGTTGCGCGCGATCTCGCGGTCCTCGCCCTGCCGGTAGGCGGCGAGCAGCCCGTCCCTGTCGGCGTCGCGCGACGGGCAGTTCGCGGGGTAGGCGCTCTCGTCGCCGCTGTCGCAGCCCCAGCGGGAGCACTCGGCGCAGGTGTACATGGTCGCCTCCTCTCGGCCGGCGCGCGGGCGCGGGCCCGGCGCGCCGGCGTCTCGTCCCACCGCGGCGCGGGTCTGCACAGAGCCTGACGGACACCGGCGGCGGCAGCAACCTTCGCGCGAGGACGACGCGCACGGGCGCCCGCGGTGCTGACGGCGGCCGAGAGTGAGTCCGTGAGAAGACTCTCACCCTCGACTTTAGAGTGAGAGTCGGCGTCTCACGGCGCCGGAGTGGAAGCGGGCTCCTCCTCCGCTGCCCGCCGCATCGTCGGCGCCGTGCCCAGCAGCGAGCCGACCAGGATCAGCGGCAGGCCCACGGCGATCCCCGTCGTGAAGGGCTCGGCGAGGAGCCACACCCCGAGGAGCACCGCGACCAGCGGGTTGATGTAGGTGATCACGGTGGACCGCGCCGGGCCGACCTCGAAGATCAGCGCGAAGAAGAGGACGAACGCGAGCGCCGTGCAGACGAAGGCGAGGGTCGCGACGGCGCCGACGGTCGCGGCCGAGACCGAGTCGGGCAGGGTCAGGAGGGCCCACGGCGCGTACAGCACGCCGGTGATGACGAGCGAGGCGGCGACCACTCCGAGGCTGGGCAGGTCGGCGAGCCGCCGGCTGATGATCAGGGGGCCGGTGGCGTAGCACAGAGCCACGAGCCCGACCTCGGCCATCGCCAGGGTGTCGCGCTCGCCGAAGTCGAGGCCCACGAGCGCGGCGACGCCGGCGAAGCCGACGAGCAGCCCGGCGAGGCGCCGTGCGTCGACATGGTCGACGATGCCGAAGGCCCGGTAGACGATGACGGCGAGCAGCGGCACCGAGGCGACGATGAGTCCGGCCATGGAGCTCGACAGGCGCACCTCGGCGTGCGAGAGAAGGAGCCACGGGACGGCGAGCTCGACCAGGGTGTAGAGGAGGATCCAGCGCCAGTGCCCGGCGAGGCCACGCGTCTGCCCGCGGTAGTAGGCGAGCGGCACGAGCAGCAGGGCTGCCGGCGCCGTCCTGAAGAAGACCAGCGCCGGCGGCGCGAGCTCTTCGACCGCGACGCGGATGAGCAGGTAGGGGATGCCCCAGATCACGCAGAGCGCGATGAAGAGCGCCCATCCCTTGCGCGACACGGGGACCTCCTCGGGCTGGCGGGCCGGCGACCACGCCAGTCTACGTGCTGCGCGAAGGCCGCCGCGACCGCGGCCGGGCAGCGCGGCCGCGGGCCGCGGCGACCGCCCGAGGCCGCCCCGGCGGGATCGCGCGGCGGGCCGTCGCGACCGGCCGCGGTCGCGGCGGCGCGACGGCGGGGCCGCGTTCGCCGCCCGCCGCCCCCGGACCGCCGCCCGCCGGCCCCGGACCGCCGCGCGCCGCCGTCGACGCCCCGTGACGACTGCGGCGCGGCTCGTCGCGGGGTGCGCTCTCGCCGCTGAGGGTCGAAGGAATCGCGCCCGCCGGCGAGTACGTAGTCCGGGACAGGGCACGACCATCCGGGCGACCGCCCTCGCGTCCGCCCGGGTCAGCCGCTCGACGAAAGGGGGCACGCTATGCGACGCGCGCGCATCGGCGCGGGGGTCGCCGCCGCACTCATCCTGCTCGCTCCGCTGCTGCTGAGCGGAGTCGCCGGCGCCGCCGACTCGAGCTACGTCGGCACGTACAAGGGCTGGGGCCAGGGCACGGGCAAGGGCGGCGGCGAGGCCACGTCGCGAGTGACGATCTGGGTCCAGGACCGCGGCGAGAGGGTGCGGTTCACGATCAGGGTCGACCGTATCGGCCTCACCTTCGACTACGAAGGGGCCGGGCAGTGGCAGGGCGACGACACCGTGGTCGTCCCCGTCAACATCCGGAAGACGGGCATCAGGGCCCGTGGCACCATCACCCTGGAGCGAGACGGGGAGGCGTGGATCCTCTCGGCGTCCGGCAAGGGCAAAGTGGTGACCTACGAAGGCACGGGCGAGATCCTCGCCGTGCGGGTGGCGACCGGCGTCAAGGTGCCGGGCGTGGTGGAGGAGCTCACCGGCCTCTTCGACGCCCTCAGCGGCGGGCCTCCGGCGGCCGAGGAGGCGCCCCCGCAGGCCACGAAGGGCGACAAGCTCCAGCCGCCGGAGCCGCCGGCGCAGGTCGAGCAGGTCGAGCCGGCATCGGCGTTGAGCGCCGCCGAGGCCGCGCCGCCGATACCCGAGTACGACCGCTGGGTGGTGGCGATGGTCCTCATCATCGTCATCCTCGCCGTCACCGGTCTGTACATCTTCATCTGAGGGGCGCCGTCATGGATGACTTCATCACTGTGTACTACTGGGCGAGGCTGGCCGTCCTCCTGCTGGTGACCGTGATCACCCTGGTCTCCGCGATCCGCATGAGCGCGCGGCGGCCGCAGAGGCCGTGGCGCGAGGTCGTCGTCACGCTGCTGGTCGTAGCGGCGTTCGTCGTCCTCTCCGTGGTCCCCGGGGTGTACTACGGCATCGTCTGGGCGGCGGTGCTCGGCGTGCTCGGCGTTGCCGCCGGGTATCTCGTCAACCGTGGCGCTCGCGTGACGCGCGAAGAGGGCCGGGCGATGCTCCGTCGCTCGCCGCTCGTGCCGTGGCTGTGGTTCGTGGCCGTCGTGCTCACGCTGTCGACACTGCTCTTCGGCGAGACGTACGGATTCTCGCTCTCGATGCTGCTGATGGCCTTCGTCGTGGGTGCGTTCGTGGGGCAGACGGTCGCCCTGCTGCGCGCGCCCACGGGCGCGTCCGCGACCGTCGGAGCGGCCGGCGTCGGCGCCGCCTGAGCGCGAGCGGCGATCTGGGGGCCGCGGCCGCCCGCGAGACCGCGGGCGGCCGCGGCCCCTCGCGCTCTCGCACACCCGGGCGGCTGCGGCCCCCTCGCGTACGAGCGGGCCGCGGCCCCGCGTTGCTGCGCCAGCGGCCGCGGCCTCTCGTAGCTGCGCCAGGGGCCGCCTCGTACCGCGCCCACGGGAAGGGGCGTGACGCGCGCCCCGGTGGGTACACTGCTTCGACAGGACGCGACCGCCGGGCGGGCGCCGGCCGCCGCCGGCGCCGCCGGCGCCCCGAAGGAGGCCGACGTGGACGTACTCGAGACCATCGCCGCCCGGTACAGCGTGCGCGGCTACAAGACCGACCCCGTGCCCGACGACGTGCTCGCGCAAGTGCTCGAGGCCGCTCGCCGCGCGCCGACGGCGGCCAACAAGCAGCCCTTCCGTCTCATCGTCATCCACACGCAGGGCCGCGAGGAGGAGCTCGCCCGCATCTACGGCCGCCGCTGGTTCACCCAGGCGCCGCTCGTCGTCGGCGTCGTCGCCGTGCCCGCCGAGGCGTGGCGGCGCATGGACGACAAGCCCTACGACGAGGTCGACGCCAGCATCGTCATGGATCACCTGGTCCTGGCCGCGACGAGTCTCGGGCTCGGCACCTGCTGGATCGCCGCCTTCGACCCGACGGCGACGCGCGAGGTGCTCGGCCTGCCGGACGACGTCGAGCCCATCGCCTTCACCCCGCTCGGGTACCCCGACAAGGCGTCGGCGAAGACCGACCGGCGGCCGCTCGAGGAGCTCGTCAGGTACGAGCGCTGGTGAGCGAAGCGGGGGAGAGCGGCGCTGCGCCGGCGACCGCCGGCCGTTCGTGCGGACGAAGGAGGGACCATGACCGAGCCTCGTGAAGTGGCCGAGACTGTCGTGCCGGTCGTCCCCGGTGTCTGGCACTGGCGCATCCACAACAGCGCCATCGGCGGGTACATCTCGAGCTCTCACGCCGTCGAGGAGGACGGCGGCAGCGTGCTGATCGACCCCGTGCGCCTGGCGGACGACGCCCTCGCCGTGTTGCCGCCGCCGCGTGCCGTCGTCCTGAACGCGCGCTGTCACCAGCGGGCGGCGTGGAGGTACCGCGCGGAGTCCGGCATCGAGGTCTGGATGCCCGAGGACGCGGCGGCCGCCGACGAGGAGCCCGACCGCCGCTTCGCCGAGGGCGACCGGCTCCCCGGCGGCCTCGTCGTGCTGCGCACGCCGGGTCCCGAGTGGCCCCACTACTCCTTCCTGCTCGAGCGCGAGCCCGGGGTGGTCTTCGTCTCCGACCTCATCGGCGCGGACGAGGACGGGGTCCTGAGCTTCGTCCCGCCCGAGCTGCACGAGGACCCGGCGGCCACACGGCGCAGCGTGGAGCGCCTGCTCGACCTGCCGTTCACGGTCATGTGCCTCGACCACGGCCCGCCGGTCGCCGACGACCCGAAGTCGGCCCTGCGCGACCTGCTCGCGCGTACCGCGTGACCGACGACCCCCGCCGGCGACCGTCGCCGACCGAGCACCTGGTCTTCGCGCTGGCCGCGGGGGTCGTCCTCGCCCACGCGCTGATCGACGGGTTCGTCGCGCTCGAGCCGGGCGCCCGGCGCGGCGACCACGTGTGGGCGGCGCTCGTCGCGGCCGGTGTCCTCGCGAGCGCCGTCCTGCTCTATCCGCGCGCCCGTGCCGGCCTGCGCGCCGCCGTGGCCGCGCTCGTCGGCGTCCCCACACTCGTGGCCGGCGCCGTCTTCCTGGGTGACACGCTCTCCGGCGGACCGTCGGGCGACGACTGGTCGGGCGTCCTCCTTCTGCCCGCCGGCGCCGTGCTCGTGGGCCTCGCCGCCACCGTGGCCTGGAGCTCGCGCAAGCCGGGCGGTCGCCGGTGGCTCCGCCGCGCGCTCATCACCGCCGCCGTCATCCTGGCCGGCTACTGGGTCGTCCTCCCCGTCTCGCTGGCCGTGATCGCCACCGAGCGGCCGCGCACCCCGGTGAGGCAGGCCGATCTCGGAAGACCCTACGAAGACGTGACGGTGGCGACCGACTCGGGACTCCGGCTCAAGGCCTGGTACGTGCCGTCCGAGAACGGCGCCGCGGTCGTCGTCGTGCCACGCCAGGGAGGGGTGGACGAGGCGCGACTGCTGGCCCGCCGCGGCTACGGTGTGCTGCTCCTCGACCCGCGCGGCTACGGCGAGAGCGAGGGCGACCCCAACCTGTTCGGCTACTCGATGGCCGACGACATCGAGGCTGCCGTCGCGTACCTGCGCTCGCGGCCGGGGATCGACGCGCAGCGCATCGGCGGGCTCGGCCTCTCGGTCGGCGGCGAGGCCATGCTGCAGGCCGCGGCCGAGGGCGCAGGTCTCGCGGCCGTCGTCTCCGAGGGCGCCGGCGTACGCTCGTACCGCGAGACCTTCGCGCGCCGCGGCCCGAACGTCGTCTCCGTCGCCCTGCAGTGGCCGCACGAGCTGACGCTGACGGCGGCCACCGTGGCGCTGAGCGGCACGGCGCCGCCGCCTTCGCTGCGCGACCTCGTCGCCGAGGTCTCGCCGGGCGCCGTCTTCCTCATCTACGGGGAGGAGGGGCAGGCGGTCGAAAAGGCCGTGAACCCTGCCTACTTCGACGCCGCCGGCGAGCCCAAGGAGCTCTGGGAGGTGCCGGGCGCCGGCCATACCGGCGGTCTCGCGGCGCAGCCCGAGGAGTACGAGCGCCGGGTGACCGCCTTCTTCGACCGCCACTTGCTCGGAGAAGGGACAGACTAGGCGCCGCTCGACCCCTCTTGGCTGCGGGGCGCCCGTCCTGACAGAATGGCGTGACTGATCCCGGAGAGGGGGGCTCGTGGGAGACGGCAGGCTCAAAGGACGTGTGGCCATCGTCACGGGAGGCGCGTCGGGCATAGGTCTCGCCGCGGCCGAGCGCCTCCTCGAGGAGGGCGCGGCGGTGGTGATCGCCGACGTCGATGCCGCGGCGGGCAAGCGTGCGGCAGGAGACCTCGGCGGGCGCGGCCTCGGCGCCGTCGAGGCGGTCGCCGCGGACGTGTCGCGCGACGGCCACGTGCGTCGTCTCGTCGAGCACGTGGTCCGGCGGCACGAGCGTATCGACATCCTGTTCAACAACGCCGGGTACTTCGAGCCCGGCGAGGTGCACCAGGTGAGCGAGGCCGCCTGGGAGCGGCAGCTCGGGGTCAACCTGCGCTCCGTGTACCTCGTCTCGCACCACGTCGTGCCGCACATGCTGAACCAGGGCGCCGGGGCGATCGTCAACAACGCGTCGGTCGCCGGCATGGTGGGCGACTACCGGTCGGCGGCGTACTGCGCGAGCAAGGGCGGCGTGGCCCTGCTCACCAGGGCGATGGCGCTCGACTACGCGAAGCGCAACATCCGCGTCAACGCCATCTGCTGCGGCGAGATCGACACGCCGCTCTTCGAGCGTGAGGCGGCGCAGTACGGCCTGGGGGTCGACGAGTTCCGCGCCGTGCTCGACGAGGAGCACCCCATCGGCCGCATCGGGCGGCCAAAGGAGGCGGCGGCCGCGGTCGCCTTCCTCGTGAGCGACGAGGCGAGCTTCATCACCGGCGCCCTGCTGCCGGTGGACGGGGGCTACTCGGCCGCCTGACGCGGACACCGGCCGTGACGCGGCGGCGGCCGCGCGGTGACGGCGACGAACAGGAGCGTGGACATGCGTGGGCTTGCAGGCACGACGGCGCTGGTGACCGGAGGTTCCTCGGGCCTCGGCGAGGCGATCGTCTGGCGCCTCGCCGAGGAGGGAGTGAGCGTGGCCGTGGGCGGGCGCGACGCGGCCAGGGCCGGCGCCGTGGCCGCGCGCGCCGCCGCCCTCGCCCGCGACGCCGGCCACGAGACCACGCGCTTCCCCGTCGTGCTCGGCGACGTGCGTCTGGTGGCCGACTGCGCGCGCCTCGTCGCCGAGGCGCTGGCCGCCCTCGGCCACCTCGACCTGCTCGTCACCTCGGCCGGCGTCTGGCTCGAGAAGTCGATCCTCGAGACCACCGAGGAGGACTGGGAGTGGTGCATCGGCACCTGCCTCAAGGGGACCTACTTCACCTGCAAGGCGGCGCTCGCCCACATGGTCCCGCGGGGCCGCGGGGTGATCGTCAACATCGCGAGCGACTCCGGCATCCACGGCGAGCCCGGAGCGGCCGTCTACTCGGCGGCCAAGGCCGGCGTCGTCATGATGACGCGCGCCCTGGCCATCGACCACGGCCCCGACGGCATCCGCGTCTGCAGCGTGTCGCCGGCCATCTTCGACACGCCGATGCTCGCCAGAGCCATCGCCGACGCGCCCGACCCCGAGGCCTACGCCGCCGTGCAGGACGAGGGCTACCCGCTGGGCCGCATCGGGCGGCCGGAGGAGCTCGCCGCCGTCGTGGCCTTCCTCGCGAGCGAGGACGCCGGCTTCGTCACCGGCCGCACCTGGGTCGTGGACGGCGGCGTGACCGCCTGAGCGGCGCCCGGCCGCACATCCCGCGTGCGAGCGCCAGGTGCCTGCGAGACCCCCGCACGGCCGCGCGGGCGCCTCGCGTTCCCGCACCCGTCTCGGCTTCCGCACGACCCCCGCACGGCCGCGCGTGCGCCTCGCGTCCGCACCCGCCTGACACACGCCTGCTTCCCCGGGTCCTCGAGCGGGACGCTCCCGCGGTCTGCCGGGCTCGGCGTGAGCGTCCCGGTTTCGCGGCACCTCTCACGGGTACCCGTGAGAGGTGACGGGCGCCCTGCGGGTGCGCGGCGACACCAGGAGGAGGTCCACGATGCGACGACGCACGAGTCACCGGACACCGATGCGGGCACACGCGAGCCGTCGCGCCGCCGTCCCCGGCCCCGACCTCTCCGGCGTGGAGCCGGAGGCTTCGAAAGGTTGGGGTGTGGAGGCCTGCGGATGTTGTGGAGCGACGCTGGTGCTGGGAGAGCCTGGCTACGAGGGGCGCATCGGCGGCCGGCTGGTCGATCTCTGCCCTGACTGCGCGGTCGAATGCGGCGCCGCGGACGTGCGGCGCCGCGGACGCGCCCGCGAGTCCCTGCTGCGCGCCGCCTGAGGCGGCTGACGAGGCCGCAGAAGGCCGGCCGCGCCTTGGGTGCGGCCGCGCGACGCTCGCGCCCCGACACGGCCGCCGCCGCGCGTGCGCCACTCGTGTTCCTGCACGCATCGCCGGCATTTCTCATCGTTGACACGCTCGGTCCTTGTGATAGACCCAGACGGAAGCACTATTCCATGGTGTCACCGGGGGAGGGGACATGAGCGTAGCCACGACATCCATCCGGGAGCCTCGCCGCACCCGCCGGCGCCGGCTCATGCCGCTGACGGCTGTGGTGGTGGTCGCCTTCGTCGTCCTTGCCGGCGCGCTTCTCTCGGCTTGCGGCGGCGAGGACGAGGGCGAGCCCGCCGCCACGGAGACGACCGCCGAGTTCCAGTACTCCACCCCGGCCGCCGACGGCACCGTGGACGAGATCACCTGGAATCTCGGCTACGGCGAGCCGGTCACCGTCGACCCGCTCAAGGCGGGCGACTACGGTCCCTGTTTCATGGCCTCACAGATGCACGACACGCTCGTACGCTACACGCCGGAGTGGGAGCTGCAGCCGTGTATCGCCGAGTCCTGGGACCAGGTCGACGACCTGACGCTCGTCTACACGATCCGCCAGGACGCGACGTTCTGGGACGGCAGCCCGGTCACCGTCGAGGACGTCCTCTTCAGCATGAAGCGCCACATGGACCCGGCGACGGGCTCGATCTGGGCCGCCTTCTACAGCTACGTCGACACGATCGAGCAGACCGGCGACTGGGAGATCACGGTCAAGTTCACCAAGCCTGACGAGCTCTTCAACAAGGAGATGGGCACGGTCGGCGGCGCCATCGTCAAGAAGGCGTACGTCGAGGAGGTCGGCGAGGAGAGCTACGGCTCCGGCGAGAACGTCATGGGCAGCGGCCCTTACAAGATGGCGAGCTGGAAGCCGGGCGAGGAGATCGTCCTCGAGGCCAACGCCGACTACTGGGACGCCGAGCTCGTGCCCAAGGTCAGCAGGGTCGTCGTCAAGTTCATCAGCGACACCAGCACCGTGACGAGCGCGATCCTCTCGGGCGAGATCGACGGCGCCTACGGCATCCCGGCGACCAACATCCCTGCGCTCGAGTCGGCGCCCGGCACGATCTACTACGGGCCCAGCCTCACCGTCGTCGAGGTGGTCCCGACGCACGGCGACACTCCGATGGGCGACCCGAACGACCCGGACGTGCGCACCGCGCTGTCGATGGCCGTCGACCGTCAGGCCATCGTCGACAGCGTGTTCAACGGCAAGGCCATGATCAACAAGACCTTCACGCCGCCCACGGCGTGGGACCCCGAGGCCATCGACGTCTACGAGGCCGCGTACGCCGAGATTCCCGGCGACGAGCCCGACATCGAGGGCGCCAAGGCCCTGCTGGAGGGCAAGGAAGGCCTCGACGAGCCGCTCGTGATGGCGCTGGCCGCCGGCGTCGAAGAGGAGCTGCGCGTCTCGAGCATCGTGCAGCAGGCCGCCAAGGACATCGGCATCACCATCGAGCTCAAGCCGCTGCAGGTGATCGACCTCGCCAACGTGTTCTACGTCCCCGAGTACCGCGAGGGCATCGACCTCGTGATGACCTGGGGCTGGCTCGACATCCCCGACCCGCTCGACTACACGTCGTTGTTCTTCGGCGAGGGCGCGCTCTTCAACTGGATCGACTACCGCAACCCCGAGGTCGAGAGCATGCTCGACGAGGCGCGCCAGACGTTCGACCCGACGGCGCGGGCCGAGATCTTCACCGACGCGCAGGCGATCTACACGGCCGACACCGTCGTCGTCCCGCTCGTGAACCCGTATCAGAGCCTGTACATGAGTGACCGCATCAGCGGTGCGCCGTGCTCCTTCGCCTACATGTGGATCCCCGGCCTGGCCATGCTCGGGGGGACCGAGTGACGAGGACAGGCGTCGCTGACGCACGGCGAGCCGACGCTTCAGACAGATGCACGCTGACGCGGCCGTGAGGCGGGGCTGAGTGGCGCTGTTCGTCCTCAAGCGCGTGGCCGCGCTCGTCGTGACGCTGCTCGTCGCGAGCTTCCTGATCTACGGGTCGCTCTACCTGGCGCCCGGCGACCCCGCGACGCAGCTCGCGGGGGGGCGGGCGACGCCCGAGATGCTTGACCAGATCCGCGAGCGCTACCAGCTCGACGAGCCGTTCGTCACGCGGTACATGGACTGGCTGGGAGCCGTCCTGCAGGGCGATCTCGGGCAGTCGTTCGTCTACCGGCAGCCCGTGACCGACCTCCTGGCGCCGCGGGTCGGCAACACGGTCTTCCTCGTCGTCTACGCGGCGATCCTGATCCTCGGCGTCGGCATCCCCCTGGGGCTCTCGTCGGCGCTTCGACGGCGGCTCGGCTCGGCGGTGACCGTCGTCACGGCGATCGGCATGGCCACGCCGGCGTTCGTCGCCGCCATCATCCTCATCACCGTCTTCGCCGTCGGGCTGGGCTGGTTCCCCGTCTTCGGACCGGGAGAGGGGCTCGCCGGCCGTCTCTGGCACCTGACGCTGCCCGCCGTCGCCCTGGCGTTCTCGTGGGTCGCCTACAGCACCCAGGTCACGAAGGCCTCGGTCCGCGAGGAGCTCGGCCGCGAGCACGTCGAGACGGCGAGGAGCCGCGGGATCCCGTGGCCGCTGATCGTGCGGCGCCACATCTTCCGCAATGCCCTGATCCCCATCACCACGGTGGCCGGTCTCACGGTGGCAGGGCTGATCGCCGGAGCGGTGGTCGTGGAGCAGGCGTTCGGGCTGAACGGCCTGGGCTCGTTCCTCGTCCAGGCGGCCTCACAGAAGGACTTCGCCGTCGTCCAGGCGATCTCGCTGCTCCTCGTGAGCACGTTCGTGATCGCCAACGCCGTCGTCGACCTCCTCAACGGCATCCTCGACCCGCGGCTGCGACTGAAAGGTTCGTCCTGACGTGGCCACCGAGCTGACAGCCCCGGCGACCACGACGCGCCGCGCCGGCCGCCTTGCGCGGCTGGACTGGGTGGCCGCGACCTGCGCGGCCTTCATCGTCCTCGTCGTCGCGATCGCGCTCCTCGCGCCGTGGATCGCCCCGCACGACCCGAACCAGGTGGACGTCGTGCGCGCGTACGAGGGCCCGTCGGCCGAGCATCTGCTCGGCACCGACTCGCTCGGCCGCGACCTCCTCTCGCGCCTCATGTACGGTGCCCGTCTGAGTCTCATCGGGCCGGCGCTGATCGTCGTCATCGCGACGGTGGCGGGGACGGCGATCGCGATCGCCGCCGCCTGGCTCGGGGGATGGTTCGACGCCGTCGCCTCCCGGATCCTCGACATCCTCTTCGCCTTCCCGGGGATCATCTTCGCCGTGCTGGCCGTTGCCCTGTTCGGCCCAGGGCTGGTCGCGCCGGTGATCGCGCTCTCGATCGCCTACCTTCCCTACGACGGACGCATCCTGCGCAGCGTCGCCCTGCGCGAGCGCCAGCTTCCCTACATCTCGGCCTGCTACGTCGCCGGCCTGCCGACACGGAGCATCACGCTGGGCCATCTGCTGCCCAACATCATGCCGTTCGTGCTCGTGCAGGCGACGCTCTCGTTCGGCTACGCCCTCGTCGACCTCGCCGCCGTCTCCTACCTCGGCCTGGGTGTCGCCCCGCCGACAGCCGAATGGGGGCTGATGGTGGCCAACGGCCAGGCGTCGATCCTCACGGGGCACCCGCAGGAGTCGCTCTACGCCGGTCTCCTCATCGTGGCCACGGTGGTGGCCTTCAACCTGCTCGGCGACCGCCTCGCCCTGCGTTTCGCGGTGAAGGCCCAGTGAGCGCGCCGGTCGAGAGCGGCGTCGCAAGGGTGCCGAGAGGGGACGGCGCGTCGGGTGTCCTGCTCGACATCGTCGGCCTGCACGTCGAGCTCCTCGTCGGCGAGGAGCTGCGCCCGGTCATCCACGAGCTCACCCTGTCGCTCGCCGTCGGCGAGGCGCTGGGGCTGGTGGGCGAGTCGGGTGCCGGCAAGTCGATGACCGCACGGGCGATCATGCAGATCCTGCCGGAGGGCGCCCGCGTGACCGGCGACATCCGCTTCGACGGGGCCGACACGCTCGGCTTCGGCAAGGAGGCCCTGCGCCGCTTCAGGGCGTCCGACATCGCGATGATCTTCCAGGACCCGACCACGCACATCAATCCGGTGCGTAAGATCGGCGACTTCCTCACCGAGGCGCTCATGACGAACAACGGCGTCGAGCGCCGTGAGGCGGCGCGCACCGTGGCCGGCTTCCTCCGCGACGTGGGTATCGACGACGCCGATCGCCGTCTCGAGCAGTTCCCGCACGAACTCTCCGGCGGTCTGCTGCAGCGGGTCATGATCGCCGCGGCGCTCGCCATCGAGCCACGCCTGCTGCTCGCCGACGAGCCCACCACCGCGCTCGACGTCACGACCCAGGCCGAGGTGATGGCGATCCTCGACGAGCAGCGCCGTCAGCGCGGCCTGAGCCTCCTCTTCGTCACGCACGACCTCGAGCTGGCGGCCGCCGTCTGCGACCGGATCGCCGTGATGTACGCCGGGTTCCTCGTCGAGGACCACTCTGCGGCCACCCTGCACGAGGGCGTGCTGCACCCGTACACGGCCGGGCTTCTCGCGTCGCGCCCGAGCCCGACCGAGCGCTCCCGCCGTCTGACGGCGATCCCGGGCCGTCCGCTCTCCGCCTTCGAGGTCGAGCAGGGCTGCCCGTTCGCCTCGCGCTGCGACTTCGTCGAGGACCGCTGCCGGGAGGAGCTCCCGGCGATGCGCGAGCTCGACGGGGGGCGCGTCCGCTGCGTCCGCGCCGAGGAGCTCCGCGGCCGTCTTGTCGAACCCGCGGGGAGCGAGGCGCATGGCTGAGCTCGCCATCAGGGTCGAGGGTCTCACGAAGGTCTTCGGGGGGCGGCGCGGCGGCGGCGTGGTCGCCGTCGACGACGTCTCCTTCGCCGTCGCTCCCGGGGGGTCGCTGGCGATCGTCGGGGAGTCGGGGTCGGGCAAGACGACGACGGCGCGGATGATCATCGGTCTCGAGCAGCCGACCTCCGGGCGCATCCAGGTGGGTGGGCAGGAGCGCGGTCACGGCCGTGTCGGCTCGCGCCAGCGGCGCCGGCTGGGGCGCGAGATCCAGATCGTCTTCCAGGATCCCTCGTCCTCGCTCGACCCGCGCCAGCGCGTGCGCGAGTGTCTCGACGAGATCGTGCGCCTGCACTTCTCTCTCGACTCCGCGGCGCGGGAGGCACGCGTGCTCGAGCTGCTGCGGCAGGTCGGCCTCGACGAGCGCCACGCGGGCGTCTACCCGCGTGCGCTCTCCGGCGGACAGCAGCAGCGTGTCGCCATCGCCCGCGCCCTGGCATCGCAGCCGGAGGTGCTGATCCTCGACGAGGCCGTGGCCTCACTCGACGTGTCGGTCCAGGCCCAGGTGCTGAACCTTCTCGCCGACATCCGCGAGCAGACCGGCGTGACCTACCTCTTCATCTCCCACGACCTCGCGGTCGTGCGGCAGGTGAGCGACGAGGTGATCGTCATGCGCCGCGGCAAGGTGGTCGAAGCCGGTCCGACCGACAGGGTGCTCGACCGGCCAGAGCACCCTTACACGAAGGCGCTGCTCTCGGCGGTCCCGCGCCCCGGCTGGAAGCCGCGCCGCTCGCTGACCGCCGAGGCCAGCGGCGCCGCCGAAGCACCGTCACACGAGGAGGCATGATGGCGAGTCCCATCGAGGTCCTGCGACCCGCGCCGGTCGACCCGGCGGCCGACGAGGTGATGGTGCCCATGCGCGACGGCGTGCGCCTCGCGACCGACGTGTACCTGCCCGAGGGCCGCGGTCGCGTCCCCGCCGTCCTCGTGCGTCTGCCCTACGACAAGTGCGGCCGCTACACCTTCATGCCGCGGTGCGCGCCGTTCTTCACCGAGCGTGGCTACGCCTTCGTCGTCCAGGACGTGCGCGGCAAGTTCCGCTCCGGGGGCGAGACGATGCCCTTCACGCACGAGGTCGAGGACGGCTACGACACGCTCGAATGGATCGTCGCCCAGCCCTGGTGCGACGGCCGCGTCGGCATGTTCGGCGACTCCTACTACGGCTACACGCAGTGGGCCGCCGTCGCCAGTGGGCACACGGCGCTGAAGGCAGTCGTGCCGCGGGTGACGAGCGCCGACCTGCGGGTGCTGACCGAGTGGTGGGGCGACAGCATCGTGCCGCTCTACGGCGCCGACTACCTGACGCACTACTGGACCGACCCGCTGATCTACGCCTTCGAGCCGGAGTACGCGCACCGCCCGCTCGCCGAGGCCTTCGACGAGGGCCTCGCCGCCATCGGCGCGCGCTGCGCCGCCTTCGACCGGATGCTCGAGATCGACGGTCCGGGCGGCTTCGCCTCGTACCCAGGCGGCCACCCCTTCGGCAAGCTCAAGGTGCCGGTGCTGCACTCCGTGGGCTGGTTCGACAACATCCTTCCCTACTCGATGGTCGACTACGTGGAGCTCTGCTCGCGACCCGAGGTCGCCGGCCTGCAGTATCTCAACGCCGACGCGACCGACCACGAGAACTACCACCTGCGCGAGGTGCCGGTCGCGCCCGAGGACGACCACGACACGAACGACGCCGCCCTCGCCCGCATGCTGCCCGTCTATCTGGGCCCCGGTCTCGACTTCTTCGACGTCTTCCTCAAGGGGAAGGGCGATGCGGCGAGCATCCCTGCGGCGGAGTGGTTCCTCGGCAACGACGAGTGGCGCCGCTCGCCCACCTGGCCCCCGCCGCGCGCGCGCGAGCTGCGCCTGTACCTGGGCGCGGCGGAACGCGCCGCGGCGGGGCCCGAGGGCGGCGCGTTGCGGGCCGCACCCGACGGCGCCGCCGCGACCGCGCGCTGGGTCCACGACCCCGAGGACCTCGTGCCCTCCACCCCGGAGAACCCCTTCGCCTTCCTCCTGTACTGGCCGGACGAGCGCGAGGTCCAGGTCCGCCCCGACGTCTTGACGTTCACGAGCGAGCCGTTCGAGGCGCCGGTCGACCTCGCCGGACCGGTCACGGCGCACCTCGCGGTGGGCTCGTCGGCGCCGTCGATGCACGTGTACGTGAAGCTCTGCGACGTCTACCCGGACGGGTCGGCGCGGATGCTCCTGCGCGGCGAGCGTCTGGTGCGCGACGCCGACCCCTCCGTCCCGGTCGAAGTCCCGCTGAGCCACACCGGCCACCGGCTGCTGCCCGGTCACCGGCTGCGGCTCGCCGTGGCCTCGAGCGACTTCCCGCTCTACCTGCCGTACCCGGGCACGGACGAGAACCCCTGGTACGCGACGAAGGGTGAGAGGAACGAACAGACCCTGGTCGCGGGTGGGTCGACCGGCTCGTCTCTGAGTCTCACCGTCATCTAGGAGGCCGAGAGTGCCCGCGTCGTCCGGCGCGCCGGCCGCTGGAGCCCGGCCGGCGGACAAGGTCTTCACGAACGGCTTCATCTACACCGTCGACTCGATGAGCAGGGTGGCCGAGGCGGTCGCCATCGGCGACGGGAAGTTCACGTACGTCGGCACCAACGCCGGCGTGCGCCGCCACATCGGACCGCGGACGGAGGTCGTCGACCTTCTCGGCAGGATGGTCACGCCGGGCTTCATGGACGGTCACGCGCACGTCCGCATGGCCGGCGTCAACGACCTCTACGGGCTCACCCTGCCTGCGGGAATGCCGCCTGGCGACTACGTGCCGGCGATCAGGGCGTTCGCCGACGATCATCCAGACCACCGGGTCATCCGGGGCTTCGGCTGGGAGATCGCGCGGTTCATCACCTCCGGGCCGCGCAAGGAGGATCTCGACGCGGGGATCGCCGATCGTCCCGTCGTCATCACCGACTCTTCGGGGCACAACCTGTGGTGCAACTCGAGGGCGCTGGAGGAGGCGGGGATCACGAGGGACACGCCCGACCCGCCCAACGGCCTCATCGAGCGGGACCCGGCGACCGGGGAGCCGGCCGGGACGCTGCGGGAGTTCCCCGCCATGAGGCTCGTCCAGAGCGGGCTGCCCGACTTCACCGTCAGCCAGTACGAGGCGGCGTACGAGCACTTCCAGCGCGAGGTGGCTGGGCCGCTCGGCGTGACGACGGTGTTCGATCCCTGGCTCGAGAGCGGCTCGAACGCCTGTACGGCGCTCGAGCGGATGGCGCGCGACGGCAAGCTCACCGTGCGCATGCGGGCCGCCCTGTACCTCGACGCCAATGAGCCGCTCGAGCCGCAGATCGAGGCTGCGGTCGCCGAGCGCGCGAGGCACACGACAGCGATGTTCCGGACCGACGCCGTCAAGCTGTTCGTGGACGGCAGTGGGTACTCAGGCTGGATGCTGCAGCCGTTCGCGACCATCCCTCCCGGCTACCCCGCCGACTTCCGCGGCGTCCGCTTCTGGGAGCAGGACGAGCTCGAGCGGGCGTCGGTCGAGTCGGTGAAGAGAGGCTTCCACCTGCACTACCACGCGATCGGCGACGGTGCCGTGCGCATGGCGCTCGACGCGATCGAGGCGGCGCGGAGGGAGCAGCGCAGCAGGGTGAAGCGCCCCGCGATCACGCACATCTTCTGGGTCGATCCTCCGGACGTGCCGCGCCTGGGCCGGCTCGGGGTCGTCGCGGTGATGCAGCCGAGCTGGATGGTGAGGGAGGAGTACTACAAAGACGCCTACGTGCTGCTTGCGGGCGAGGAGATGGCGGCGCATATGTTCCCGATGAAGAGCTGGTTCGACCAGGGGCTGATCGTCGCCTCGTCCACGGACTATCCGGTCACGCCGCTCAACCCGCTCGACGGGATCGGCAGCGGTGTGCTGCGCTGGAACCCGACGATCCCTCCGGGAGATGTCCTTTGGCCGGAGGAGCGTGTCGGCGTGCGACAGATGATCCGCAGCTACACGATGGGCGGTGCCGAGGCCTGCTTCGTCGAGGGGAGCACCGGCAGCATCGCTCGCGGCAAGTCCGCCGACATGGTCGTGCTCAGCCGCAACATCCTCGACTGCCCGCCCGAGCAGATCTTCGACCTGTTACGCGATCCGAGCGCGGGCACCTCGGTGCTCATGACCGTCTCTGGCGGAGAGGTCGTCCACAAGAGCCCGGCGATGGACTGACTCGAGCTGGTGTGAACGCTCTGAGTCGACGGCCTGACTGAAGAGGGTGAAGGAGTGAGCACCACGTCTGCGCAGCGAGAGGTGAGCGGGACCCGGTCGGCCGACCTCGTTCTCGCGAACGCGCGCGTGTACACCGTGGACGAGGCACGGCCTTGGGCGCAGGCCGTGGCCGTCCGGGGCGACGAGATCGTCTACGTCGGCGACGACGGCAGCGACGAGCTCGAGGCGCTCCTGGGCCCGGCGACCGCCGTGCACGACCTCGGCGGGCGTCTCGTCATCCCCGGCATGGTCGACGCCCACGCGCATCCCGATTGGGTCGCCCTGAGCACCTGGCACGTGACGCTGCCGTGGACCCACGACGTGGACGAGCTGCTCGCCTTCGTGCGGCGGTACGCGGCCGAGCACCCCGTGTCGGAGGTGCCGTTCCTCTACGCCGAGTACTACCCGAGCACGCTCTTCGACACCGGCGGTCCCAGGAGGGAGCTCCTCGACGCCGCCGTCTCCGACCGCCCCGTGCTGCTCCAGGACCACTCCGACCACTGCAGCTGGGTGAACTCCAGGATGCTGGAGCTGATGGGAGTCGACAGGGACACGCCGCGGCAGATCGTCCCCGACGACCCTGCCCCGGAGTTCGTGAGGGACGAGAACGGCGAGCCGACGGGCTGGGTCAAGGAGTTCGCCTGGTCGCAGTTCGCCGACAGGATGTACGAGGCCATCGGCTGGCGGCCGCCCGAGGCCGTCACGCCCGAGCTGCTCCGGGGGTTCACCGGCTTCCTTGTCGGCAAGGGCGTGGCGGCGCTGTGGGACGCGATGGGCGCTGAGGCGACGTTCGCCGCGGCGGCGGAGCTGGACCGGCGCGATCAGCTCGACCTACGCTACCACGGCTCCCGGCGCTTCTTCTCGCCGGCCGACCTTCCCGAGAACATCGCCGTTCTCCGTGAATGGGAGGCAAAGTACGGCGGCAGGCACGTCCACCTCGACGCGATGAAGCTCTTCCTCGACGGGACCAACGAGACCGGCACCTCGGCGGTGCTCGAGCCGTTCATCACCGGGGAGGACGACCGCGGTGAGCTCCGCATGAGCGAAGACGACCTGACGGCCTGCATGCTCCTCCTCGACGAGGAGGGCATCGACCTGCACATCCACCTCGTCGGCGACCGCGCCTTCCGCACGGCGTGCGACGCCGTTGAGCGGGCGCGGTCCGAGCGCGGCGCGGCGTGGCGCCTCCAGGTCACCCTCGCGCACTGCGAGCTCATCGACCCGGCCGACATGCCGCGGGTGGCCGAGCTCGGCATCATCGTCGACTGGTCGCCGCACTGGTCGGGCGGCTACTTCAGCGCCCAGTCCCTGGAGTTCCTCGGGCCCGAGCGCTTCGACCGCATGTACCAGTTCGACCCGATCATCGCGAGCGGCGGCATCGTGTGCTTCAGCAGCGACGTGATCACGCAGTACGAGGCGCATCGCGGCGACCCGTTCTTCGGCATGCAGGTCGGGCACACCCGGGTCGACCCCGAGTTCCCCGTGTACCCCGACCGGCCGGTGCGCGAGCCCGCGAGCGCGAAGCTCAGCCGCGCCGACCTCATCAAGGGCTACACGCTGAACGGCGCGACCCAGCTGCGGCTGGCCGACAGGATGGGGTCGATCGAAGTCGGCAAGCTGGCCGACCTGGCCGTCCTCGACAAGGACCTGTTCGCAGTGCCCGTCGACCAGATCCGCACGGTCCGGCCGGAGGCCGTGCTCTTCGAGGGTAAGGTCGTGCACGGCAGTCTGGGGCCGCGGTAGCGAGTGCGCAGCGGGTCGCCGCGCAGGCCCGTGCGCGCGGCACGCCGAGCGCCTCCGAGGACCACCAAGGAGAAGGACGTGACGACAGATACGGCGGCAGAAGGCCCTCGCCTCAGGTTCGCCTTCGAGGCGCGCGTCGACATCGGCCCGGGAGAGCACGTGAGGCACGGCGCCGGCGACTCGCTGGAGTTCGTCCCGATCACCGGAGGGACCGTGGACGGACCGCGGCTGCGCGGCACGGTCGTCCCCGGAGGGGGCGACTGGTCCATCAGGCGCGGCCCCACGGTGTACGAGCTCGACGCGCGCTACCTGCTGCGCGCCGAGGACGGCGCCGTCATCGACATCGTCAACCGCGGCTTCTACCGGACCGCGACGGCGGCGGCGATGGAGAGGATGGAGGCAGGGGAGGAGCTGCCCGCCGCCGACGTCTACTTCCGCACCTCGCCGGTCTTTCGCACCGACGCCCCACAGCACCGCTGGCTCGCCGAGACCGTCTTCGTCGGGCTCGCCCGTGACGAGGCGGGGCAGATCTGCATCCGGTTCTACGAGGTGCTGTGAGAACGCCGGCACCAGACCGGCGCCCGGCCGGCGCTTCATCGCGACCGGCTTCGCGACCACGACATCGAGGAGCGCGACCGTGAAGCCCGACGATCTCTGCTATCTGCCGGCGACCGAGGCCCTGCGCCTCTTCCGCGCGAAGGCGCTCTCGCCAGTCGAGCTCATGGAGGCGGTGATCGCTCGGGCGGAGACCGTGGAGCCGACCGTCAATGCGCTCTGCGTGCGGTTCTTCGACGAGGCGCTCGCGGCCGCGCGAGAGGCCGAGGCGTCGTACATGGGCCGCGGCGACCCGCCGCGGGCACTGACCGGTATCCCCGTCGGCATCAAGGACGAGATGCCCATCGCGGGGCAGCCGTGGTCGATGGGCTCGCTGATCCACAAGGACGACGTCGCCATGGAGACTGCCGTCGTCGCGGAGCGCATCCTCGCCGCCGGGGGCATAGTCCACGCCAGGACCACTACGCCCGAGTTCTCCTGCGCCGGGTTCACGCACTCGCGCATCTGGGGCGTGACGCGGAACCCCTGGAACCCGGAGATCGGTGTGGGCGGCTCGTCGGGAGGCTCGGGCGCCGCCCTGGCCTCCGGCGCCGCCACCCTCGCCACCGGCTCCGACATCGGCGGCTCGATCCGCCTGCCGGCGTCCTTCAACGGCGTCGTGGGCTTCAAGCCGCCCTTCGGCCGCGTCCCCGAGGACCCCCCTTTCAACCGCGACCAGTACTGCCACGAGGGTCCGCTGGCACGGACGGTCGCCGACTGCGCCCTCTTCGAGAACGTCATCGCCGGGCCCGACCCGCGCGACCTGAGCTGCGTGGCGCCGAAGCTCGAGATCCCCGAGACTCTCGACGGCGTCGAGGGTCTGCGGGTCGCGCTCGCCGCGACCCCCGGCGACTGGCCCATCGACGCCGACGTCGTCGCCGGCACGCGCGCCGCCGGCGAGGCCCTGCGCGAGGCCGGCGCGCTCGTCGAGGAAGTAGAGCTTCCGGTCGCCCGCCACGACGTGTACCTGGCCGCGAACATCCACTTCGGGGCCATCTTCGGCGCCTACATCGGTGCCGAGGTCGAGGCGCACGGCGAGCTGATGACCCCCTACGCACTCAAGGTGGCGAAGGACACGACCACGGCGCTCGAGCGCTACGGGTTCTCGCACGGCCTCGAGCTCGAGGACCGCGTGCTCGCCGCCCTCGGAGCGGTCCTCGCCGACCACCAACTGCTGGTGCTCCCGACGGTGACGACGCGCGGGCTGGCGGCCGGCGACGACTACGTCGACCACGGGCCGGTGGTCGACGGGGTCGAGCTCGAGGACCACTTCTTCGTCTTCCTGACGCCGCTCTTCAACATCGCCAGCCGGTGCCCGGTGCTGAACGTGCCGTCGGGCTTCGCCGACAACGGGGTACCGACCGGGCTGCAGATCGCCGGCCGACCGTACGACGACGTCACCGTCTTCCGCGTCGGCGCCGCCCTCGAGCGCCTGCGGCCGTGGCTCGACACCCCGGAGCGGCGGCCGCTGCAGGACCTGAGCGAGCAGGCCCCTGGCGGCGGGCGCGCGAGTGGCGCCGGCCGCGGGGCGTGAGTGGGCGCGCCCGTCGGAGGACGCCGGAGAGCGGCGCCCGTCGCAGGCAGTGTGAGGACGAGGCCCGCCGTGAGGGGCTCACGACCGAGGACAGGAGCGGAGGACCATGGAGCTTGACGAGCGCTACGCGCTGCTCGACGTGACCGTCGTCGACGGTCTCGGCAACGAGCCCCGGGAGGGCATGGCCGTCCTCGTCGACCGCGGCGACATCGCGGCGGTCGAGCCCATGGCCGCGTATCGCCGCGAGGACGATCGCCAGGAGGTCGACTGTGCCGGCCACTTCGTCACCCCGGGGCTCATCGACGCCCACGTCCACATGGCGGGCGGCCGCGCCGGCATGGAGGACCAGGAGCTCGGCGTGCTGATGGAGCCGAAGCTCGTGCGCGCCGTGCGCTCGGTGGGCGAGGCACAGGCGCTGCTCAAGCGGGGCTTCACTGCGGTGCGCGACATCTCATGGAACGGCCTCTACCTCAAGCGCGTGTTCCGCGAGGGCTCGCTGCCCGGTCCGCGGGTGATCGCCTGCGGCCCGGGGCTCTGCCGGACCGGCGGCCACGGGGACGCCTTCCAGTACGACCTCGACTACGTCGTCCGCAACCACTTCTGGGCGATCCTGGCGGACGGCCCGGACGAGATCCGCAAGGCCGTCCGCACGCTCCTCAGAGAGGGCGCGGACCAGATCAAGGTGTGGGCGAGCGGCGGCGACAACTGGGCGAACGACCGCAACCGCGACCAGCACTACACGCTGGAGGAGCTGCAGGTCGCGGTGGCCGAGGCGCACATGCAGAAGGGGACGCTGGTGTGCTCGCACGCCGAGAACCTGCAGTCGGCGCGCGACTCGGTGACCGCGGGTGCCGACACCATCGAGCACGGCGAGGAGCTCGACGAGGCGCTCTGCGAGGAGATGGCCGCGCGCGGCGTGATCCTCGTGCCGACGCTCGTCCTGCTCGTGACCTGGTTCACCGACTTCGCGGCGACGACGGATGCGCCGGTCGAGCACTTCCGCCCGCAGGTCTTCCTGCATCGCGACGTCGACGACGTCCCCGACGCGGACTTCGGGGAGCGGTACGCCCAGCGTGTCGTCGACAACGTCCGCATGGCGAAGGAGAAGGGCGTGAAGATCGCCCTCGGCTCGGACACGGTCTTCACGCCCCTGACGCCCTACGGCGAGTACAGCGCGCGCGAGTTCAAGGCGCTGGTCGAGTTCGGCGGCATGACGACAGTCGAGGCCATCGAGGCGGCGACGCACACGGCGGCCGAGGCGCTCGGCATGGCGCACCGCCTCGGCTCGGTCGAGCCCGGCAAGGCCGCCGACCTGCTCGTGCTCGAGAAGGACCCGTCGTCGGACCCCGAGGTTCTCTACGACGCGGCGAACATCCGCTGGGTGATCGGCGCCGGGCGGCTCGCGGTCGAGGACGGCCGGCTGGCCTGGTAGGCCCGGCGGCCGACTTGGTGGCCCCGGCGGTCGGCCGGCCCGCCGAGCGGCCGGGCTGCGCGCGATGCGGTCTACGCCGCGGTGGGGTCGTCGCCGTGCAGCGCGCCGTCCGCCGCGAAGGCGCGCTGCACGGCCGGTCTGAGCAGTTCGAAGGCGTGCTCGTCGTCGAGGGCGTCCGGGTCGAGCGCCACCTGGAGGGCGAGGCCGTCGACCGCGGCGAGCACGAGACTGGCCGCGGCCAGCAGACGCCGCCGTGCCTCCGGCTCGCCGGGCACGGTCACGCCGCAGGCGCGCAGCGTGATCTCGCGATACCACTCGTAGAGTCGAGCCATACGTGTACGCAGTGCCGGGTCGCGCAGGGCGTGCGGGGCGATCTGGAAGAAGGCGCGGTACGCGTCGACGTCCTCGGCGAGCATCCGCAGACCCGCGATGTACGCGCCCACGCGCTCCTCGCCGGGCGGTATCCGGTCGACGGCTGCGACGAGGGCGACGTAGGCGTCGTGGACGAGGGAGTCGAAGAGGGTCTCGACGAGACCGGCCTTGCTGCCGAAGTGCCTGACGACCGTCGCCTTCGTCTCGTTGGCCTCGAGGGCGACGCGCTCTATGGTGAGGGCGTCGAAGCCGTGGTCGATCAGCAGCCGGCGCGCGGTCTCGAGGATGTAGCGTGCCGTTGGGCTGAGCGTCGACAGCGGGTTCTCGATCGCGAGTCCCGGGTGCTCCTGCTCGACCGCACGTTTCGGTGGGCGTCCTCTCCTGCGCGGCGCCCCGGCCGCGTCGGCGTGCTCCGGCATAGGCGGCATTATACGACTCCGGGCCGGGGCGCCGGGCGCGTGCCCTGTGCCCCGGCCCGCGCCGGCATACCTGGGCAGGCGAGCCGTGTGACGCCGTGAGCGGGCGCACGACGCGCGTCGCGTGCAGGAAGAGCCGCTCCGGCGCCGAATCCGGCTGCCGTAGGGGGCTGCCGACCAACCAGTACTCCTTCGGCTCGCTCGACTGGTCATTCCCGATCGCCGGCAGCCCCCTCCGTCCGCCGTGGACCACGGGGCGGGGGGGAGGGGCCGTGGCGCCGCGCGAGGCGCGGCAGAGCGGCCCCAGACCGCACCCGTCCGGTTGACTTGAGGTGCCCGGCGCGGATAATCGGGCGTTGCCCGGCGGCGACCCCGAAAGGAGGAGTCCGCCCATGATCGTCTTCGAAGACGTGACCAAGGTCTACGACCCGGACGTGGTCGGACTCCAGGACTTCACCTGTCACATCGGCAAGGGTGACTTCGTCTTCCTCGTCGGAGCCTCCGGCTCCGGCAAGTCGACCCTGATCAAGCTCGTGCTCAAGGAGCTCGAGCCCGACGAGGGCCGCATCCTCGTCGCGGGCCGCAACCTCTCGACGCTCTCGCGCCGTAAGGTGCCGCTGCTGCGGCGCAACATCGGCTGCGTCTTCCAGGACTTCAAGCTGCTGCCCAACAAGACGGTCTACGAGAACGTCGCCTACGCTCTCGAGGTCGTCGGCGAGCCGCGGCGCTCGATCCGCCGCAAGGTGCCCGAGATCCTCAGCTTGGTCGGGCTCTCCGACAAGGTCAACAACCTGCCGCACGAGATCTCCGGCGGCGAGCAGCAGCGCGTCTCCGTCGCCCGGGCCTTCGTCAACCATCCGCCCCTGCTGCTCGCCGACGAGCCGACGGGCAACATCGACCCCGACACGGCGATCGGCATCATGCAGCTGCTCGTGCGCATCAACCGCACCGGCACGACCGTCCTCGTCGCCACGCACGACCGCGCCATGGTCGACCGTATGCGGCGCCGCGTGCTGCAGCTCGACGCCGGGCGCCTCGTGCGCGACGAGCGCCGCGGCGGCTACGACCACCCCGCCGAGACCGAGCCGGCGCCGGCGCTGCAGGGGGTCTGAGCATGCGCTTCAGCTTCTTCTTCCGCGAGGCGATGGGCTCGATCCGGCGCAACTGGGTCATGACCATGGCCGCCGTCATCACCGTGTTCATCTCCACGGCGATCCTCGGCCTCGTGCTCGTCACCGACCGCAACCTCGACCGCGGCGCGACCTCGCTCAAGAACCGCGTCACCATCGAGGTGTTCATCAAGGACGAGGCCGGCCCCGAGGGGCAGCAGGCGCTCGAGCAGAAGATCGCCGCCATGCCCGAGGTCAAGTCCTTCACGTTCATCTCCAAGGACGAGGCCCTCGAGCGCTTCAAGGAGCGTTACGGCGAGCGCATCGTGCAGAACCTGCCCATCAACCCGCTGCCGGCGTCGTTCGAGATCCAGGTCCAGGACGCCGACCAGGTCGAGACGGTCGCCCAGCGGTTCTTCGACGACCCCAACGTCGACAACGACAAGGGGACGACCAACGGGGTGCAGTACGCCCAGGCGACGGTGCGCAAGATGCTCGGCACCATCAATCTCGTCGAGAAGGTCATGTGGGGGGTCACCGGGGTCTTCGCCGTCGCCGCCATCCTGCTGATCTCGACCACCGTGCGGCTCTCCATCTTCGCCCGCCGCCGCGAGATCGAGATCATGCGTCTCGTCGGGGCGACGAACTGGTTCATCCGCTGGCCGTTCGTGCTCGAGGGGTTCATGACCGGCCTCGTCGGCGCGGTGCTGGCGGCGCTGGCCGTCTGGGGCTCCAACTGGACGGTCTTCAACTGGATCAAGAGCACCGATCTCGACTACCTGAGCATCGAGATCTACCCGCTCGTGCTCCAGGCCGGCAGGTGGCCGCTCGGTCTGCTCTTCACGCTCGCGCTCCTCGGCGCCGTGCTCGGCGCGTTCGGCAGCATCTTCGCGATGCGCCGGTATCTCAGGGTCTAGCAGGAGGTGGGGGCGGCACCGGCCTACAGGAACGGCCGGGGTTGCCGAAGAAACCTGGAGGACGCCATGGCCGGCCATCGTCGCATCCTCATCGTTCTCGTCGCCGTCGTGGTCGGCCTCGTCGCCGTGGCCGCCGGCCTCGTCGTCGCCCGCACGGCGGCCGCCGACGAGCTCTCCGACGTCCAGGAGAAGCTCGCCCTCACCAGGGAGCGCATCGACAAGGCGCGCGCCGAGGCGAAGACCCTCGACGGTCAGATCGAGAGCCTCGACGCGCGCCTCACCTCGATCGACGAGAAGCTCGCCGACCTGGGCTCCGAGATCGCCGTCCTGCAGGAGAAGCTCGGCGTCACCGAGGAGAAGCTCGCCCTGGTGCGCGACCAGCTGCGCCTGAAGAAGATCGAGCTCGCCCAGGCCGAGCGCGAGCTCGCGCTCCAGGAGGCGGCCTTCGAGCAGCGCGTCGTCCTCACGTACAAGACGCGCGACGTCGACTACCTCGACATCCTCCTCGAGTCGACCAGCTTCGACGACCTCGTGACCCGTCTCCACTTCGTGCGTGAGCTCGTCGGCAGCGACAACGACCTCGTGATCCAGCTCGAGAAGGCGCGCGTCCGCGTCGAGCGCGAGAAGACGGCGATCGCCGAGAAGGAGCAGGAGGTCGCCGACCTCGTCCGCGAGCTCCAGGACCAGAACGACCGGCTGGTCGCCCTGCAGACCGCGCAGCAGGAGCAGCGCGCCGAGGCGGCGGCCGCCCGGGCCGACAAGCAGGGCGCGCTGACCGCCGTCGAGCAGAACCTCGAGGAGCTCGAGAAGCAGGAGAAGGACCTGCTCGCCCAGAGCCGGGCCCTCACCGGCGTCATCAACGGCAGCTCCTCGAGCGGCGGCGGCAGCGGTGTGCTCATCTGGCCCTGCAGCGGGACCGTCGTCTCCGACTTCGGCTGGCGCATCCACCCGATCCTCGGGATCGAGCTCTTCCACACCGGCATCGACATCGCCGCTCCGTACGGCACGCCGATCAAGGCCGCCGCGGGCGGCAAGGTCACGATGGCGGCCTGGTACGGCGGCTACGGCAACTGCACGATCATCGACCACGGCGACGGCCTCTCGACGCTGTACGCGCACCAGAGCTCGTTCAAGGTCTCCACGGGGCAGAGCGTCGCCCAGGGTCAGCTAATCGGGTACGTCGGGTCGACGGGGCTCTCCACGGGACCGCACCTGCACTTCGAGACGCGGGTCAATGGAGAGCCGGTCGACCCGATGAGGTATCTTCCCTAGGAGCCCGTCGCCCCGTGACGGGCGGTAGGACTTCACTCTCGCGGAGGTGACGAACGTGCGCGCCCTCAAGACGGGCATCGTCGTGGTGCTCATCGCCCTGGGCTTCCTGGGCGGCTTCTTCGTCGGCTGGGCGCTCCACGACGCCGGCGTCATCAGCTTCGGGGCGGGCACGTCGCAGCCGACCGGGGACCTCCAGGAGCGGATCCTCGAGGAGCTCGAGGACCGCTACTACCGCGCGATCGACGCCGACGAGCTCGAGGTGGCGGGCATCAAGGGCATGCTGGAGGCGCTCGACGATCCGTACACGGCCTATCTCGACGCCACCGAGACCCAGCGCCTCAGGGAGCAGACCGAAGGGCAGTACTCGGGCATCGGCGCCGCGCTCGAGAAGAAGAACGGCGCCCTCGTGATCACGCGCGTCTTCGAGGGCTCGCCGGCGGCCGAGGCCGGGCTCGGGCCCGGCGACGCGATCGTCGCCGTCGACGGCAAGAGCACGGCCGACGTCGCCCTCGAGACCAGCATCGCGCACATCAAGGGCGAGGCCGGCAGCGAGGTCGAGCTCGAGGTGCGCAAGAAGGGCGACCGCGCGACCGAGCTCATGACCCTCACGCGGCGCACCATCGCCATCCCCCAGACCGAGACGAAGATGCTCACCGCCGCCGACGGCACCAAGGTCGGGTACGTCCAGCTCTTCGACTTCTCCGAGGGCGCCGGCGACCAGGTGCGCGCCGACGTCGAGAAGCTGATCGACGCCGGCGCCCAGGCCGTCATCCTCGACCTGCGCTACAACGGCGGCGGGCTGCTCTCCGAGGCGGTCGACGTCGCCAACGTGTTCATGGACGGCACCGTCGTCTCGACCGAGGGCCGCCACTCGCCGCTCGAGGTCTTCGAAGCGAAGGAGGACGTGGAGACCGAGGTGCCGCTGGTCGTGCTCGTCAACGAGTTCACGGCGAGCGCCTCGGAGATCGTCGCCGCCGCCGTGCAGGACACCGACCGGGGGACCATCGTGGGCACGACGACCTTCGGCAAGGGCAGGGTACAGACCATCGTGCCGCTCGACGACGGGGCCAGCCTGCGTCTCACGACGGCCGTCTACTACACGCCCGACGGCCGCGACATCAACGAGAAGGGGGTCGTCCCCGACGTGAAGGCGGCCGACGACCCCGAGACGAAGCCCGACGAGGCGCTGAAGCGCGCCCTGTCGACGGTCACCGCCGACTGAGGCCCCGTGTCCCGTCGTGAGCGCACGGGCACGCCCGCGGCGCCGCTGCCGTACCGCGTCGCCCGCTGGGGCAAGTTCTGGTCGCTCGAGCCGCTGTTCGCCGACGAGCGCGCCTGCCTGACGGCGAAGGGCGGCCTGCCGCCACAGCTCGACGACCTGGTGCTGGCGGTGCCGGTGCACGGCGACCGCCGGCGCATCGTCGAGGTGCTGGGGCGGGCCGACGATTTGGCCGCCGTCCTGCGCGCCCTCCTCTGGGCGAAGGGCGTGCGCCAGGGGTTCGACGACGAGATCGCCGACGAGGCGGCGGCCGTCGCGGCGCGCGCCGCGCGCGCGGACGACGGCCGCCGCGACCTCGCCGGCCTGCCGACCTTCACCATCGACCCCGACACGGCGCGCGACTTCGACGACGCCATCTCGGTCGCCGCCGAGCCCGGCGGCGGGTACCGCGCCCACGTCCATATCGCCGACGTCTCGTACTTCGTCGACGAGGAGGGCGCGATCGACCGCGAGGCGCGCCGGCGCACGTCGAGCGTCTACCTGCCGCTCTTCGCCGAGCCGATGCTGCCGGCCGCCCTCTCCAGCGACCTCTGCAGCCTCGTGCCGCGGCAGCCGCGCAAGTGCGTGACGGTCGAGTGCACCTTCGACGGACAGGGCCGGCGCACGTCGGTCCGGTTCTATCGTTCGGTGATCCACAGCGACCACCGCCTGACCTACGGGTTCGCCGACGCGGTGCTCGCCGGCCACGGCGCCGACGGCGCCGCCCTCGGGCTGGCGCCGGCGGGCGCAGGGACCGGGACGGACGCGGCCGCCGGCGGGGCGCCGCCGGCGCCGGCGGTACCCGACGCGACGACCGAGGCCGACGCGGCGCTCGTGGGGCAACTGCTCCTCGCCTACGAGCTCGCCGCCCTGCTGCGCCGCCGGCGCTTCGCCCGCGGCGCCCTCGTCCTCGGTTCGTTCGAGCCCGAGTACCGTTTCACCGCCGCCGGCGAGCTGCTCGGCGCGGCCGCGCGGCCCGAGACGCCCTCGCACGCCCTCGTCGAGGAGTTCATGCTCGCCGCCAACGAGGCGGTCGCCGAGTTCCTCCTCAAGCGGTGCGCGCCGGCGGTCTACCGCGTGCACGAGCCGCCCGACCGGGGCAGCGCTGTCGAGCTCTGGGACGCGCTCGAGGAGCTCGGCCTGCGCGTCCCGCCGCTGCCCGGCGGCGAGCACGTCGAGCCCGGCGAGCTGGCGAGCGCCTACGGCAAGCTCACCCGCGCGGTCGCCGAGACCGTCGCCCGCGAGGGGCGCGGCCGCCTCGCCTTCCCTCAGCGCGTCCTGCGCTCGCTCAAGCAGGCGCGCTACGCGCCCTCCAACCTCGGGCACTTCGGGCTCGCGAGCCCCGCCTACCTGCACTTCACCTCGCCGATCCGCCGGTACCCCGACCTCGTCGTCCACCGGGCCCTGGTGCGCGAGCTCTCCGGCGCCGGCGCGGCCGCGTCCCCGGGGCTTCCGCCCTCGGCCGAGGAGCTGCTCGGTGTCGCCGAGGCCTGTTCCACGGCCGAGCGCGAGATCGCCCGCCTCGAGATGGACGCCGACGCCGTCGCGCTCTGCTTCCTGCTCGATGCACAGCTCGGCCGCGACGGCTGGGCGACAGAGTTCGAGGGTGAGATCGTGGGCTTCGTGCCGAGCGGGATCTTCGTGCACTTCGGCGGCTGCTACGAGGGCTTCCTGCCGCTGCGCCGTCTCGGGGGGGAGCGCTACCACCTGAGCGACCACGAGACCGCGCAGGTCGGCGACGACAGCGGGCGCCGGCTGCGCCTCGGAGACCCGGTCCGCGTGCGCGTCGAGCGCGTCGACCGGCTGCGCGGCAGGGTCGACCTCGTGCCCGCCGTCGAGCCCGGGGAAGGGCCGCCGACGAAGCGGGGCCGTGCCCCGGCGCGGCGCACGACCGGAGGTCGCCCGCCGCGCCGCCGCCGGCCCGGCCGCGGCGGCCCCTCGGCCCCGCCGCGCGGCGGGTGAGCAGGTCCCATGACGACGAGACCCGCGGACGAGCCGCCGACGTGCGGACCGCGACGCGGCAGGAACGGGTAGGTACGTCACATGTCGAGAGAACGCGGAGAGAAGTCGGTCGCCGTCAACCGTAAGGCGCGCCACGACTACTTCATCGACGAGACGCTCGAGGCGGGCGTCGTCCTCGTCGGCACCGAGGTCAAGTCGCTGCGCGACGGGCGCATCACGCTGCGCGACAGCTACGCCGAGATGAAGGGCGACGAGCTCTACCTCGTCGGCGTGCACATCCCCGTGTACGCGGAGGGCGGGCGCTGGAACCACGAGCCCCTGCGCCCGCGCAAGCTGCTCCTGCACCGGCGCGAGCTCGACCGGCTCGCCGTCAAGGTCAGGGAGCGCGGCTACACCCTCGTGCCGACCAGGGTGTACTTCAAGGATGGACGGGCCAAGGTGGAGATAGGCCTCGCACGGGGCAAGAAACAGTACGACAAGCGGCAGGACCTCGCGCGGCGCGACGCGCAGCGCTCGGTCGAGCGGGCCCTGCGCGGCCGCGGGGAGGACTGAGGCGCGGCGCCGTGGGCACGGCGGCCGCGGGTGCGGGAGCGGACGGGCCGCGAGGCCGGCGAGACAGTCGGGCCGGCCGCGACAGGCGAGGGCGCCGAGGCGGCGTCGCGACGTCGGAAGGGGGAGCGATGGAGACGCTGAGCCGGGAGGGCATCGAGGCGGCGCTGACCGACCTCGAGGGCTGGGCCTACGAGGACGGAGAGCTCGTCCGTACCTTCCGCTTCCACGACTTCGCGGGCTCGGTCGAGTTCGTGGAGCGCCTGGCCGAGGTCGCCGAGGGCATGGGGCATCACCCCGACGTCGACATACGCTACAACAAGGTGGTCGTGCATCTCGTGACGCACGACGCCGGCGGCGTGACCCCGGCCGACCTCGGCGTCGCCGAGGCGCTCGGACGCATCATGTAGGCCGTGGCCCTGCCGCCGGCGGCGCCGTCTCTCCGGGCGCGACCGCCCTCGCCGGCCGTGGCGCCGCCGGCTCGCTGACGCCATCGCCATCCTCTCGCCGCGCGAGCGCCCTCGCCGGCCGTGGCGCCGCCCGCCGGCGCCGTCATCGCGCGCGACCGCCATCCCCGCGCGCGACCGCCCTCGCCGCGCGCCGTGTGCTACACTGCCGTTCCGCTGCCCTCGTAGCTCAGGGGAATAGAGCGCGCGCCTCCGGAGCGCGAGGTCGCAGGTTCGAATCCTGCCGGGGGCACCACCCACACCCACGCCGGTCGTCGCCGGCACGGCGTGCGCCGCCGGCCGCCGGCCCTGCGCGGGGGGTCTGCTGCCGCCGGCCCGGCGGCCGCGGGCCCGGGCTCACTCCCAGCGCTTCACGATCGCGTCCGCCAGGCGATCGGCGGCCTCGTTGAGGCGCAGTCCGACGACGTCGAGCCTCCGCAGGCACTCGCGGCGCTTGACGACCTCCATGGTGAGCTCCCCGCCGAAGAGCCGCCCCAGCTCGCGGCCGTAGAGACCGCGGATCTCGTTGGCGCTCTTCTTCGCCGTGAGGGCGCACCTCATGTCCCCGGGGTCCTTCGCGACCGCCTGCACGGCCGAGCGCAGGTCGTCGACGGCACGTGCGGCGGCGTCGAGGAGGTCGACGAAGGCGCTCCTCTTCTCGAACCCGTAGAGGTCCCACTGGCGGACGAAGTCGCGGAGGTTGTCGAGCACGTCGTCGATCGACCGTGAGAGGCGGAAGAGGTCCTCGCGGTCGATCGGCGCGGCCAGCACGCCGGCGAGGCGGCTCACCAGCGCGGAGCGCATCGTGTCGCCGCGCCGCTCGATGGCGGCGACCGACCGGCGAGCCTTCGCGGAGTCGACCTCTCCCCGCACGACCGAGCGGGCCAGCCGGCAGGCGTCGGCCGCCGCGGCGAGCTGGCCCTCGAGCGCGGCGATGACGGCGAGCCGCCCCTGCAGGCAGGACTCGACGGCGCCGTCGACGGTCAGGAAGAAGTGGTCCTCGCCGAGCAGGTCCACGAGGCCGACGCGGCGGAAGACGTCGAGGACCGCGGAGCCGGCGCGCGCGAACACGAGGTCGCGCCCGCTGGCGCGCAGATCGTGCGCCAGGCGGACGAGCGACTCGGCCGCGGTCACATCCATGTCGGTCGTCGATTCCACGTTCCAGATGACGACGCGCGGCGGGGGCTGCGTCACGCTCAGCAGCTCGTTGAGACGATCGATCGCGAACCCGGCGTTGGCGAAGAACAGCTGGCCGTCGATGCGGTACAGGAGGAGGCCGGGGAGGGTCTCGTTCTCGGGGTGGCGGGCCAGGTCGCTGTACGTGCGCTCGTCCGGGACGCGGCCGAGCAGGGCGGCGTGGGGCCGGCTGGCGCGGTAGATCAGGATGGCGAGCGAGAGGCCCACGGCGACGCCGAGGCCGGGCAGTACGCCGAGGACGAGGACGCCGACGAGCGCGGCCAGGGCGGGGAGGACGTCGACCGCGCGGATGCCGGCGAAGCGGCGCAGGGCGTGCACGTCGATGAGGCCCCAGACGGCGCGCACGACGATGGCGCCGAGGATCGCCTGCGGCAGGTCGTTCCCGACGCGCGTGGCGACGAGCAGCACGACGACCATGAGCGCGGCGCCGATGAGGCCGGCGAGCTGCGTCCGGGCGCCGCTCGACTCGTTCAGCGCCGACCCGGAGAGCCCCCCGCTGACGACGACGCCGCCGAGCGCGCCGGAGCCGATGTTGGCGAGGCCGAGGGCGACGAGCTCCTGGTCGGCGTCGATTCTGTAGCTGTGCTGGACGGCGAAGGTGCGGGCGCCGCTCAGCGCCTCCGCGTAGACGATGATGGCGATGCCGGCGGCGCTGGGCAGGAGGCCGAGCAGCTCGGTGCCGCCGACGCTCGGCAGGTCGAGGCCCGGGAGGCCGCTCGGGATCGTGCCGACCATCGCGACGCCGCGCGCCTCGAGGTCGAAGGCGACGGCGGCGGCGATCCCCAGCACGAGGACGATCAGCGCCTCCGGCAGGCGCGGACGGCGACGCAGCGCGAAGAGGAGGAAGAGCGCGACGACACTGAGGACGACGGTCGCGGCCTGCGCGTCGCCGAGGTGCGTGAGGTCGTACCAGACGAAGTGCAGGAAGTCCGCGGACATCGGCGGCTGCACCCCGATCAGCCTCGGCACCTGGCCGGCGATGATCGTCAGCGCCAGTCCGCTGATGTACCCGCTGATGACCGGTCGGGCGAGGAACTCCGAGATGAAGCCGAGCCGGGCGGCACCGGCGGCGAGGCTGAGCAGCCCGACGAGGACGGCGACGGCGGCCACCAGCGCGAGGGCCTCCTCCGGGGCGGTCGCGCCGTGCGCGGCCACGACCGCCGCCGTCATGATCGCCGCGGTCGAGGTCGGCGAGCAGGCGAGCTGGCGGGACGTGCCGAAGAGCCCGTAGACGAGGAGACCGGCCAGCGTGGCGTAGAGGCCGGCCGCGGGCGGCACGCCGGCGATCTGCGCGTAGGCCATGCTCGACGGCACCAGCAGGCCGATCACGGTGAGGCCGGCGACGGCGTCGGAGCGCAGCCATCGCCGCCGGTAGCCGCCCGCCCACGAGGTGACCGGCAGCCAGCGGTGCAGGTGCGCGCGGAGCGTCGCGTGCGGAACGGCAGTGCCGGAGGCGTCTCCGGTGTCCGGATCGCTCGCGTCGGTCTCGAACCGCGGCTCGTTCGTCACCTGTGGCTCCGTTCGGTCGTCTGCCCCTAATCGTAGCGCGACGGCGGCCTCCTCCGTGCGGGCCGGCGCCGCCGATCGTCCCGAGACCAGGCAGCGGGCGGTACAATCGCGGAGGACGGCGACGACGACGGACCCCTGTCGGGAGGGCGGGATGCCACGCAGGAGCGGGTTTCGCCGAGTGCTCGGCGGGCGCGGACGAGCCGAGCACTGTTCAGTGACGGAGCTCCTCGAGCGGCAGCTCGAGAAGACCGCCGTGGCCTGCGATCTCGCGCGCGCCGTCGCCGAGGGACGTTCCGTGCCGGCCGACGCCCGTCAGAGGGCGGCCGAGATCGAGCACGGGGGCGACGCGCTGCGCGCCGAGCTCGTGAGCAGGCTCCAGGGCGCCGTCGATTCGTCGCTCAGCCGCGAGGACCTCTTCCGTCTCTCGCGGTCCATCGACGACGTGCTCGACAACCTGCGCGACTTCGTGCGCGAGTGGGACCTGTACCAGGTCGGCGCCGGCGAGTCGTTCGTGAGCATCATCGCCGCCATCGCCGCCGGCGTGCACGACCTGCGCCTCGCCGTGCGCACCATCGCCGGCGGCGGGGACGACACGAGCGCGTCGGCTCTCGCCTCGAAGAAGTCGGCCAACGAGGTCCGGCGCCTCTACGACGTCGAGGTCGCGCGGCTGTTCAGCGGCGAGCTCTCGATGGAGGTCCTCAAGGCCCGCGAGCTGCTGAGACGGCTCGATGTCGTCGGCCTGCGTCTGAACGAGGCGGCCGACGTGCTCGCCGACGCGGCGGTCAAGCGCCGGAGTTGAGACCCGGGGGTGGGCGACGGGCCGGCCGCGCCGGGCGACGTGACGCCGCGGCCCGCGCGCGCGGAGCCCGGCCGGTCCGACCTCGCCGGATCCAGGGACGAGCCCGGGACGTGACGCCGCCCCTTCCCGGGCCGGGAGACTCGGCTAGACTAGGGCCTCGTGGAACGTCGCGACCCTCTCTCCGCCTACTTCGCCGCCGTCGGCATGACGGTCGCCTTCGGTCTCTCGTTCGTCGCCACCAAGTACGCGCTGCGCGGCTTCGAGCCGCAGCTCGTCGCCTTCCTGCGCTTCGCCCTGGCCGGCGGTCTCCTGTGGGTGGTCTGGCGGCTGCGCGCCGGCCGCGAGCGCGCCTCCCGCGAGGAGCTCAAGCGCCTCGCGCTCCTCGGCCTCGTGACGCCGACCCTGTACTTCACCCTGGAGACCCAGGGCATCGCGCGCACGAGCGCCTCGGAGGCGTCGATCATCATCGCCGCCATCCCCATCTTCGTCGCCGCGCTGAGCGCCCTCGTCCTCGGCGAACGCACCTCACGCTTGCAGTGGGCCGGCGTCGCGCTCTCGTTCCTCGGGGTCGTGGGGCTGATGCACTTCGGCGGCGGGGCGGGCGGCGGCCGGCTGGCGGGCGACCTGCTGGTGCTGGCCGCCGCCTTCGCCGCCGCCGTCTACAGCCTCATGGCGCGCCGCCTGCTCATGACTCGCTCGGCGCTCTTCGTGACCACCTTCCAGAACCTCTTCGGCGCGCTCTTCCTGCTGCCGCTGGCGCTGGTCGAGATGGCCCTGAACGGGGTGCGGGCGCCGACCGCGACCGCGGTCGGCGCCGTCCTCTACCTGACCCTGCTCTGCTCGATCGCCGCCTACCTGCTGCTCAACTACGCCTTCCGCTTCCTCGAGGCGAGCCGCGTGGCCGTGTTCATCAACCTCACCCCGGTGGTGGCGGTCGTCGGCGCCTATCTCGTGCTGGGGGAACGGCTGACCGCCGCGCAGGTCGCGGCGGCGGTCGTGGTGATCCTGGGCGTGTGGGTGACGAACAGCGGGCGGCCGGCGCCGGCGAAGCCGGGGGCGCCGGCCGGCGCGCTCAGAAGTCCATCGGCAGGATGAGGTCCATCTCGAGGGCGGCGACCAGCTTGGCGGCCTCCTCCTCGAAGTTGCGCCGTCCCATCTCCTGCGCCGCCTGCGCCAGCTCCTGGCTGCCGTAGTACAGGCGGCGGTTGAAGTCCTCGACGTCGGCGCGACCGAGGGTGGCGTCGCGCTCGGTCTCGCACTCGGGGCAGCGCAGACGCAGCTTCCAGGCGGTGTCGCTCGTGCGCTGCCAGTCGATCGGGTAGACGAGCTCGCTGCCGCAGACGGGGCAGACGTGCGGCCGCCGGCCGGGCTCCGGCATCTCGTCGCCGTCGGGCCGGTGCCGGCCGACGTCCTCCGGGGTCACCGTCGGCACCGGCGTGCCCTGGCCCCGGACGGCCGCCTCGCGGGCGGCCGGGGACGCCGTGCCGGCGGCCGCGGCGCGCCGCGGCAGCTCGTGCCGCGGCTCCTCGCGGTCGGCCTCGCGGGCGCCGCTACGGCCGGCGCGACGCGACGGCTTCTCGAACACGAGCATCTCGATCTCGGTCCCGTCGGGGAACACGAAGAGCTCGATCCTGAAGTCCTTCTCGTGCATCTCGGGCCTCTCCCGCGATCCGAACCCGCCTTGCGTACGCCCCCGGTATCGGTGCACGGGGCGCTCGCCTTGAGTGGAACAAACGTCGGGGTTTTGGAGCGCTTTCGACCGCGAATGGCGGCCGGGCGAGGCCGGGCGATCAGCCGCGGGGCGGCGGACGGTATACTCTCGGGGCGCCGCGGCGCGGCGCCCGACGCGACCATGACAGCGCCCACGAAAGACCTGTGACAGCGCCCACGACAGACGCATGACAGCGCCCACGACAGACGCACGCGAGCTCTCCGCCTTGCCCGTCGGCATGTTCGACTCCGGCATCGGCGGCCTCACCGTGCTGCACGAGTGCCTGGTGGCCCTGCCCGAGGAGGACTTCGTCTACTTCGGCGACACGGCGCGCTTCCCGTACGGGCCGCGCGGCCGGGACGAGCTCGAGCTCTTCGCCGACCAGATCGCGCGCTTCCTCGACGAGACCGGGGTCAAGCTCATCGTCGTCGCCTGCTACTCGGCGACGGCGGCGGCGCTGCCGAGCCTGCAAGCGCGCTTCTCGACGCCCATCGTCGGCGTCGTGAACCCCGGCGCGCGGGCCGCCGTGCAGACGTCGCGCTACCGCCGCATCGGGGTCATGGCGACCGAGGCGACGGTGGAGAGCGAGAGCTACGTGCACGCCGTCCGCGGGCTCGACGCCGGGGCCGAGGTGCACCAGCAGGCGTGCCCCGGCCTCGCCGAGTTCATCCAGGAGGGCGACGTGGCCAGCCGCGAGATCGCCGACGCCGTGCGCACGTTCACGGCGCCGCTCAAGGAGAAGCGCCCCGACGTCGTCATCATGGGCTGCACGCACTATCCGCTCATCGCCCCGCTGCTGCAGCGCAACCTGGGGCGCGACGTCACCCTCGTGAACCCCGCGGCCGAGGTGGCGCGTGAGGTCGAGGAGATCCTCGACCGCCAGGGTATCGCGCGCCGTGAGGAGCGCGAGGGCGCCTACCGCTTCTACTGCACCGGCGACGTCGAGGCCTTCCGCACCGTCGGCGCGCGCTTCCTGCAGATGCCGCTCGAGGACGTGACCCACGTCCCCCTCGAGCGGCTCGCCGCGCTGGTCTCATGACCGCGGCACACCGCCCCGGGCGCCGCGCCGCAGCGCGGCCGTGATCACCACCCGCCTGCTCGTGCGGGCCGCGGTCTACGCGGTCGCGTACGCCGCCCTGACGCTGGCGCCCGGCCTCCAGGTGCTCGCCTACGGCCCGGTGCAGTTCCGCGTCGCCGAGGCGCTCACGGTCTTCGCCTGTCTCGATCCGGCGGCCGTCGTCGGCCTCACGGTCGGCACGGCGCTGGGGAACCTGGCGAGCCCGATGGTCGTCGTCGACGTGCCCGTGGGCGCGCTGCTGACGCTCGTCGCCACGGCGCTGATGTACCGCATCGGACTCCGGGCCGCGGCGCTCGCCGTGCCGGTCGTCGTCAACGGTCTCGGCGTGCCGGTGATGCTGGCGCTCGTGCTCGATGTGCCGTACTGGTACGGTGTGGTCTTCGTGGCCCTCGGCGAGGCCGTCGTCATGGCCACGCTGGGGCTGGCCCTGCTCGTGCTCCTTCGCGAGCACGGCGGGTTGTTCGGGCTCCCGCTCGGCGGCGGCGCGCAGGGCGGCGCCAAGGGCGCCGCGAGCCGCGCCGCCGGCCGCGGGCGCTCGCCCGGGCGTGGCGACGCGAGCGGCGGACGAGGAGCGAGAACGGACGACGACCGCGGAGACCGTCCGCACGAGCGGGCAGCGGGAGCGGACGGCACCGGTGACGAGAGGAGGTCGCAGTGAGGACAGGGCGGGGGGCGCGCGAGACGCGCCCGATCTCGATCACGACCGGGGTCGCCAAATTCGCCGCCGGCTCGGCGCGCATCGAGCTGGGCGACACGCACGTGCTCTGCACGGCGACGGTCTCGGACGGCGTCCCCGCCTGGCTGCGCGGCTCCGGTCGCGGCTGGGTCACGGCCGAGTACAGCATGCTGCCGGCGGCCACGCCGACGCGCACCCCGCGCGAGGCGGCGCGCGGCCGCCAGGGCGGCCGTACCCTCGAGATCCAGCGTCTGATCGGCCGCAGCCTGCGCGCCGTCAGCGACCTCGGCATCATCGGCGAGCGCACCGTCGTCGTGGACTGCGACGTCCTCCAGGCCGACGGCGGCACGCGCACGGCGAGCGTCAGCGGCGGCTACGTGGCGCTGTACGCGGCGCTGGCCGGGCTGCAGCGCGAGCTCGGCCTCGCCGAGATCCCGCTCTTCGACGCGATCGCCGCGGTCTCCGTGGGCGTCGTCGACGGCAAGGTCCTCGTCGACCTGGACTACGAGGAGGACGTGGCCGCCGAGATCGACATGAACGTCGTGGCCGCCGGCGACGGGCGGCTCGCCGAGCTGCAGGCCACGGCCGAGGGCGAACCTTTCGCCCGCACCGTCCTCGACGAGCTGCTGGACGCGGCGCTCGAGGGCATCGCCACGGTGCGCGGCGCCCAGGAGGCCGCGATCGCCGGGCTCGGCGGGGGCTGATGGCGCGCTTCGTCCTCGCCTCGGGGAACCGCCACAAGCTCGGCGAGTTCGCCGCCATCCTGGCGCCCCACGAGGTCGTCGCCATGCCCGCCGGCGTCACGCTGCCGCCGGAGGGGACCGAGTCGTTCGCCGCCAACGCGCGCGCGAAGGCGTGCGCGCTGGCGGCGGCCGTCGCCGCCGACCCTGGTCTGGCGGCGCAGGTCGCCGCCGACCCCGAGCCGCCCGGGCGGGCCGCCGCCGACCCGCGGCTCGCCGGACCGCCCGTCACCGGCGAGCTCCTCTTCCTCGCCGATGACTCCGGCCTCGAGGTCGAGGCGCTCGGGTGGGCGCCGGGAGTGACGAGCGCCCGCTACGCGGGCGTCGACGGCCCCGGCGCCGACACCGCCAACGTGGCGCGCCTGTTGCGCGAGCTCGCCGGCGTCGCCGGCTCGCTCGCGCGCCGGGCGCGCTTCGTCTGCGCGCTTGTGGCCGTGACGCCGCGGATGGGAGAATACGAGGCGACGGGACACTGGTGGGGCGCCATCGCCGAGGCGCCGCGCGGTGAAGGCGGGTTCGGCTACGACCCCGTCTTCGTCCCCGAAGGGTCAGACCTCACCGTGGCCGAGTGGCCGCAGGAGCAGAAGGACCAGGCCAGCCACCGCGCACTGGCCGGGAGGGCCCTCCTCGATCGTCTGCGACGGGAGGGACTGCTCGATGAGCGACACCGGGAGCGAACGACGCCCACCGGTTGAGCGCGGCGCCGGCGCGCGGCGCCCCCACGACGACCTCGTCGACCACCGGCAGAAGCAGCGCGCCGCGGCGGTCTCCATCGCCTCCAACACGGTGCTCATCGTGTTCAAGCTGGTGGCCGGCCTGCTGTCGGGCTCGATCGCCATCATCTCCGAGGCGCTGCACTCCGGCTCCGACCTCATCGCCGCGGTCATCGCCTTCCTCGCCGTGCGCGGCGCCGCCCGGCCGCCGGACTCGCGCCACCAGTACGGCCACGAGAAGGTCGAGAACCTCTCCGGAGTGATCGAGGCCCTGCTGATCATCGGCGCCGCCGCGGTCATCATCTTCGAGGCCGTGCGCAAGCTGATCGAGGGCGTGACCATCGACCACCTCTGGCTGGGCATCACCGTCATGCTCGTCTCCGGCGTCGCCAATCTGATCGTCTCGCGCGGCGTCCTGTACCCGGTGGCGCGGCGCACGCAGTCCGCCGCGCTCGAGGCCGACGCGGCGCACCTGTTGACCGACGTGTACACGTCGTTCGGGGTCGCCGGCGGCCTCGTCCTCGTCAAGGTGACCGGCATCGAGCTGATCGACCCCATCGCCGCCATCGCTGTGGCCACGCTCATCGTGCGCACCGGCTGGCGGCTCGTCGTGGGGTCCACCCGCGTGCTCCTCGACGAGACGCTCTCCGACGAGGAGCTCGACGAGCTGCGGCGCTGCGTGCGCGACCACCGCGGCGACATCATCGAGGGCTACCACAAGCTGCGCGCCCGCCGTGCCGGCAGCCGGCGGCACATCGACCTGCACATCACCGTCGACGAGCGGCTCACGGTCGGCGAGGCGCACGACATCGCCGAGCACATCGCCGCCGACATCCGTGAGTGCATCCCCAACTCCGACGTGCTCGTCCACGTCGAGCCGCGCTCGCACGAGCGCGAGGACGGCTCCTGACGAGGAACGGCTCGCCGCCCCGCAGCCTGACGCCGCTCGCGGCTCAGAAGAGGACCGGCGAGAGCGCGAGCACGGCGCTCATGCCGATCAGCGCCACGGTGAACGCCCAGGCGATCGCGTTCGAGACGCGGCCGTTGACGTGCGTGCCCATCACCCCGCGGTCGTTGATGAGCTTGAGGGTGAAGAGCAGGATCACGGGCAGCAGCATGCCGTTGAGCACCTGGGCGGCCACGATGACCGTGATCAGCGGCAGCCCCGGGATGGAGGCGACGAGGGCGGGGACGAAGATGAGGAAGGTGATGACGCCGTTGAAGACCGGCGCCTCGCGGAAGCCCATGTCGAGGCCGGACTCGAAGCCGAATGCCTCGCAGACGACGTACGCGGTGGCGAGCGGCAGCACCCCGGCGGCGAGGATCGAGACCGCGAGCAGGCCGAGGCCGAAGAGGTAGCGGGCCACGGCCCCGAGCAGCGGCTCGAGCGCCAGCGCCGCCTCTTCGGCCGACTCGATGACGATGCCCTGCTTGTAGAGGGTCGCGGCGCAGGCGAGGACGATGAAGAAGTCGATCATCGTCATGAAGACCGAGCCGGCGAAGATCTCGTACTTCGTGTAGACGTACTGCCGCCAGGAGACCTTCTTGTCGACCACGGCGGCCTGGATGAAGAACTGACCCCAGGGCGTCAGCGTGGTGCCGACGGCGGCGATCACGGTGAAGAGCCAGAGGCTCTCGGATCTGAAGCTGGGGTGCGTGGCGCCGCGCAGCGCCGCCGACCAGTCGGGGCCGGCGAGGATGCCCGAGGCGATGTAGGTCACGAGCACGAAGCCGAGGCCGAG
>Ga0068714_10000178_pt1 | contig 142921 bp, 111 predicted proteins | sample MTBNYHSulfiMetaG_FD_62988 | JGI IMG/M metagenome (GOLD analysis project Ga0068714, IMG submission 62988) | Enrichment culture microbial communities from rom New York Harbor, USA that are MTBE-degrading - MTBE-NYH (New York Harbor Sulfidogenic)... | ecosystem: Environmental > Aquatic > Marine...
TTTTCTCCCCTCCTCCCCCTGCTCAGCGGACCTTGGGTGTTCATCGCCGGATCCAGAGCAGAGGCGGGCACGGGGACGAGCTTGGGCACGCGCACGAGCTTGGGCACGCGCGCGAGCTTCGGCTTCGGCACGGGCTTGGACATGGGCTTCGGCTTCGGCACGGCCTGGGCGCAGACCCCGGCGGACGGCGGGTTTCAGCAGGGCCCGCAGCGCGATCCGGCCCTGGAGTCGCTTCCCGACAATGTCCGCATGGGTCTCGAAATCGCCACCATGCTGGTCGAGACGATCGGACTGCACGAAGACGAGCAGTGGCAAGCCCGGATCTCCGAAATCGGGTACCGAGTGGCCTCGGTCGCTGGGGGCGAGGACTTGCCCTACAACTTCCAGGTGCTCGACATGCCCGAACCGAACGCCATGGCGCTGCCGGGGGGATTTCTCTTCATCACGCGTGGCATGTTGGAGAGCGGCATCACCGACGACGAGCTCGCCCATCTGATCGGGCACGAGATTAGCCACGTCCATCGCGAGCACTTCGGGCGCTCGGCACGTCTCGAGACGCTCTTCAGCTTGCTGCAGACCGCCCTCATGGTGGGCATCCTGGTCGGCGTGCCCGACCAGGGCTCGCAGCGAGTGGCCATCTCCGAGGATCCCGGGGATCCAAGTTGGGGCATCGGCATGACGGGGAAGATGGCCCTGCTGGAGGGGACCTCGCTCGTCGGCAGCGTGGCGCGAGCCCTCTTCGAGCGCGGCTATAGTCGCAAGCTCGAGTTCGAGGCGGACGAGACCGGCTATCGCCTGGCCGTCGCCGCCGGCTATTCGCCCGAAGGCGGGGCGGCGTTGCTGCAACACCTGCGGGAACGAAGCTACGAGGGCAATCGGTTCAGCTACTGGCGGACGCATCCCTACTTCGAGGAGCGCATCGTGCGAGCTCGCGCGCGCGCCAGCCGTTCAACGCCTCATGCCCCAGCCCCAGACGACGCCGAGTACCGGCAGCGCCTGGCGCTCTTCTTTGCCACGACCGCCGAGCAACTGCAGAGCGAACCGATGGCGGTCTACCTCTACCGCTGCGCCCTGCAGGCAGAGCCCCGGCGCTTGGCTTCCCTGGCCAGCGCCCTCAAGATGGCCCACTTCAAGCAGGTGCGCGAGGAACGGCGTCATCCCCTCGAACGCAGCTTCGGCCTCCTGATCGCGGCCTATGACAGCGTGATCGTCCACGCGCTGCGGGAGGAGCCCACCTGGGACAGCCTTCAGGCGGCCAGGCGTGAGCGGCGCGCTCTCGACGAACACCGGCGCAGCCTGCTGCCCGATTACCTCGAGCAGATCGACAACGACGAGGCGTCCACCGCCATGCTCGAGCGCTTCCTGGTGAATTACCCCGACCACGCCCGCGTGCCCGAGGTCACCTACCTGCTCGGTTGGCACTATCAGCTCACCGCCCGTCCGGACAAGGCGGTCGCCGTACTGGAACGATTCCTCGAGCCGCCCCTGTCCGCCGACAGCGTCTGGGCGGACAGCGCGCTGACCGTCATGCTGCATGCGATCGATGAGATTGAGGATCTCAGCGTGTGCCAACAAGTGCATGATCGAGCCCGCGTAGGACAGCTCGATCGCTTGGCCGAGGGGGCAGGCGCCCGGTTGGATGAGCTGGCCTCATCCCAAATCGCCCTCAAAGAGGGCAGTCGCTACATCCAGACGTACCCCGAGACACCCTGGAGCGAGCGCGTGCGCGAGAAGGTCTGGGAGAAGGCGGGGAAGATGCGCGAGGAAGCACGCGTCCAGGAGGGTCTCCATCGCTACCAGGAGGCCCTGAACACCTACTTCACGATTCTCGCACTAGCGCCGGAGTCACCGGCCGCCGCTGAGGCGGACGTCTCCATCGAGCGGATCCATCGGATCGAGTCGTTCCAGTAAGGGACCTAGGATGCGCGGTCGATGCCCCGGCCGGGGGCGCTGAACGTCTCGGCCAGGGGCGCAGGATGACGCGGGCCAGGGACGCTGGACGTCCCGGCCAACGGCGGTGGATGATGCGGCTAGCGACGGCGGTTGCAGACCAAGAGACGAACCCCATCCTGGAACGAGACCTGAATCTTGCTGTCGTCGATCGCCCGGATGACGATACCCAGGCCAAAAACCCGGTGATTCATGACGTCGCCCGCTGAGAATTCCCGTCGCATCGCGTAGGGCTGCACCTTGTCGAGATCCGCCACCGCCATGAGGTCTTCCCACCCGGCACCTTCTTTGGGCGGCTGGTTCGCGGCTGGGCCAGCTCTCGACCGCGGCGGCTGCGCCCGGTAGAGGTGTTCTCCGTTGCAGGACAAGCAGTTGACCCGAATCGGGCGGTCATTCTCCGCCTCGGCGACGACGTGATCACGCATCTGGCGACATCGGGTGCACCAGCTCCGAACCTGCTCCCCGACGCTCATCGATAAGGGTTGCATCGGCAGCTCCCGGAAGGAGGCGTTGCCCGGCGGCAACACCCTGGTCACAGCGAGTGCTACAGCCTGCCGTAGCTCGATAGGCCCCCGGTCGACGGGGCTAGCATGGAAGCCAAGCTGCCCCCTCAGGCTGCAATCCTATGATACGTCGCCAGCCTCGGCAGGTCAACCGATCTGCGTCACCTGCCCCAGATCCCGGGCTCCAGGGCCCGTCGGGGCATGTGGCTGCGGCGCCAGCTTGAGCCGGGGGCCTGCCGGCACCCCCCACCTTCAGACCCTGGCGAAGGCGCGGTCGAGGTCCGCAATCAGGTCGTCCGCCTCCTCGAGCCCGACGTGGATTCTCACCATCTCTGGCGTAAGGCCTTGTTGACGCATGATTTCCGGCGGAACCGAGGCGTGCGTCATCGAGGCTGGATGCTGGATCAGGGTGTCGGCGGTGCCCAGGCTCACCGCCAGCGTCATCAGCTCCACGCCCTGGAGCAGGCGCTTGGCAGCGTCGTACCCACCCGCCATGTCGAAGGCGAAGGTGGACCCAAACCCGCTCATCTGGCGCTTGGCCACGGCGTGCCCGCAATCCCCGGGCAGGCCGTGGAAGTAGACGCGGCTGACCTTGGGCTGCTTGGTGAGGTACTCGGCCACCGCCAGGGCGTTGCTGTTGTGCCGCTCCATCCGCAGCCCCAGGGTGCGAACGCCGCGCAGGCTCAGGAAGGCGTCCATCGGCGAGGGACACGCGCCCGTGTCCGTGCGGAACTTGCGGATCACCTTGGCCAGTTCCGCGCGCGCCGTGACGATTCCCCCCACCACGTCCCCGTGTCCGTTCATGAACTTGGTCGTGCTGTGGAGTGATACGTCGGCGCCCAGCTCCAGCGGGCGGATGAAGCGCGGGGTCCCGAAGGTCGCATCGACCACGACCAGGGCGTTCCGAGAATGTGCCAGACGACTGACCGCCTCGATGTCGGTGATCCGGCAGGTGGGGTTGGCCGGCGTCTCCAGGAACACGACGCGCGTGTTCGGTCGCAGCGCGGCTTCGACGGCGCCGACATTGGAGCTGTCCAGGAAGGTGCTCTCGATTCCCCCGCGCCGGATAACGTCCCCGATCAGGTGGATGGTCGGGCCGTAGAGCGTGTCGCTCGAGATGATGTGATCCCCCTGCCCCACGAAGCTGACCAGGCTGGCATAGATCGCGGCCAGCCCCGAGGAAAACGCCACCGCTTCCTCGCCGTTCTCCAACGCGGCCACAACCCGCTCATAGGCCTCGACGGTCGGGTTGCCGATCCGGGTGTAGATGTGGCCACTGCGTTTGCCGGCGAACAGGTCGGCGCCGTGCTCCGCGGAGTCGAAATAGAAGGTCGAGGTCTGGAAGATCGGCATGGTGTGGGCGTTCATCGGCTTGCCGTGACCCTCGGCATGAAGCGCCTTGGTCATGAACCCCCAGCTCGCTGTGTCGGCCATCGCGTCCCCCTTCCTGGCGCTCCCCCCACCCCAACGGCAGGGACGGAGCGAATCGTGGCTCTCGGTGCGCGGAGGTCACCCGGGCGTCGCGTCCCATCCTCGCATGCACCGCAAATGAACAGAACAGTGTAGATCATGCTCGCGGACAGTGCATCCCCCATTTTGCAACCTCATTGCACCAGCCCTCCGGGCCGCTCCGTTCTGCCGCGCGCCCGCGGCGCGGCCCGGCCCGGGCGCGCGACGACTCGACAGGTGTGGGGCCCCAGCGTATCTTGCTGCTGGGTCAGGCGCCGCCCGGCCGCGGCGCGAGGCTTTGGCGAAGGGAGGACGAGCATGGGCCTGATGAAGGATCTGGACGACCGCCTCAAGGCAGCGATGAGAGCCAAGGATGAAGGCGCGCTCAATGTGATCCGCATGGTGCGCACCCGGCTGAAGGATCACGCCCGGGAGGCCAAGATTGAGGGTGACCTCTCGGACACCGACGTGCGGCGCATCGTCGGCACGTACGTCAAGCAGCTTCGCAAGTCACTGACGGAGTTCGAGAAGGGCGGCGAAGCCGCGCGCACCGCCATCGCGGGGATCCAGTTCGAGATCAACTACCTGCAGCCCTTCTGCCCGACGGCGCTCGACGAGGCCCAGACGCGCGAGATCGTCCGGGAGGCCATAGCGGCCCTGGGGAACCCACCGCGCCAAAAGAGCGGCATGGTGATCGGCCACATCATGAAGTCGCATCGCGACGATGTCGATGCGCAGCTCGTGCGACGACTCGTCGAGGAGGCCTTGGGCGGATGACGTGGCGGCCGCAAAGCGGGGACCCGATCCGCTCGCTCCAGCACCCCTTGGCTGTCCAGATCCGCAAGATCGTCCGTAGCCCCCAGGCGGCCCGGCGCATGGGATTGTTCCTCCTGGATGGGGTCCATCTGATCGAGGAGGCTCTCGACAGCCCGTACCGGGCCGAGGCTGCGGTCTACGCTGCGCGGCTCGAGGCCAGCGGGCCGGGCCGCGAGCTGCTGGACCGGATACACGACCGCGGGTGGCCCCTGCTGCGGGCCACCGACGACTTGATCGAGCGCCTGGCGCCCACTGAGACCCCGCAAGGCATCCTCGGCCTCTTCCGGCGGCCGCCCGGGCCGCCCGAATCGCTCTTGCCGTGCAGGCCGGGCTGGCCATCCCCTCCCGCGGGCCTGGTCTTGGCGGGCCTGCAGGACCCCGGCAACGTCGGCGCGCTGGCGCGTACTGCGCGCGCGCTGGCTTCCCCGGTGCTCATCACGCTCGCCAACACGGCCGACCCGTATCACGTGCGCGCCATGCGTGCTTCATCGGGGGCCCTGCTGGGCATGCAGGTGGCGGCGGGCGTGGCCCACGAGGCGTTGGCAGCCTGGATCACGCGGGAAGGCGTGGCGCTGATCGGCCTCGACGCGCATCGCGGGCAGCCCGTTACCGGGCTGGCTGCTCTGTTCGATGCTCCGAACCAGCCGCGGGTTCTCGTCCTGGGCTCCGAGGGTGCGGGGATACCGCCCGAGGTCGACCAGCTGTGCCGAGGGCACGTCCACATTCCGATGGTGGCCGCGGCTGAATCGCTGGGCGTGCTCGCGGCCGGAACGATTGCGCTCTACGAATGGGCCCGGGGACGCCCGCTGTGACGCCTGGCGCCGCCCGATGCGCCCGCTGTGACGCGTGGCGCCGCCGATGCGCCCGGGGTGACGCCTAGCGCCGCCCGATGGCTAGACCCAAGCGCAGCGCCAGATCCTCGTGGCTATAGCGCGTTCCCGCCACCACGAAGAACCGCTCGCCGCTCACGGGGGCCAAGCGCAGACTTGCCCCGGCAAAGGGTGAGGTATCGGACTTGTCTTCGGATCGTGACTGCAACTGGCTCACGCCGGTCTCGAGGTCGATCGAGGCCCGGCGAGGGCTGACGGGCAGGTTGGCGTAGACGCCGCCTTCCTTGATCGACGCCTCGCCGTCGGTCGCCACGCCCAGGGAGCCCAGCAGGCCCAAGTCGATCGTCCCCATGCGGTGCAGCTCGTGAGAGAGATTGAACACCAGGCTTTCGTTGGGATCCCGGATCTCCAGAAGCGAGGCTAACGCGCTCTTCTCCGGGAAACGGCTCGGCGGGTTGTCCCTCAGATCCTGTTCGGCGGCCAGAATCCAGCCGTCGAGCTGATCGATGTAGCCGTTGCGCTCCCGCGCCTGCGCTTCGAGCGATGCGATGGCGCGCTGCTCCTCGGCGATCTTGCTCTCAGCATCCATGATGTCCGAGTTGTACGCCAGTCGCCGGTCACGCCCGCGCTGGATCTCGGTCCGCAGATCCAGAACCTCATTGGTGTACTGGTCATCCAGCTGTTGCGATTCGTCGATCTTGTTGCGCTCGTAATCCGTCTGTTCCAGCAGAAAGGCCAGGAACTGCTCCTTGGCATCGCGCAACTGGACGGTCTGCTCGTAGTCTTCCTGCGCGTCCACGAGCGTCCCGCGCGTCGCGTTCAGGCTAGCCTCGTTTTCGTGCATGGCCTGCACGAGATCGGTGCGGACCTCCGCCAGCTTCTCCTGGCCCTTGGTATGGAACCAGAGGTAACCGGTGGAAACGACCAGGATGATCGCCACCACGATATCGATGATCGGCATCGTCAGGGACGGATTGAACTTGCTGGTCTCCTTCGCCATGTCTCACTGCCCTCCCTGCCGCGGAGGGTTCTCGTCGCGACGCGGATACTCTCCCTGGCCGGTAAAGAGCGCCTCCCTGCGCCGGTATTCCAGCGGGTGCCGCTTGCGATACAGATCGTCGGTCCGCAGGGCGATCAGCGAGTCGAGACCGCGGATGGAGTCCTCCATGGTCGCCCGCCAGGCCTTCAAGTCGCGCAGGAGGTTCGAGCGCTCGCGAAAATTGCCGGATAGCTGGTCGAGCTCGCCCGTCAATTGGTCGCGCAGGTAGGTGAGGGAGTCGAGCCGCGCCCGCGTGCGCGGCAGGTTCGCGTCGTAGACCATGCGCAACTGCTTCAAGCTGTCGTGCGTCGCGCTATAGAGGTCGATCTGCGGCAGAAACAGCGTATCGAGGTGAGATTCGACGTCGTGCGTCTGCGACTGGACGTTGCTCACCTGGGCGCGGATCTCGTCCTGCTGGTCGAGGACCTTGGCCTTCTCCTTGTTCATCAGCGACTTGACGTCCTCGGTCACCGGACGAACGTAGCTGTCGTTGGCCCAGATGTACCCCACGAGGGGCAAAACCAGGTACCAGGCCCGCGAGAGCACCCTCTTGAGCGTCTTGTGGCGCTCCCGGTACTGCTCACCGGCGCGGATCCAGCGCCCGCCGAAGCGTTTGAAGTTGCCGCCTTCCCTGGGACTCATTTGCGAACCCCCGTGCGCCGCCTCGCCAGGCCCGGGCGCGTGGCGGCCAGCACGTCGAGGGGGAGAGTCGTCGCTCACCCTCCCCCGGTTACGCTGCTGGTAGGGCTACGGGGATTCGAACCCCGGTTTGATGGCTGAGAACCATCCGTCCTAACCCCTAGACGATAGCCCCAGAAACTTCTATCGGCTGGACCGCTCACCGGCCTCGTATCCCACCGGCGGCCAGCTTCGGCTCACGCCCAGGATCGCCAGCCGTTCTCGGAGGAACATAGGCCAGTATAGTCACAAAATTGGCTGGGGAGCAGGGATTCGAACCCCGGTTCCGTGATCCAGAGTCACGTGTCCTGCCGCTGGACGACTCCCCAGCACCAATCGGGTCAAGAGTGTATCCGAGCCTTACTTGACCATCAATACCTAATTTCGCCCTATCGGCCCTCTCAGCGGATGAGCAGCAAGCGCTCGCTGTCGGTGACCCCCCCAGCGGTCAGGTTGAGCAAGTAGAGCCCCACCGGCAGGGGCGCCCCCGCGTCGTCACCGCCGTCCCACTGCGCCGTATGCACGCCCGGCGACTGGGGGCCGTCCAACAGGGTCCGCACCACACGGCCCTGCAGGTCAATCACCCGCAGCCGCACATCGACCGTCGCACCGGTTCGACCAGGTAGCGCGAAGATGATCTGGCTGCCGCCGGAGCGACCCGGCCGCAGGGGATTGGGAAACACCCTGCGCAGCTGCAGCGCGATGGGTCGCACCTGACCAACTTCGGCCAGCACGGTGGCGCCAGCCTCCACGACGCCGCCGGGACTGACGGGCGCGATGCGGTAGCGATACAGGCCCGGACCGGGCGGCGTGTCCTCGAAGAGATAGGTCTGCGTGGCCGCGCCGCTGCGCCCCGGAACCTCGCCGATCAGTTCCTCGTCCAGGGAGCCATCCAGCGCGCGGTGGATGTGGAAGGCGAGCACCGGCTCCGCCGTCGACCACTCCAACCGCACCGTGCCCAGGGCGGACACGACCGGCTCAGCCAGGCTCATCTGAATGGCGACCGGCCAGTTCGCATCCACGGTGATCGGCACGTAACGTCCGGAATTGCGGTCGTCGCGATAGCGCATGGGCCACGGGTTGTGGCGCGGGTCGAACTCGACGCCGTCCAGGTCCAGCACCACGACCTGCTGCATGTTGTTGGCCTGCACGACCAGGTTCTGGTAGCCGTCGTTGTCGACATCCCAGGCCGCCACCGATTGCTGATGCATCATGCCGCCCACGAAGACCGGGAAGCCGCGCGCCGGAATACCCTGATAGGTGTAGGCGTGCACGTTGCGCTGGTTGTCCCCGAAGATGATCTCCGGCCGCGGATCCTCGTCCACGTTCGCCAGGATGCACGAGCCGTAACGGGCAGAGGATCCCGCCGGGAGTCTGAGTTGCGCGAAGCCCGGCAGCGACGTGCCCATCCGCCCGTCCAGCACCCACAGCCGACCGGTTCCATCGACCACCGCCAGATCGAGATCGCCGTCGCCATCGATGTCTCCCAGGGGCGCTTCCGGAATGAACTCGAAGGAATAGCGCGCATCCAGCTTCTTGCTCCACAGCGGTATGTTGCGATTGTTCTTGAAGGCTAGGATGTAGTCGGGCGTGACGACGAAGATCTCCTCATCCGTCCCGCCGTCGACGTTGCCGACCGTGGGCGAAGATGAGGTTCCCTGCTGCGCCGCCAGGCCCAGCGAGGAGAAGAGCAAGCGGTCGAACGGAGGCACCGTGGCACCGGTGGCCCGCACGACCCACAGCGCGCCGTCCTTGTTCACCTGGCGCGTGGCCGCCACGATCTCGAGGCGTCCGTCGCCGTCGATGTCGCCCACCGACGCGGGCTGGTAGAGGTAGCTGCCATCGAGATCCTTGAGTAGCCCTTGAGCATTGATGGTGTTGGGGTGGCGCGTCCCGTTGCTCTGGAACAGGTAGATGCCCCCGTCGGACGCTTTGCCCGCCAGGACGACAATCTCCAGACGCCCGTCGCCCGACCCGTCGATGTTGGCCAGGACAGGCGTGGTCCAACTGATGTCGTTCGGGATCTTGATGGCGTACAGCGGATTGCGACCCACATCGCCCCGCCAGCAGTAGAGGCTGTCGCCGTTGGAGGGCGCTGTGGTGGTGGTGCTCTTGGAGATCGCCAGGACCTCGACGCGGCCATCGGCGTCGATGTCGGCGGCCGCCGCTTTACCCCAGAACGAGGAACCCCGCGTGGAGTAGACACCCATCGTGCTCCCCACGTTGTCGCCGTCGGTCACCTCGCCCCCTGGGCCGTGGAACGCATAGATGTCGTCAGCGCTGAAGATGATCTCGCGTCCCGTGCCGTACCAGCCGTCCAGCTCGCAGATGAGCGGAGAGGCGGGGGTCGGTGTCCCGAGGCGCCCCGGCCAACCCCTGGTCATGCCGGGCGACGTGTAGACGGTCACGGGTTCCGTGTAGTACCCAAGGTTGCCGCTCAGGTCGATACCAGCGACCTTGTAGGTGTACTGGGCGAGTCGATCGAGCGGGCCGTCGTTCATGTACCGGTGGTCGGTGAGCACGCCCTCATGGGCATCTTCGAATTCCTCCGATCCCTCCGCGGCGCGCAGCACCTTGTAACCCAGGATCCCTTCGCCGCTGGCCTCCGAGGCCGCGCCCCATGTGAGGGTCACCGCCCCCGGCATCCCGATGGCTGCCAGCGACTCGGGCGCGGCCGGGCTGAGCAGGTCCAGGGAACGTGCGTGCAAGGTGTTGCCGGCCCGGTCTTCCACCTCGAACTCGAGGCGTGCCAGCGTCTCACTGAAGACACTGATGTCAAACGGGCCCACTTGCGTGCTCGCCCCCGGTTCCAGGTCGTCCATCGCAACGGTGCCGGCCACCACCTGGACGTACAGGTTCTGCGGCGAGAGCTTGGCCGTGCAGTCACTGGCCGTCCCCTTGCCGGTGTTCGCCAGACCCACAAAGAGGTTGCGGCGGTCCTGCGTAGGGTAGCTGAGCAGTTCCAACCTGCTGATCCCGCCGCCCAGGAGCGGGCGCGTCACATCGAGATACACATCCCCCGTGGAACTGCCGGCGCTGCTCGAAATCTGCAGGTCGAAACCCAGCGTGATCGAGCCCGCGCCGTCGAAGACCGAATCCGGTGGGGCCGCGGCGATCGCCAGCAAGAATCCTTCGTTGTCGGTGGCGGTCACCCCCGCGTTAATCACGCCCCCATTCGGCTCGGCTGTACCGTCGGTGATCGTCAGCAGCTCGCTGGGTGCCTCCGGCGGCAGACTCAGGGTGAGGTTCACGCCTTGAGCCGTCTGGTTACCGGCGTTGCGCACCACAACCGCCAGCCGAACCGTCTCGCCCACCTCGAGGCGACCGTTGCCGTTGCCGGTACTGCCGTAGGTGCCGTCATCGAGGACCACGAAGTCCTCGAGCACCAACTGACTGCCCGAGCCAGCGCCCACCGTGCCTTCCACGATAGCTGGCCGGTGAGATCCCGAGGTGGCCGTGACCGCAAACGTCCCGGAGGTCTGTGGCCAGAAGGGGATCGTGACCGTTCCGTCAGCCCCAGTCTGCGCCACGACGTAGACCTCCCCCGGCTTCTGAACGCAGACGGCCGCCCCCGCCACGGGCGAGCCGTTCGAGGTAGCGGTGATCGTCAGGTTCTGCGCCCCCAGCGGCGGGTCGGCGTTGAAAGCCAGATCGAGCGCGCCAGGTGTGCCTTGCCAGATCGTCATGCCCGGCTCCCCCAGGAGCAGCATCGTGTAGGCCAGGAAGCGCGCCGCGGTCTCGATCTCCCACGTTGGACTCGGCGCGTTGGCCGCTTGGGCGCCATAGAACGCGTCGCCCACCGTCCGGCCCGGTACCTCGCAGAGGTGGCGGTAGAAGTCGAGCGTCAGCGTCCGGGCCGAGGAGGGGAAGTCGACGTTGCTGCAGCCGATGTAGGCCAGCGCCCCGTGGCCGGGGATCAGCACGATCTGCTCACCGAAGCTGTCGTAGTCGATCGCCGCCGAGCTGCAGTTGACGCCATAGCAGAGGAAGAACCGCCCGGAGGCGCCGTTGGTGAGCAAAGAGATGTCGCCGAGCATCAGGCGCCCCTCGCCCACCGCCCAGCGGTCGCGATCCCCGTGGCCGACGTGATGCACGATACCGTAGCCGTTGGACATCTCGCTCAAGACCGCAGCCAGGGTCTCGCGCTGCCCGTTTGGATGCAGCTGCCCCTTGTAGGGCGTGATCTGCCAGTGGTCGTAGCGCTCCAGGAGCATCGTCTGGTTGAAGCCGATCTGGGCCTCATTGATCAAGTCGTCCAGGTCGAAGCAGTCGGTGGCGCCGTCATACCACGCACAGATCCTCTCGCCCTGGGTATCGACCCGACAGGGCGGCACGGTGCACGCCTCACCGGCGCCGCAATCGGGTCCGCCGTTGAGGCCGTCGGTGAGCCACTGTGAGTGGAAGAGCACCTCGCCCAGCAAGAGCACGCGGTCCAGGTAGGATCCTGCCGGCGTCTGCGTGTAGATAAAGTACTTGTCCAGGAAACCCCTGATCTCTTGCGCGCTGCGGGCGCTGACTCGCCCGACGTGGATCTCCGGGGTGAAGTCGACCTTGTCGCCTTCCTGGGGCGCCCCGGGCTGCGTGCCACTGCGCATCGACTCACCGAAGGTCCCGTCGCCATCGTAGTCCCACATGCCCTCCAGGCATGCGTAGTAGAGATCGCAGGCCACATCGGTGCCTTCGTCGGTGTCCGCCGGATTGTAGAACCAGCTGCGGGCGTAGCGGCACGGCACCGTATCCGTGTCGCCCCCCAGCAGGGCCCAACGCAGACCCCAATGGGCGTAGCAGTCCTGGAGGAACATGCGAATCGATTCGCTCAGATCCGAGCCGGTGGCGTAGTGGCTGGTGATCCAACTCGTCGTGCGGACCACCGCCGGATGCCCGCTGGCCGTCTTCCAATCGGCCAGCCGCTGCCACTCGGTCACCATGGCCTCATCATCTGGGCTGATGATGACGTACTCGACCAGGCTGCCGTTCGCCGAGGGCGCCTCGGCCGGAGCGAAGCCGGCCTCGCTCAGCAGCACGCGGCCGCTGCCTCCGGCGTTGCGCGCCGCCAGTGAGATCGGCTCGCGCTCGCGCACCAGACCCAGGGACGAGCGCCCGGCCGCCCGGGTGGGCTGCGTGTCCGCCACGACGCGGGCCCGTTTGACCCAGTAGAGCTGCCCTGCCGGGGCGTTGTACTGGAGTGGGTGGATCCGGAAGGTGGCGTAGCGGGCACCGTCGCTCAGCTCGAATTCATTCACCAGTTCGATCTGGGACGCTGGAAACGGTTGGGACGAGGCGTACGTGGCCAGGTTCGGCTCGGCCGTGGGCGGGGTATGGTCGCGCGATGATTGCTCACCACCGTAGGGCCGCACAGGATGACGCAATTCGCGCACCTCATCGGCCAGAACGACCAGCCGGAAGCCAGCCACCGTGTGCCCGCGTTCGATAGGCAGCGTCACTCGAACGGAGGGAATGGCCGGATCGCCAAGGGCCACCTCGGGCAGGGCGCCCGGAAGCGTGACGTCGGTCCAGGCCTCCGCCTCCGTCAAGTCGGTGCTGACCTCCAGGCCGCCCAGCACCAGATCGTGCTCGATCTGAGAAGCCCCGGCACCGGGGACAACCAGCGCCAGAGCGGTCAGAAGGGCCAGGGAGGCGTAATGAAGCTTCGCGGCCGTGCAGCAGGCGGCGAGGGACAGTCTAGCCATGGGTATCTCCTCATTGGCGCCACTCGGGGGAGAGCCTCTCCCCTGACGGGGTCGGCACAAAAACTGACCATCCTGACCCCCGGCAGGTTCCCGCCTGAGCGGCTTCCGTCGGGCCGGTCCGGATCGGCGACAGTCGACCCGGTTTGAAAATGCTACTGGGCGCCGCCTGACATGTCAATCGGACCCGGTGGCGATGCCGGAAACGTGCGCCTATCTTGGCTCATTTGGGCTTGGCCCGCGTTTTTTTCTTGCCACGTTTGGAAAGCGCTGCTATTCAGGGCACGATTTGGCAGGTTATCCGAGGACTTCAGGGACTGAAAGCTTGCAGAAGCACTGAAGGAGGGAGCTCCATGACGAAGACCGAACTCGTCAACGCACTGGCAAAGGAAGGCGCTTTCGAGAAAAAGCAGGCCAAGGCCTTCCTTGAGGTTCTGACCGGCATCGTGACCAAGGAAATCAGGAAGGGTGGGGAAATCCCCCTGACCGGCCTGGGCAAGTTCAAGGTTCAGAGGCGCAAGGCGCGCATCGGCCGCAATCCGCAGACCGGCGAAGCCATCAAGATCCCCGCCAAGAAGGTTGTCAAGTTCACGGTGGCCAAGGTCCTCAAGCAACAGATCACGCCCGGCAAGCCTGCCAAGAAGGGCAGGAAGTAGCCGGAAGGCCACGGCCGGAAGGTCACGGCCGGAAGGTCACGGCCGGAAGGCTACGGCCGGAAGGCTACGGCCGGAAGGTTGACGAACGGGTGGCGGTGCCAGGGGATCGCCACCCGTAGCTTTCTGCTCTCCGCCCACGCACCCCGCCGCGGACCGCGCCGAGCCGCCGGCTACTGACCCTGGGGCTGGTCCTGTTGACGGATGAGGGGTGACAAGTCGGGCACCTTGCCCCCCAACGCGACCTCGAGCTGGACCTCGCGATAGAATGGCAGTGGCACCGTGAAGTGCACCGTCGTGCTGCAGTGGGAACACACGGCGTCAAAAACGTGGCCGTAGGCTCGACAATCGAACTTGGCCCGAATGCCTTCGCGGCTGTTGTCGGTCGAGATCAGGATTTCGGGGCAGGTGCCGGTCGTATCCTCGCGCAAACCCATGCGCTGATCCTGGAAGCGGAAACCGCGCTGCCCGCACTGGGTGCAGCGCATCCTTTGAACGATCCAGTCCTCCTGGGTGACGCGGGAGAAATACTTCTCGGCCGCCGTCTTGTGAACCTGTTCGTAGAGCTGGGCGAGGTCCCACAGCCGCCGGAGATAACCATCATAGACACCGGGCAGGTACGCGGGAGGCGCCACGCTGATGATCGTGTCGACCTGCGCCGTGTACAGGAAGGCCATGTGCTGGAAGTGGAACCCGAGGAAGCGGCCCGGGGGCACCGGGATGTTCGCCACCGCCACCTCGAGGGCCTGCCGGCCGGGTCCCAGGTCCTCCTGGGTAACGCGAGTCACATAGGTGCGGAGAACGGGCACCAGGCGAGTCGCCAGGGTATCGGCAATGCCATCGGTGACGAGGAGACCTTCAGGCCCTTCGAGAGGATAGCGTGTGCCGACGGTGTTCTGGTTGTGATCGGTCACCCAGTGGATCAGGTCGCGTATGCTGAGAAACAGCGCCTGAGCCTCGTACGGCTGCCCCCGCATTCCCGCCACGCGTCCATCGATTTCGACGGTGGCCTGGTCCACAAGATCCTGCCCATAGCGGAGATGGTCCATCGGCCGGATGGCACCCGCCTCCGGCAGCGATCTCAGGGCGACCGCGGCCAACCCGAACATCATGAGCACGGCCACCCACCGGGGCAGCTTCGGTCCACGCATGCGTCCATCCCCCTTCTCTCTTAACTCCATCCACCGGCCCGCGGCCGGCGGAGCACCGCCCGTCAGACCCACCCACCCCGATCAGGCCAGTAAATCCGGCCGCCGCGCAGGGTCAGCAGCCCCGGCCGGCCCACTGGAATCGGCCGGGCGCACTACCTCCAATACAGCCACGGCCGCCGCGTACTCCCGATCATGCGTGAGCGAGATGTGGGCCGCTGTCACGCCCAGCGACCGCGCCCGGCGCAGAGCCTCCCCATGGAGGTGCACGCATGGGGCGCCGGACGGCTGGGCCAGCACCTCGACGTCCCGCCAGCGGACCGATCCCGAGACACCCGTCCCCAGCGCCTTCAGGGTCGCCTCCTTGGCCGCAAATCGGCCCGCCACGTAGCTCACCCGGCCAGCGCGCGCACCCGCGCGCTCCCGCTCGGTCAGTAGACGGACCAGAAACCGCTCCCCGAATCGTGACATGGCGCGCTCGATCCGCCCGAGCGCAATGAGATCGATGCCGATGCCGCCGGTCACGTCCGGTCTCCCCATGTCTTCCCGGGAATCACGCCTGCCCCGAAGCTAAGCGTGTGCCGGAACCCCGCCTTCCCCGGCGCCAGGCCTTCCCCGGACCTGGGGGGCGCCCACGGAGCACGACTCCCCAAGTCGGGCGCTACAGTGTAGCAGACCGGGCAGCCCCCACAAACAGCCCCCACACGCCAGCGGCCGCGCGGTCCACCTCCACCTCGAGCCGCGCCAGCTCCGTTGGCCGGCCGCGGCGGGCGGCAGCGTGACACCGCCGCGACAGCCCCGCCAGCCGGCAATGGCTCGGCGAGCCGGCATCGAAACGTTCCAGCGCCAGCGCATTGATGGCCGAGGGTGCCGCGAACCCGCGGCCGGGCGCGGAAAGCGAGCGCAGCGCCCGCTCGAAGTACGATGCGTTGAGCAGGGCACACAGAAAGTGTGCCTCAGCAGCGGTCTCGCAGGCGATGAAGGCAGTCGTATCAAGCGGAAGGATGGGCTTGCGGCGCCGATCTGCGTCCTCGTGCCCCGGCCCCGCACCGATCGCCACTGGGCCCACCACGGCGGCGCCCAGATGGGCGCTCATGCGTCCCCAGACCACCTTCCAGGTGGCGAACGAGTACGTGCCCACATCCCGCCACGCGTAGAAAGGCGCCGCGGATGCCTGCACCACCGGGCCGGCGCGGCCGGGTCGCTCGGCCCACCGGTAGTGCCAAGCACCCGGGCGACGCGGGATGCGATCGAGGGTTGCGTCGCGGCCATAGAAGGCCCAGTAGGTCGAGCGTGCCAGCAGGGTGTTGCGGTGCCGGCTGAGGTAGGCGAAGGCGCGCGGGTAGCGCCGGCGGAATTCCCGCTCGGGCAGCAAGTCCCCTTGCCGGGGGCTGCGATTTGGGCAGAGGACCAGCGTGGCGGGTCCGGGCAGCCAGCGGTGGATCTCCCTGCCCGGCAATGCCGGGTAGAGAAGCTCGGTTTCACACTTGAACTCGATCCGCGGCACGGACGTCCTGCCCCGCCCGGCCAGATTGGCCACTTTCAGGCGGCCCCGGCTCCGCCCGCCCAGCGGCTCGCCGGCCGGCTCGACGCCCGGCCCTGCGGCCAGCTCGACGCCCGGCCGGCCAAGCAGCTCGAGGTGGAACACCGCGTAGGGATCGGTCGACACGCCGCGACGCGCGCGGTAGGCGCTGGGGCGCTGCAAGCGCTCGAGCACCGGGGTGTCCTCGGCCGCCGCCAGCCGCCAGGGCCCGGTCGCATCCGGATCCCCCGGTCGCGCCATCAACGTCCGGCAGTGCGCAGCGGCCCGCACCTGTGCCAGCGTCGCGCGCCCCGCGGCAGGCGCCGCCCGCACCGACCACACGACGTACGGCACCGGGTAGACCGGCAGCTCGCCCTTCTGCAGCAGCAGTAGCCCGGTCTTGTTGGCCGCCGCAAAGGGCCCCAGCGCCGAGAGGTCGTGGACCTTCAGGGGTCGCAGCCACTCGCCCCCGGTCTCCAAGCGAAACCGGCGGAATCCCTGCGCCCCGGCCTTCGCCCGCAACAGCTCGAGGGTGATCACGGCCGCCATGCGGCCCGCGGGTTTCAGCCACCGATCGGCGTCGACGTGCAGGAACAGCATCGCCAGATCCACCTCGGCCGTCGCCAGCCTGGCCTGGTAACCGCGCGCCGCCAACAGCCCCGAGGCCTGCCACAGCGGCCATAGCCGCCGCCGGTAGCCTTCGTCCAGCGCCGACCAGCGCACCCACGGTGGGTTGGTGAGGATGATGTCCGCCCGCCGCGCCGGCCCTTCACCGAGCAACGTATCACCCACCTTCACCGGGATGCGCACGGGGCGCTCCGGGCCCACGAGATCGACCACGGCGAGCAGGTAGGTCGTGCGGGCCGCGAGCACCGCCAGGGGATTGAGGTCGGCGCCGTGGATCTGCGCGACGATCGTCGTGAGGATGCGGCCCTGGCGCAGTCGGCCGGTCGTCTCCCGTTCCAGGGCGTCGCGCAGGCGTGCGATCGCCAGCGCGAGAAACGTGCCCGACCCGCACGCGGGATCGATCACCGTCAGATCGGGATCACCGTGATAGCCGATCTCGTCGGCCGCCAGCTCGGCCAGCCAATCGGGCGTGAAGAACTCCCCGCCGCGCCGGCGCCACTCGCCCGGCAGGAGCGCCTCATACAGGGCTTTCGCCGGATCGATCCAGCTGCCCTGGTGGCCGCGCGGCAGAAACGCGCCTTGGAACGTCATGGCCTGCAGCTCGCCCGCCAGCTTCTGCACGGGCTTTGCCAGAGCGGACGACCAGGCCGCGGGATACCACCCATACGGATCCTCGCGAGTGAAATCGGGCAGCCCGACCCGGGTCCAGGTCGCACCCTCTTCGAGGCGCGCGAGCAGACGCCCGAGGCCGCGCGCATTCCGGGCCGCGGCACACGCCGCCAGCAGGCCCTCGCGGGCCGGCGCCGACCGCTCCTCAACCAGGCCCAGCGCGAACAGCTTCAGGACCAGCGCCAGATAGGTGTGGATCGCGAAGATCAGGGTCGGCAGGTCGGTCTCGGGGGCCACCCCATACCGGCGCGCCAGGTGCGCGCTCCAACGGGCGGCGCCGGCCGCCCCCGGGCTGACCTGCGCGCCCTGCGCACGCCACCGCTGCAGCGCCGCGGCCGCCGGCCCCCGCGATCGCCCCGCGAGCGCGCACAGCAAGGCCCCGACGGTGGGGCGCGCGACCTCACCGCCGGGGCCGAAGCGAGCAACCAGGTTCGCGTCCACCGGCGCGGAGCCTAGAGGGAGCCTAGAAGCCGACCAGATCCAGCTCCTGCTGGCCCACCACGCTCACGTAGAGCTTGAGCCGCCAGGTGAAGGTGCTGGGCTGATCGATCGGATGCGCCTCGCCGCTGACGCCGAAGGTCACCACCGTATTGGGCGGCGCTTGACCTGCCTTGACCGCCTGAAGCACGTCCTGCAACAGGCCGTCGATCACCGCCACGCCCAGGGGCTCCATCACCACCGTCTGTTCGTACCCGGTCACCACGACCGGCGCACTGAAGCCCGTGATGAGGTCGGTCGGGGCCGCGGGTCCGTCGCGGGCCACCGTGACGGTGCCGTTTTCGATCCGGCGGTTCGGAACGGTGTCGGGCACCAGGACCTCGTAGGATGCCCCGGCGAAGCTGATGCTGATCACCTCGTCGGGATCGATGCCCGCGTCACTCAGGATCCCCCCCAGGTCGAGCGAGTCGCCGAAGGCGATGGTGACCTCGTCTTCGTGCAGGTTGATCACGCCTTGGGCCTGGAACTCGGCCGAGACGGCCGATGTGGCCACCAGCTCCACGACCTTCTCCTCGATCTGCGGGATCGGGAAGCAACCCGCGCCGAGCAGGATCACTGCCCCGAGCAGGCCGACGATCCACGTTCCAGCTGCTGTCGTACGCATGATCCCCTCCTTATCGCCCGAAGCCGAAGCCGACGGTCACGCCGCTCTCGGCCGCCAGGTTGTACTCGCTGTGAATCGTGAACCCACCGAGGTGCAGGTTGACGCCCACGACCGCGTGTAGGCTGCTCTCACGGTCGAGCTCGAGCTCGATATCGGTGTCTTGGCCCTCGACCTTGTAGGTGTACTCGCCCTTCAGGGCGAAGCTGTCGTAGCCGACGCCGACGTAGGGCTCCAGGTACTGGGCCACCGGTCGGCTGCCCGTCACCCGCAGCTGGATCAAACTCGAGCTGAGCACGTCGCCGATCTTGAAGCTCTGGTACATCACCCCCGCCGCCGCGTGGAAGGGCAGCGTGGGTACGTATTGCGAAAGCGAGTGCTCGGCGCCGATCCCGAAGAGACTGAGGTCCCCGAGGTCGGCATCGCCCAGCTCCACGACGATGTAACGCAGGATCGCCCGGGTCCCCAAGTAGCTGCCGATCCGGAGCTCCGGGGCCGCCAGCACCAGGTACTCCATGTCGAAGCCACCCGGAAACGGCCGCTCGGTGCCGCCTTCCCCGGCCACCGTCACGCTCTTGGTGTCGCCGATGACGGTCGGGACCTGCCGATCCTCGCTGGCCACGAAGCCGGGCGGGTTGCTGGGCTTGAAGAGCCGGTCCTCGTCGTCGAAGCCGACGCTCATGGCCTCCACGCCGATGGAGAAGTGGAACCCATCTGACGGGATGTAGCCCGTGCGGAACGTCCCCGAGGCCAGGCTCGAGGACAGGGCCCCGCGCAGCGGCAGCAGGTAGCCCTCCGCATTGACCTCGTCGAGACCGCCGAGATTGACGTCCAGCTGGGCGCGCGCGGCGCCGCCGCAGGCGAGCGCGCATCCGAGCACGACCAGCGGCGCAAGCCACGGGCACCGGCGATTACGCATCGACCTTCTCATCGCCCTCTCCTTCCCTGATGGTCTGATGGGGTGTTCTGTCTCCGATCGCGGGGAGGGTGGCATAACCGGGGTAAAGAGACAAACGAGATCTGAACTCCGGAGGGACCCCGCGCGGTGCAAAGGAGTGGCGCCCCGCGATAGCGTCCAGGCGGCACCGCGCGCTGGCCTTCCGATGGCACCCCGCGATGGCGCCGCGACGCCCGAGCGCCTATAGTGGCGGCCGGCTGGCCGAGGGGCGGGTCGGGGAGCTTGAGGGCTCGCCGGCAGATCCGCCCCAGGCGGCTACCCGATGGGAGCCAAGGGATGTGGGCCTATTTCAACGGCAGGTTCGTCCCCAAGGACGAGCCGCTCATCCGGCTCGAGGATCGCGGCCTGACCTTCGGCGACGGGATCTTCGAGGTCATCCGCACGATCGGCGGCGAGGTGTTCTTCTTCGATGAGCACCTGAACCGCATGATCGCGAGCGCCGGCTTCCTCGGGCTGCCGTTCCGCCAGCGGGTCGAAGATCTCCATGCCGCGGCGCTCGAGCTGATCCGCCGCAACGGCATCACGGACGGCGAACTCTATCTGCAGCTCACCCGCGGCGTCGATCGCCGCCGCGACCACCGCCTGCCCGGCGCCGACACCGAGCCCACCTTCTTCATGCTCGCCTTCCAGCTCCGCCCCATCCCGGCCGACAGCTGGACGCGGGGCGTGCGCGTGATCACCTACCCCGATCTGCGCGGGCTGCTGTGCGAGCACAAGACGCTCAACCTGCTGCCCAACGTGCGCGCCAAGAACGCCGCCTACGCCAAAGGCGCCTACGAAGCGATGATGTTCCGCGTCGAGGCGCGCGGCCGCTATGTGACCGAGGGCGGCAGCTCGAGCTACTTCTGCGTCCTCAACGGGCGCATCCTCACCCCCGAGATCGACAACATCCTGCCCGGCATCACCCGCGGCAAGGTGATCGACTTCGCCCGGGAGGAAGGCTTCGACGTCATCGAGACGCGGGTGATGCTCGACGCGCTCCTGCGAGCTGAGGAGGTCTTCCTCGCCAGCACCGTCTCGCGGGTGATGTCGGTGCGCGCGGTGGACGACCACGAGTTTCCAGCCCCGGGGCCGGTCACACGCCGCCTGATGGACGGCTACGCGCGGATCTTCCCGCCGCCCGCAACGCCGCCCGCAACGCCGCCGGCAGCGCGGCCCGCCAGCTAGCCCGCGATCGGCTGGGCGCGATCTGCTAGAATGGTTAGGGGCTGAACGTGGGCCGGTCCGAGCTCGATCGGCCAGCAGCCCCCCACCGGTGACGCCGCGTCCCGGGGACTGTGGCCCCGGCCGTCGCCGAATGGATCCGCGGAGTTCGGAGGCCGTCCGTGCGTCGTCACTGTCTGGTTCTGATCCTCACCGGCCTGGCGGTCCTGTCCCTGCCGGCCGGGGCGCTGACCCTCAAGGAAGCAGTCGACGCGTCCGGCCCCGGCGGCGGCTACGACACGTATGTCGTCCTGGAAACCGGCGTGACCTATACGGGCGGCCTGCTGATCGGGCCGATCCTGAGCTCGGTGACCTATCTGCTCGAGGGCACCGAGGGCCAGGATGTGCGCATCGTGGGCAACGGGGCGATCCTCGACCTGCAGGGCCAGCAGCTCTGCATCTCGTACTGCAGCAACCGGCTCGACATCGACGACTGCGTCGTCTTGAACGGCAACATCCGCTACCGCGGCATGAACAACAGCAGCTATCAAGTGATGCCGACCGGCTCGGTGCGCCACGTCACCTTCTACGGGCCGCACGACTACGGCGTGCGGATCCAGGGCGCCGGCGAGGGGATCACCGTCGAGCGCAACCTGTCGGTGAACGCCCGCGACACGGGCTATGACTACATCTACACCAATGGCATCTCGACCTCGTGGCTGCCGACCGGCACGAACTTCTCCTTCAGCGCCCAGATGGGCTTCTACGGCGTCCCGGTTGTCCAGCACAACTGGTCGTATCACACCGACCCTGAGATCAACGCCGCGCCGCTCTCGCACTTCTCGCTTCTGTGCGAGTACGGGTGAACCCTACCCGATCCCTGGCCGGGTGCCAGCCAGCCGCCACACGACAACATCATTGGCCAGGACCCGCAGCTGACCGACCCCGAGCACGGGAACTACCGCCCACTGCCGGGCTCCCCGGCGGCGACCTATGGATGCCAGACGTTTCCCGGGGACCGCGGGACGAGCCTCTTCGCCAGCGGCGCGGCCCGAACCCCACGGTCGGACACGCCGGCCACGCTGCTGAACGCGAGCGCCTTGGCCCAGGGGCTTCACCGGGACGGCGGACTGGCCGCGGGTGACGTCCGGGCGCGCGCCGGCGGACGGATCATTCAGGTCGAGGGACCCATCCTGACAGACACCGTCTGGGAGGCGGACACGGTGCTGGTCGTAGGCGACGTGACGGTGGCACCGCACGTCAAGTTGACCATCGCGCCCGGTGTGAACGTGCTCTTCGGCGGGCACTACGGCTTGTACGTACAGGGCACGCTCACCGCCCGGGGAACGCCGGAGGCGTGGATCCGCCTCGACAGCCGGCATCCGGAGACATTCGCCGTCGATTCGACCACGACCGGCTGCTGGCGGGGCATCCGCTTCCCCTGGACGCCGTCCACGAACGATTCCTCGCACCTCGCCTACTGCGTCATCACCCACTGCAAGGCCGCCGGCGACGGTGCGCGCGGCGCGGCGCTCAGCGTGGAGGGCTTCTCGAAGCTCGCGGTCACGAACTGCATCCTGCGCGACAACGCGGCCGACATCGGCGGGGCGCTCTACTGCAGCAACTTCGCCGCGCCGGCCCTGACGGGGTGTCTTATCACCGGCAATCACGGCTTCCGCGGCGGTTCGGTGTTCTACGCCCAGGACGCTTACCCCGCGCTGATCAACTGCACCGTCTTCATGAATCCGGTCCATGAAGAAGGCATCTTCGTGGACACGAACGCCCTGCACAATCACATCTCGAAGTCGAAGGTCTTGAACTGCATCGTGCGAGCGAACCCCTCGCAGTACTTCCTGGGCGGGCAGATCTACGAGGGCAAGCCGTTCTACGTGACCTACTCCAACATCGAGGACGGCTACCTCGGCCTCGGAGACTTCGACGCCGACCCGCAGTTCGTTGACTCCGGCCCCCACCCCTTCGCGCTCAGGGAGGGCTCGCCGTGCATCAACGCCGGCCGGCCTGATCTCGCGGGGCTGGAGCTGCCGGCCCTCGATCTGGCCGGCGGCCCGCGCGTGAGCGAGGGGCGCATCGATGTGGGCGCCTACGAGTGGCGCGCCGCGGGCGCGGTCGTCGCGGGTACCCACGGCCCTGGCGGCACGGGCGCAGCCGGTGGCGCCAGCGGGGAGGGGCGCGCCGGGGCCGGGGATCGGGATGATCAGCGCGCAGGATGGTTGCACCTGGCAAGCGCCAACCCGGGCAACGGCGCGCTGGCGATCGAGTACGGCCTGGTGCGCCCGCAGTCGATCCGGCTGGCCGTCTACGATGTGCAGGGACGCCTGCAGGCGGTGCTCCGGCAGGGGGCGGCCGCGGCCGGATCACAGGTGGCCGTCTGGGACGGCCGCGATGCGGCTGGGCGGCAGGTGCCGGCCGGGGTCTACTACGTGCGGCTGACCGCCATGCCCCCGGTGCCGCTCGCGGGAGAGACGCTGGCCCGCGGGCGTCTGGTCCGAAGGCGCTGAGCGCCGCTAGTACCCCCCGCGGAACACCTCCTCGCGCGCGAGCTTGGTCACCGGGAAGCGCGCCCGCAGCGCCTCCTCGTCCTGGGGCGTGAGCTGGCCGAAGATCGCGATCGTGACCTGGCGGGGATCGAGGTACTTGCGCGCGACCGCGGCGACATCGGCCGGCGTCACGCGCTGGATCTCCGTCAGCCGCTGGCCGTCGAAGTCGTAGGGCCGTTCGTCGAGCTCGTTCTCCATCAGGCGCTGCACGCTGTAGGTCTCGTTCTCGTAGTTGAAGACGAAGCTGTTCGACCAGGCCTGGATCTGCTCGCGCACCTCGGCCTCCGACACCGGTTCGGCAAAGATCTTCTCGACCTCCTCCAGCACGGCGGCGATCGAGTGGCCGGCCGCCTCGCGCCGGGTCTGGTACGAGATCGAAAAATGCCCCGGCACGCCCGCGCGCTGATCATGCCCGAGCCGTGAGGAGATGCCGTAGGTCAGCCCCTCGTCCGAGCGAATGCGCTCCATCAGGCGCGAGCGGAAGCCGCTGCCGCCCAGGATCTCGTTGAGGATCTCGATCGCGGCGTGCTCCTGGGGCGACGCGGTCCGGTCGATCGACAGCTCCTGAACGAACGAGATCGCCGGCTGGGGGATGTCCTTCTCCACGATGAACACGCCCGGCCGCTGCACCGGGGGCCGTGTGATCCACACGCGCTCGCTCTCGGCGCTGCGCTTCCAGCCGCTGAAGGCAGCCTCGATCTTCCCCAGCAGCGCCGCCTTCTCGAAGTCGCCCGTCGCCGTCACGTACATGTTCTCGGTGCCCAGGTAGCGGTCGAGCACGCGGCGGACGTCCGCGGGCGTGAGCGCCTCGATCTCGACGCGGCTGGTGACGTGTCCGAGTCGCGGGTGATCGCCGCGCAGCACATGGTCCGCCAGAACGCGCACCGCCCCCGGCGGGCGATCGAAGCGCCGGCGCATGCGGTCGATGTACTGGCCCTTGATCACCTCGAGCCGCGGGGGGTCGAGGCGCGGCCGCGTGAGCATGGCCGCGGCGAGATCGAAGGCTTCGTCGAAGTTGCGGCTGAGCGACCAGAAGCGGCCCCCGCTCTGGGTGTCGCCGATCCACCAGGAGAAGCTCATCCCCAATTCGTCGAGACGATCCTGCAGCGCCGGGGGATCCAGATTCTCCGTGCCGCCCCGGGTCAGCAGATCCCCCGCCACCGCGAAAGGCGCCAGCTCCTCGATGGGTGTCGTATTCGCCCCACCCAGGAACGTGAAGGACAAGCTGATCGCCGGGGCCGTGTGGTCCTCCTTGACGAAGACCGTGATCCCGCTGGGCAGCACGACGCGCTCGACGTCGCGGCCGACCTCAGGCACGTCGATCGCGAGTGCCTCGGCCGCCTCGATCGTCTTCATCGTGCGGGCGAAACCCTGCGAGTGCGCGCTGCCACGCGGGCCGGCCGGCGCGCCGTGCGAGTGAGCCGCGCCAGCCCGTTCGCCGCGCGGTGCGCGCGGCGGCGGTCCGCTGCTCCCCTCCGGCCGGACGACCGTCACCACATTCAGGCGCTCCGGGCGCAGATACTCCTGCGCCACGCGCGCGACATCGTCGACGGTGACGGCCATCAGCCGCTCCTCGCGCTGGTAGAGATACTCCGGTGAGCCGGACGTCCCCACGGCGCCCCCGATGGTGAACGCCAGGCGCAGGTTCGAATCCAGGCGCCGCACCCGCGCGACCTCGGTGGCGACCTTGGCGCGCTCGAGCTCGATCTCCGCGACGCCCCCGGTCTGGACCTGCGCCACCGCCGCGAGAATCCCCGCCTCCAGCTCCTCGGGCGCATGGCCCTGACGCAGCGAGGCGCCGATCACGAACTTGCCCCCATAGCGCTGGCTCTCGTTGCTGCAGAAGACCCGCGTGGCCATGCGCTGCTCCTGAACGAGCGAGCGGTCGAGCCGCGCGCTCGCCATGCCGCCCAGCAGGCGTGCCAGAAGATCGAGGGCGCACGCGTCGGGATGCCCCTCGCGCACCGCCGGCCAGGCCATCAGCAGGCTCGGCTCGGCATCGAACTCGATCGCGGTGCGCCGCTCGCCCCGCTGCGGCTCCTCGGTGGTCACGCGCGGCTGAGGCACTTCCTGGCGCTGCCAATCACCGAAGTACTTGCGCGCCAATTGCTCGACGCGGCCCGCATCGACATCCCCGACCAGCACCATGACGCAGTTGCCCGGCGAGTAGAAGGTACGGAAGTAGTCACGCGCGTCGTCGCAATCGTAGCGCTCGATGTCGTTCGACCAGCCGATCACCGGAATGCCGTAGGGATGGGCACGGAAGACCGAAGCGTCGAGCGCCTCCCAGGCCAGCCCGTCGGCGTTGTTCTCGACGCCCTGGCGCCGCTCCTGGGCGACGACGTCCCGCTCGGAGTAGAACTCGCGAAACACCGGGTTAAGGAGGCGCTCGCGCTCGAGCTGAAACCAGAACTCGAGCTGATTGGCAGGCAGCGAGACATAGTAGTTGGTCACGTCGTTGCCGGTCGAAGCATTGACGCGCGCTCCGCCCGCCCGCGTCAGCAGCTCGTCGTACTCGTTCTTGACGATGATGCGCTTGTGCTCTTCGGTCAGGCGCGCGATCTCGGCCTCGATGGCGGCCAGCCGCTGCTCATCGAAGGTGGCGAACGGGTCCGCGCGGGCCTCGAGAAGCGCGTCCTTCTCGCTCCAGAGCGCTTCCTGGCGCGCCATGATGCGCGCCTCCTGGGCGGCGTCCAGGGTGCCGATGTCGCGCGTGCCCTTGAACATCATGTGCTCGAGCAGGTGCGCGATGCCCGAGCGGCCCTTGGGCTCGAAGGCCGACCCGACGTTGAAGCGGTAGTAGGCCGCGAAGGTCGGCGCGTGGTGGCGCTCGAGCACGAAGATCCGCAGGCCGTTCTCCAGACGGATCTCTTGGAGTTCGGCCACCAGACTGCGCGCGTCGCTCAAGGCGGGTGCAGCGTCGGCTGCTGAAGCACGGGGGGCCAGCGGCGCGAGCCAGACGGCGGCCAAGACGATCAGAAGCAGCGGAAGACGAGAGCGCATGCAACACCTCCAGGCGTGTCAGGAAGCAGGCCGCGGCGATGGGCCCGGCCAGGATGGCGGCCACGGGAGAGATCGCCGCCCGCCTGCCCGCCAGCGCCCGCCAACGCGGCGCACGAGGGTGCCGGAGGCGATCGCCGCCGGCAGACCCGTGAGGGTTCCGGCGCGATAGTAGCCGGCGACGTGCTGCGATGCCAGTTCGCGGAAGCGGGCGCGGGGGAGCAGGCTCGCACCCGAACATGACCGCCCGCACGCCGACCGCCCGCGGTATAATGACGCCAACGGCAGGAAGCAGTAAGGAGAGAATAAGGAGAGAAGTCTTGTCCCATCGCAACCCTTCATTCACCTTGGGGCCCGTGCTGGGACCCGTCTTGGGGCCCATCTGCGGCTCCCTCTCGGGCCCAGCCCTCGTGCTCGCGGCCCTGCTGGCTCTGGTCGGGGCGGCGGGATCCGCCGGCGCCGCGGTCTACACGGTCGAGCCGGATGGGTCGGGGGACTTCCCCACGATCCAGGCCGCCATCAACGGCGCCACGCACGGCGACGTCATCGTCCTCGGCGACGGCGTCTTCACCGGCAGCGGCAACCACTCGCTCACCTTCGGCGGCCGGCGCATCACCGTGCGCTCAGGCAGCGACGATCCCGAGGCGTGCGTGCTCGATCTCCAAGGCAGTCTGACCAACTCCGTGCGCGCCTTCACGTTCACGGCCGAGGGGCCGGAGTCGGTCGTCCGGGGCATCACGATCGCCAACGGCTACATCTGCGGATCGTGAGGGGTCTTCATGGGCGGTGGGGTCCACTGCCAGAACGGAGCCTCCCCGACGATCGAGCACTGCATCTTCGACGGCAACCAGGCCAAGACCGGCGGGGGGTTCTCCTGCATCGGCGGATCACCAACGCTCGTGGACTGCACCTTCATCCGCAACCACGCCTACGAGCTCGACGGCGGGGGCGCGCTCTGCACCGACGGCTCCACGCCGACCTTCAGCGACTGCCTCTTCGCCGACAACACGACCGTCGGCGGCGGCGCCGGTCTCAGCGCCTCCTCCTCCCTGGTGGCGCTGTCGGGCTGCACCTTCGCGCGCAACGCCTCCAGCCCCTACAACGGCGGCGGCGCCGTCTACTGCGGGTGGGGCTCCACGGTCGCGGCGACGAACTGCACCTTCGCCGGCAACAGAAGCCCCGAGGGAGCGGGCGTGCTGTGCTATCCCGACGGCACGCTCGAGCTGAGCAACAGCATCATCGCCTTCAGCGCCCAGGGCGAGGCAATCGCCCTGTACGGCTCGTCGACCGCCGCGCTGAGCTGCTGCGATCTCTACGGCAACCCCGGTGGGGACTGGGTGGGCGCCATCGCCGGTCAGCTCGGCGTGAATGGGAACATCTCGGCCGACCCGCTCTTCTGCGACCCGGCCCTGGACGACTATCATCTGCAGCCCGGCTCGCCCTGTCTGGCCTATACACCGCCCAACCCGGAGTGCCCGCTGATCGGGGCCTGGCCGCTGGGTTGCGAGACCATGGCGGTCGCCGAATCACCCGCCGCGGTCGTCGCCCTGCGCGTCGAGCCCCCCATCGTGCGGCCGACCCGCGGCCGCGCCCGGGTAATCTTCGAGCTTCCGGAGACCCTTGGGTGGCAGCACGTGCACCTGGGCCTGTACGATGGATCGGGCCGCCTGGTCAGTCTGCTGGCCGACGGCCGGCGACGCCCGGGCCGCCACGAGCTGCAGTGGCCGGCCGCCGGCCGCGCCACCTGCGCGGCCGCGCCCGGGGCCCGCGCCCCGCTGCCGAGCGGGGTCTACTACGTCCGGCTCACGACCACCGGTGGCACCGCCAGCCGCACACTGATCGTCCTGCGTTGAGCGCGCGAGGCGAACGGCGCAGCGGGCGGCTCGGCCAGCCGGGGACTAGGCGCCGCGCCGCGTCGCCCAGGCGGGCGCCGCGACGCGCTGGGCGTCACCCGCGGAGCGTGAAGCAGAAGGTGGCCCCGGCGCCTACTTGCCCCTCGGCCCAGACGCGGCCGCCGTGCCGGCGGATGACGCGCTCAACGATCGACAGTCCAATCCCGCTGCCGGGAAATTCATCCTGCCGGTGCAGCCGCCCGAAGGGCACGAAGAGCTTCGCGGCATACTCCCCGTTGAAGCCGGCCCCATTGTCACGCACGAAGTAGACGGTTTCGACTCCCACTTGCACACCGAACTCGATGCGGGCCTGAGCGCAACGGCTGGTGTACTTGACCGCATTGTCGAGCAGATTCGCCAGCGCAATGCCAAGCAGCGGTTCGTCGCCCCGCGCGCGCATCCCCTCGGCAATGATGAACTCGATGGCGCGCTCTCCGGCCGCAGCCCCGAGGTCCGCGGCGATCCGCCGCGCCAGGTCGGATAGATCCACTTCACCGATGTCCATGGTCTGCCCGGTCACGCGCGAGAGCCGCAGTAGGTCATCGATGAGCGTGCCCATCTTGGCGGCGCTGCGCCGAATGCGCGCGAGGTGATCACGGCCCTCATCGGTCAACTGGTCGTGGCAGTCCTCGAGCAGCGCAGCCGAGAAACCGTCGATGCTGCGCAAAGGAGCGCGCAGGTCGTGGGAAACGGAGTAGCTGAAGCTCTCCAGTTCCTGGCGGGCCGCCTCCAGATCGGCTGTCCGCTGCTGCACGCGCTGCTCAAGTTCTGCGTTCAGCCGGCGGACCTCTTCCTCCGCTTGCTTACGCTCGCTGATGTCGCGAATGACGGTCGACAGATACTCGAGCTCCCCCGAGGGAGCCCGCTGCGCGATGATCACCTGAGAGATGGGAATCTCCCGGCCGTCCGGGCCCAGGATCGCCGTGTCGCCGGTCCAGGTCCCTCGCTCGAGGGCGATCGGATAGCCCTGCTCCTTGATGAGCTTGTACGCCCAGGCCGGGTGGGCGGCGGAGATTCGCTGTTCACTCAAGTCCGCGTCGGCACGCCAGCCGAGCATCCGGCGGCCCGCTTCGTTCAGGTAGACGATCCGCGCATCGGGCGTCGAGCTCGACACCATGTCGCTGGTCAACTCCAGGATGGCGCTCAGCCGCCGCAGCTCGCCTTCGATGCGCCTGGCCTCGGTGATGTCGCGCAGAACGGTGATCACGCTGGCGACCTGGTCCCCCTCGAGAATCGGTATCTTCTGCGTGTGGGTGATGATGACCCGCCCCTGCAGTTTGGTCCTCTCCTCGGTCACCAGCGACCGCCCGGTCGCGAACACCTGGTCATACTCGTCGAATACCACGCGACCAAGGAACGGGTAGACTTCAGACAGGTGGCGGCTGACGATATCGGTCGCCAACCCCAAGTCCCGATTCCAGCTGCGCAACGCCTCATTGAAGAGCACGATGCGCAGATCGCGCCCGACCACATGGATGGCATCCTCCATGTGTTCCAGGGTCTTGCGGTAGTACTCCTCGGAGGGAGGGGACGATGAATGCAGCGTGCTCATCGCAAGGCCTCCGCGTGCTAGCGGTGATGGGCGCTCAGCCGGTGACTCGCCCCCATCCACCGAGCCCTCAGGCTTGGCCGGCCCCGCGCCCGCGTCTCTCCCGTGTTCGGCGCTGCCGCGCGGCCCGCGCTGGATTCAGGGCCAACCGCCGGGGGCGGGCAATCGGGCCGGGTAGCCCGGGGACCCGAAGCGCGAGGCTCACGCGGCTGGCGCCTGAGCTTGAAGATTGCGCAAACCGCGCGAGGCGGCAAGTCCCACTTGGTCGGGCGCCTTCTCGGGAGGGCACCCTCGCCGGAGGATGGTCCCAGCGGCCGGCCGGATCGGTCGATCGGGTGGATCGACCGGGTGGGTCGACCGGGTGGATCGCCCGGGTAGATCGACCGGGTGGGTCGACCGGGTGGATCGCCCGACATGTTTGCCCGACCGGCGCGCCTCTGCTAGGATGGTCAGCCGAGCGGGGAAGCATGTTTCCGCCGTGAACCACCAGGTTGAGGGCCGCGTGGAACAGCCAAAGACGGGCAGCCCGCCAGTGTCGCGACGAACCACCGGGCTCGCGTTTCCGTTTCTCGCGCTGCTCCTCACCCTTTCGGCCAGTCTGACCGCCGCGGCGCTCTTCCGGGTTCGGACCGCGGGTGCTGACGTCACCCAAGATGCACCTGATCAGTCCGTGGCACCGGCGGAATCCGCGGCGCAGCCCGAGCCGACCCCTGCCCGACCCGTCCTCGACCTCGTCGTGCGCGACAAGCCCCTCGATGCGGGCGGGACCCTGCGCATCACCTTCGGCCGCGCGCCCGGCGACTCGCTGGGCCTGACCGGCGTCGCCCGCTACGAGCTGTGGCGACAGGCGCCCGGGGTCGATTCCTTCGCCGTCGCGCGCACCTTCACGGCCCGCCAGCGCCTCGACCGCTTCACCTACGACGACAGCCGTCTGTGGACCGGGCAGCCCTACGTCTACCGCGTCCGCACCGTGGCCGCTGACGGGAGCACGGCCGAAGGCGCGGCTTCCCCGCCCGCGGTCCCGACCCGCCAGTGGTTCTACACGAACAAGCTCAACACCCTCGTGGCGGTCATCGCCTTCGTGGCTTTCATCCTGGGATTCGTCCACGCCGCCCGCCGGGGGCGCGAGCTCAAGATCCGGCGCATCGCGGGGCTCGACGCCATCGATGAGGCGGTGGGCCGCTGCACCGAGATGGGCCGCCCGACGCTGTACATCCCCGGCATCAGCACCATCTCCGACGTGGCCACCATCGCCTCCCTCAACATCCTCTCCGAGGTGGCCAAGAAGATCGCCCGCTACCAGGCCCGCATCCTGGTGCCCAACCGTGATCCGATCGTCTACCCGGTCACCCAGGATGTCGTGAAGGAGGCCTTCGTCACCGCGGGCTACCCCCACAACTACCGGCCCGAGGACATCTACTTCGTCACCAACGACCAGTTCACCTACGCCGCCGCGGTGTGCGGGACGATGGTGCGCGAGAAGCCCGGCGCGAACCTGCTCCTGGGCATGTTCTACGCCGAGTCACTCGTGCTGGCCGAGACCGGGGCCTCCATCGGCGCGATCCAGATTGCCGGCACCGACGCGATCACGCAGCTGCCGTTCTTCGTCACCGCCTGCGACTACACCATCATCGGCGAGGAGCTCTACGCGGCCAGCGCCTACATCGGCCGCGACCCCACCCTGTTGGGGAGTCTCAAGGGCCAGGACGTCTACAAGATGATCTGCATCGTGATGATCCTCCTCGGTGTCGCGCTGATGACGGCCGGCGTGCTGACGCGGGGTGAGCCCTTCACATGGATCGGAGACCTGTTGCGCGTGCGAGGTACAGGGGGATGATGAAGACGCGCATACCGCTCTTGATCTGTTTCGTGGCCGGCACGTTCATGGCGGTCCAGTACTTCATCCCCGCCTTCCTGCCCTACTACGACCGGGTCAACGACTACATCCAGATCGTCTACGCCTTCTCGATCGTGCTTGGCCTGGCGAGCGTGATCCAGCGCCACACGCACCGCGTCCAGCGCCGCGGCCCCGAGAAGCGCCGCCACAAGGACTGGATCTACAGCCTGTGCGCCCTGGCCGGCCTCACCGTCATGCTGCTGGCCGGTTTCATCGAGGGACGCGGCGAGGGCACGCTCTTTCAGAACCTGTTCAATGCGATCCTGCTGCCGGTGCAGGCGACGATGTTCGCCCTGCTCGCGTTCTACCTCGCCTCGGCGGCCTTCCGCGCCTTCCGCACGCGCAGCGTCGACGCCACGGTGCTGCTCCTGGCCGCGGTGGTCGTGATGATCGGCCGCCTGGATGACGGGGCCACCCTGGGGATCCCCAAGCTCTCGCGCTGGATCCTCGACAACCCCAACTTGGTGGCCAAGCGCGCGATTCTGCTGGGGGTCGGCCTGGGCATGGCGTCGACCGCACTCAAGGTCGTCGTCGGCATCGAGCGATCCTACCTCGGATCCTCCAAGGAGTAGCCATGGACATCGCCACGCTGCTCCAGAAGATGCTCAAGCTCGATCGCCGGATCATCTACACGCTGGTCTTCGTCGGGGTCGTTCTGCCCTTCTACCTCGCCTGGCCGCCGATCAGGATCGAGGTCTCGCGCGAGGTCGAGGACGCCTTCCGGATCATCGACGCGATCCCGCCAAACTCCACGCCGCTCCTGCTCTCGTTCGACTACGACCCGGCCTCGGCCGCCGAGCTGACGCCGATGGCCGTGGCGGCGCTGCACCACTGCTTCGAGAGAGAGATCCGCGTGCTGGTCATCAGCCTGCAGTACACCGGGCTGGGCGCGGGCATCGCCGCGGACGTGGTGCCGCGCATCGCCGCGGAGCACGGCCGGGTCAAGAACGTCGACTGGGCGTTCCTCGGGTTCCAGCCCAACGCCATGGTGGCGATGCTCCAGATGGGGGAAGACATCAAGCGCACCTTCCCCGTCGACTACTACGGCACGCCGGTCGACAGCATCCCGCTGATGGAGTCGATCCAGAACTACGATCAGATCCCGGCCGTCCTGACGCTGGCCTCGACCGCGGTCGGCGAGTTTTGGGCGATCTATCCCGGGTCACGCTACGGGTTGACGGTGTTGGGCGGCCTGACCGCCGTGTATGTCGCCGACATCCAGCCCTTCTACCAGAGCGGCCAGATCAAGGGGATTCTGGGCGGGTTGAAAGGGGCGGCCGAGTACGAGCAGCGCATCGGCCGGCCGGGCGACGACATGAACGGGATGCGCTCGCAGAAGGTGATCCATTACCTGATCATTCTCTTCATCGCGCTGGGCAATGTGGCCTACCTGCTCGCGCGCCGGAGGCAGGCGTAGATGGCTGCGGGCAGCGCCGACATCCTGTGGACGATCCTCGGGGGCCTGGTGACCCTGGCGATCTTCTCGTTCCTCTACCGCGACAACCCGCTGTACAAGATGGCCGAGCACATTGCCGTGGGCGTCTCGGTGGGCTTCATCATCGTCACCTACTACAACACGATCTTCCTGCCCAAGATCTGGGACAACGTGCTGCACCTGGGCAAGTATGACTACCTGATTCCGCTCGCCTTCGGCGCGCTGCTCTTCACGCGCTTCACGCCCAAACACGGCTGGCTGAGCCGCTGGTCGCTGGCCTTCCTGCTCGGCGCGGGCTCGGGGCTGAGCATCCCCTCGACCCTCGAGGGACGCGTCTTGCAGCAGGCCGAGGGCACCGTGCGCAGTCTCGTCGCCGCGGCACCCAGCGCGGGCGCGGGCGTCGACGTCGGCGCATCGTTCGCGGCAATCTTCCTCGTGGTCGGCACGGTCGCCTGCCTGGTCTTCTTCCTCTTCTCGGTCGAGCACAAGGGCGGGATCGGCCGCTTCGCCTACTTCGGGCGGCTGTGCATCATGGCCGGCTTCGGCGCCTCCTTCGGGTACACGGTCATGGCGCGGGTGTCGCTCCTGATCGGGCGCGTGCAGTACCTGACCCGCGATTTCGTCGACGCCATCAGCCGGATCCTCTAGCCCTGCAACCGAGGGAGGTGGGGTGGCGATCGATGTCGAGGGCTGGTATCGGCGCCACGGGCCGCTGGTGGTCCGCCGCTGCCGTCGAACGGCGCCTGGCTGGCGAGCTCACGTTCGCACCTAGCCGCTGGGGATCGAGCGCAGCCACACAGGTCGGCGTCATCAATGTCGGCCGCAGCGTGATCGGCAGCAGATGGAGCTCCGACACCAGCGATGCCATCCTGGGCGTCAAGCTCGGCAACGAGTGGCTCGTGGATTGAACGGGCCAGCCATCGGCAGCGTCTTTCTGGCTGGACAACAGGAGCCGGCCATGCTATTCTATGTATAGAGTACTAAGGACCCTGACGAAAGACTCGGGCAACCGACAACGCCGGATTCGTGATCGAGGCCCTGCGATGAGCGCCGAAGCTACGATCAAAGCCTTTGAAAGAATGGGGTTTACGCGGGTGGAGGCCGAGGTCTACGTCCACTTGGTCGAGCACTCTCCCGCCACCGGCTATGCCGTTGCCAAGGCGATCGGGCGGACGCAGGGCGCCACCTACAAGACGCTCGCCTCGCTCGAGTCGCGGGGCGCCGTGGAAGTCGACGGCGGGCGCAACCGGCTCTGCCGGGCCGTCCCGCCCCAGGAGCTCCTCGAACGCCTCGACCGCCACTTCCAGGAGCAGAAGCGCGAGGCGACCGAGGCCCTGCGCTCCCTGCAGCCGGCGGAGGGCGACGAGCGCATCTATCGCCTGACCACGACGGACCAGGTCTACGAACGATGCCGGGCCATGCTGGCCGGTTGCCAAACGATCGCGATCCTGGACCTTTTCCCCCAGCCCTTCGCAATCTTGCGCCCGGATATCCAAGCCGCCGCCGATCGCGGGGTCCGGGTGCTGCTGATGGCCTACGAACCGATCGATCTGCCGGGGATCCGGGTCACCCAGCCACCGTATGGCGCGGATGTCAACGCGTACCTGCCCCTACAATGGATCTCGGTCGTCGCCGATGGCCAGGAGAGCCTCACCGCGGCCCTGTCCCTCGATGGCCAGGCGGTCTATCAAGCCGTGTGGACCGCCAGCCTGCTGCTTTCCTGGGGTCAGGGCAGCTACGCCAAGTGGGCGCTCTTTTGTCATGACCTGATTCATCTCATGGAAGCTGGCGCCAGCCGCGAGCAGCTCGTCGAGGCGTACCGCCGTTGGGACGAGGCCTATCCCGGCTTCATCTCCCCCGGCTACCAAGAGATGCGGCGGCGCTTCGCCCTGAATGGAGGGGAGCGATCCCCCCGAGGAGCGTCATGATGGGGCCCATGATGTTTCAGCAGCCAGGAAATCGTACGGGCAGAACCCGGACCCAAGCGGCCACGGGCGGTCAACGGCGCGGGCTGGCGGCGGTGCTGCTCCTGACCCTGCTGCTTCTATCGGGCCCGCTCGGCCCGGCCCAGGCCGCTCAGTGCACGGCAGGCCTGTGTGTCCGTATCGCGATCGGCGGCTGTGAGCTGTCGATCACCCATCTCACCAGCGCGGATGGGTCGGCCCTGGGAGATCCCACGGTGCGTCTGAGGGTCGCGGGAATCGAGTGTACCTACCAGCCCCTTTCCTGCCCGCTGGGGGTAGGCGGGATGCTGAAATGCTTCGCCCGCATGCTGAGTCCGTTCGTGCAGGTGAATGGGGAGTAGGCCGACGCGCGGGGACCAGCGCCACCCGGCTCTAGCTCGTTGAGCTCATCGCCTCCGAATCGCCCCCGGGAGCCTCAGTCGCGGACGTGCGAACGGGCGCGGCAAATCGCTCGATGTCGCGCAGGTAGGTGGCCTTGGGACTGAGCCCCATGATCGCGTGAACGCGCTGGCCCTTCTTCACGAACACGACCAGCGGGATGCCGCTCACCTGAAATTCCCGGGCGACGGCGGGATTGCGGTCGATGTCGATCTTGTAGATCAGCACCCGATCGGCGCGCTCGCGGGCGACTTCTTCGAGAACCGGCGCGAGCACCTTGCAGGGTTTGCACCACTCTGCGAAGAGGTCGAGCAGCACGAGCTGGTCGCCGGCCTCCTCGAGGGCCTGCTTGAGCTCCGCCTGGTTCGCGAGCGTCTTGACCACCGGGGCCCCGGTGCTGCTGGCACCCTGGGCCGCTTGCTCGCCCTCTGAACAGGCCGCGGTCGTGAACAAGATCCCCATCGCCGCGGCCATCCACCGTGCCCGGATGCCCTTCATTCTTTTCCTCAGCTGCATCGCGCCACCCCCGGTTGCTGTCTCCCCCCGCCCGCCTTGCCGCCTCAACCGATCCCGCGCGCCGGGCCGCGGACAGGCCGGGCGGCTGCCCCATGGACACTGTGGAGCAACAGCGCAGCCACGGATGAGTTCCCGGGCACCGGCGCTCGATTCCGCTCAGCCCCTGCTTCTTTTCAGCCCTGGATCCCAGCCCTGGATCCCTCAGCCCTTGATCTTGTAGCAGACCACTTCCATTGGGGCCGGCTCCTCGTCGCCGCTCGCGGCCGCGCCGCCGCCCTGCAGGCCGAGGAGCGCCGGCAGGAAGCCGGTGATGAGGAGCATGCGGTCGCGGTCGATACGGATCAGGCCGTCGTTCGTGCCATCCCCCGGACAGGCCACGGCCACTTGCTTCACGAAGTTGCCCTGCGCATCGAACACGTCATAGGTGCTCATGATCCCGGCCGGCTGCTCTTGATCGCTGCGCGAACTGCTGACCCACACGAAGCCCTCGGGGCCGATCTGCACCGTCTGGATGGCTTCGGGATGCTCGCCAATCGAGACCTGGGCGTTCGGGAGCACCGCGACCTGCGCTTCGGCCACCCGGCGCAAGCGGGTCATCTCCTCCTCGGTCCGCTTGCGATTGGCGAATTCCCGCTCGATCACGCGCTTGAGGGTGCCGTCCGGAGCAAACACGCTGATCGCGTACTGGTTGCGATCGGTGGCCACATAGACGTCGCCGTTGGCGGCGATGTCCCACCGCCGCGGGAAGACGTTGTACTGGTCGGCCTCGTCGATGCGCAGGTTGGCCATGTCCATGAACTGGATCTTTTCCCAGTAGCGCGTCTTCTCGACACCGTCCTCGCCGTAGCTGGCGAGGAAGCCCTTGCGGGTCTGCTGGGACTGCGGATTACCCAGGATGATGTCAATGCCGGCAAAGACGAGGTTGCCCCCCCGCCAGTCGCCGTCGATGATCGCCACTAGCCCGCCGGTCGTTCCGCCAGCGCCTTTGGGTTCCAGGACGCCCGCCGGGGCGTTGTCCAGCTTGAGCTTGACCACCTTGCCGGGGAAGGTCTGCACCAGGCCGAGGCTGCCGTCGGCCATGAAGAACATGTCCGCCGGGTTGCGGACTTCCCCCGGTCCCTCGCCCTCGCGGCTGAGCGTGCCGACGAGCTTGCCCTCCGGCGAATAGACGAACACCTGCGAGAGCTGCAAGTCGAGCAGATAGAGATTGCCTTTCTCGTCGGCTATGACCTGCACGATCACACCGAAGACGGTCGCATCCTCGCCCTCGCCCCCTGCGCGCCAGAGCTCCTCGAGCTGCATGGTCTCGACGCCCTGGGGTGGGCTGGCTGGGTTCTTGACGTGGGTGACACCGTCGACCGTGACTTCCTCGCCGGCCCAAGCGGCCACAGACAGGATGGGCAGGCACAGGGCAGCGGCCAGGGCGCACGCGGCGAGGCCACGCGACCAGCACGCGGCGAGGCCACGCACCCAGCATAGGCGCCGAATCTTCATCTCGCGTTCCATCGTTCCCCCGATCGATCGGGAGCCAGTCTCCCCGTGGCAGGTTTGCCCCTGGGGATGGCCGACTCCGGGTCTGTTGAGCCTTTTCCTGCAACCTTGTACCGATAGGTCATCTCAGAATTCAGGCGCCGGCCGTTCCCGCCTGGGAGGCCTCCCGCTCCCGTTCGGTTCGCCCCCCCCGCCCTCACCAGGAGCGTGGATGCCCCGATCCAGCTCGCCCCCGACGAGCCTACCCCTTCACCGCCCATCGCACCAGGTTCCCCAGCCGCGGGGCCGAGCCCTGCGTGAGGATCCCGACGCGGAAGATGCGCCCGCCGGCCCAGACCGCGAGCAGCGTGCACAGGACCACGCCCGCGAGGCCGGCCCACGGCTGCCAGCCGGGCACGCCCCCGGGCACGCTCTGGCGCAGCAACATCAGCATCGGCGTGAAGGGCGGCACGAGCGACATCACCGTGGCAAAGGTCGTGTGCGGCTGCTGCAGCACCGGCATGGCGATGAAGATCGGGATCATGACCGGCATCAGGGCCGGCATGGTGAGCGCCTGCGCTTCCTTCGGATCGTTGCAGGCCGCGCCCAGCGCGGCCAGCATCGAGCCCAGCATGGCGATCGCGAGCAGCATGTAGGCGAAGAACCACGGCAGCATCGCGTAGGGCACATAGTCCGCCACGCCGAAGCGGCGGGCCGCCAGAATGCCGACGATCACGTAGATCGACGAGGCGGTCACCGTCACCCCCAGCCCAGCGATGACCTTCCCCATCATGAACTGAAAGGGCGTGATCGACCCCAGCAGGACTTCGGCGATCCGCTGGGTCTTCTCCTCCATCACCGACTGGAGCTGCGGGATCGCCCCCATCATGATCATCATGAACATGATCATCGCCATGCCGAACGGCACGAGAATCGCCTCGGCCTCCCCGGCCCGGCGCGCCTCCTGCACCTTCCCCGACGCGTCGACGCTCACCAGGCCGAGACCCTCGATGGGCGTCCACCGCATCAGCCCTTCGACCGTGCCCGCATCCATGCCCGCTGCCATCAGCCGCGTGCGCCGCAGGTGCTGGTTGAGCGGCATCCCCATCCACTCGCGCACCTCGTCGAGCGCCGCGTTCTTGGCGTAGTAGGTGATGCGCGCGCGTGCGGGGTCCCCGCCCGGATGGAGCACTTCGGGACCGATCTCCAGGAAGCCGTGCAGCTCGCCCGCGCGTACCTTCTCCGACAGCTCGAGCCGCTGCGCGGTCGGATCGCCGTCCTCAGGGGCAACGATCTCAACCACGTAGGCCGGCTTGACCTTTTTGCCCGACTTAGGATCCAACAGCGCCGTCCGGTTGCGCTCCTCCGCGGCCGAGATCAGCGCCGGCGCCACGGCGCCGGAACGATCGATGACCGCCACGCGCTTGTCCTTCGTGTCAACCTGGCCCTTGAGCAGCACCATGGCGATGCCGCTGCCGCCCATCATCAGGGGGAAGACCAGAATGCCGATGATGAAGCCCTTCGTGCGCACGGCGGCCAGGTAATCTCTCCGGGCCAGACAGAGCGTCTTACGCACGGCTCGCCTCCTTGGCCTCGGGGCCGGCGATGCGAACGAAGATGTCGTGCAGCGAGGGCCGCGCCACCTCGAAGCTGTGCACCCGGGTGCGGGCCATGATCGCCTGCACGAGCGCTTGCGGATCGGTGCTGGGTGCCATGCGCAGCTCCTGGAGGCGCCCGAAGTCATTGACCGCCTCAACCCCCGCGAGATCGTCCAGCGCGGCGTGGCCGTCCTGGCAGCGCACGCGCAGCGTGTCGGTGCCGTAGCGGTCTTGAATCTCGGTCAGGGTTCCGTCGAGCACCTTGCGGCCCTTGAAGATCATGAAGATAAAGTCGCACATCTTCTCGGCCACGCTCATGTCGTGAGTGCTGAAGATCACCGTTGTGCCCGCCGCGCGCACCTCGAGCACCGCCGCCCGCAGCGCATCGGCGTTCACGGGATCGAGGCCGCTGAAGGGCTCGTCTAGAATGAGCAGCTCGGATCGCGCACAGACGGCGGCGATGAACTGCACCTTCTGGCTCATGCCCTTGCTGAGCGCATCGACCCGCTTGTCGGCCCAGGCCGCCAGATCAAGCTTCGCGAGCCAGCGATCGACCTCGTCATCGACGCGCCGGCCGCTCTTCAGCTCGCCGTAGAACTTGAGCACGTCGCGCACCTTCATCTTGCGGTAGAGGCCCCGTTCCTCCGGCAGGTAACCGATGCGATCCGAGACGGCCGTGCCCATCGGCTGTCCGAGCACCCGGATGGTGCCGCGGTCGGGATAGAAGATGCTCATGATCATGCGCAGGGTCGTGGTCTTCCCCGAGCCGTTGGGCCCGATGAAGCCGTAGACGCTGCCGCTCGGGACAACCAGCGACAGGTCGTCGACCGCCACATGCTGCCCGAAGGTCTTGGTGACGTTCTCCAGTTCGACCGCCTGCATCGTGCCTTCTCCAGCCCATGGCCTCATGCGCCTGCCTGGGGTGTATATATCGCCTGATACACCCCGCAGGTTGCACGCTAGTGTAGACGAATCGTCAACCGCTGGAAATAGAATCAGTTGGGGCCAGTACTCGCGCTTCAGGGTCACAGCGGGAGACGTGCCGGGCGGGGAGTCGAGCAGAAGAACACCACCTTCGATCCAGAATCGCAACTTCGCGCAGAGAATCAATCCGGGAGAGTATATAATTGCGGCGGAAAAGATTGGCGGCCCCGGCCACCTTGTGCACCGTATGTTGGCAGCCGGGGCCGCCCCCGCTGGCGCAGCACGCCCGGTGGACTTCGCTACAAGCGCGGGCGAGCAACCCAGTGGTGCGCATCCACCCATGGGACGAGCTCATCTGGCCCCCAGATACCTGGCCAGAAGCGAAATCTGCAGTTGCCCACCCGCGGACCGAGGGTGGGTAGGTCTCCCCCCACCGGCCCCCGCGAGCAGCGCATCATTACGGCTTGTAGCCCTGAAAGCCCGGGCCTAGCCTCGCCGATAGCAACCGTGTCGCGGTGGCGGACGCCACGAGGATGTTGGCAGGAGGTGGAAGTCATGGACGGGGAGGTCAAGATCGGGACGATCACCCACTACTTCAGCAAGGTTCAGGTGGCGGCCATCGAGCTGACCGACGGCGACCTGGCCGTGGGTGACACCGTGCGAATCAAGGGTCACACCTCGGACTTCACGCAACGGATCGATTCCATGCAGATCGACCGCGTCGATGTCCCCAGCGCCCAGAAAGGCCAGGCCGTGGGCATACGCGTAGCCGAGCACGCCCGCGTGGGCGATGAGGTCTTCAAGGTTCTGAGTTGAGCAGCGCGGCGCGGAATCGGGCCAGTTGCTCCTTCAGATAGGTGTCCTCCGGCGAAAGCTCGAGCGCCCGGGTCTCGACCGCGATCGCCCGTTCGACGTCCCCGAGGCGGAAACAAACCTCTGCCAGGGTATCGATGATGTTGCTGTCGTCGGGCTCGATCTCGACCGCCCGTTGCGCGGCGATCAACGCTTGCGGCAGGAACAGGTTGTTCGTGGCAGCGAACCAGGCCAGCGAATTGAGCATCCCGGCGTCGCGCACGTCGCGTTCGACGGCACGCACGAGCACCAGGCCGACCCACTCGTGTTCGCGGCGGGCGCCGGCCGAGTCGCCCTCGGCCGCCCGCCACTCGGCAAAGCGCATGTGCGCCTGCACAAGCCCCTGCGCTTCGTACATCTCGTAGAGCCGCCGCAGCTCGGCGATCGGCGTGGCGTGATCCTCGACGCGGATGTCCACATAGCGATGGGCGTACTCGGGGTACCGAGGATGATGCCGGCCGATCAGGATCGCGGCCGACTGCTGGCCCCGGCTGTCGCCGCCCGCGGCCTGACCGGCCTCGAGCGCCGCAATCAACCGGTGGCCGAGCTCCTGGCCGGCGGTCTCCTCGAAGGCGCGGGCCATCCCGGCCACCACATCGGCGCCGGTGAGGATGTTGCCCTGGCAGGTGAAGCCCATGCCTGCGGCCTGACCGGCCCAATCAAGGCAGCCTGATCCGGTCCATTGGGCGGCTGTGCCCTGCGCATCGACCACACCGACCTGGCGGTGGTCGCGGTCCTCGTCGCGCGCGAGCAGCGAGTCGAGGGTCTCCTGCGCCGTCAGACCCGCTGCCAGCAGGCGCAGCCCGTCGGGTCCGAACGATTCGTTCGACTGCGCCTGCGTCGCAATCGCCCCCACGCCGCCCTGGGCCCAGGCCACGCGCGGACCGACGCCGAAGACGCGCGACTGGACCGCCACACCCACCTCGCCCGTCGCCGAATCGTGGGCCACGATCGAAAACGTCCCGCAAGGCTCGGCAGCCAGCGGCGAGCCCACGGCGATCCCGAACGTCACGAGCCCCGCGAACGTCGCCAACCCCTTGACCCACCACCGCCACCGGCACGTCCACCAGCCGGTGTCCTTGAATGCAAGCCGGCACTTCGTCATCGTCGCTGACCTCCTTCGCTCAGCCACGCCGCAGCCCCTCGCGCAGAAGGGAGTATCACGTCTGCGGTCCTGGAGACAAGGATGTGGATCGGACGAAGTCACCGGGGAGGCCGGATCACACAAGATCTGGACGACAAAGGCCGGGGCGGGTCACCGCCGGACAACCCAACCCCCCTTATTGTGGGCATCCAGCGGAGCACCCGCCCCAGATCTGCATCCAGGATACGCATTGGGCGTCTCACGGGCGTCTCAAAGACCAGGGGGGCGCCCCGGTGTCACGCGCCCGGCAGGCTCGAGCCTTGACCCTTTCCCGACCCACCCGCATCATCGTGCTCCATCCGCCCGTCGCGGCCGGGCAACGGGCGCGGTGCCACCGGCAAGGGCGGGGCAAGGGCGGGGAACCAAGACGTGAGGGCGAGCCCAAGCACGAGCCGAGGCCGGATCGCCTGGACGCCGCGCGCGGTCGCGGGCGGCGTCCGCGTGGCAGCCGGCGCATGGCGTCGGGCTGCCGGCGTTCTCGGCGGGGTCCTGGCCGTGACGGTGGCTCTGGGGACCACCGGCCCCTGCCAAGCCCTCAGTGCGCTGCGGGCGCCCGGCAACCTGCGCGTGATCGACGCCCCCGATGACGCCGGTGGCACCTTGCTCCTGCGGTGGGAGCTCTCCGCCAACGATGTCGCAGCCGGTGCGCCCGGCGATTCATCCGTCACCGGCTACGAAATCCAGCGCGCCCAATCCCCCGACGGCCCCTTCGTCAAGGTCGGCGAGGTTCCACCGCGCACCGGCGAAGCCCGGGACGCCCAAGGCCTGCGCGACGGCGTGGGCTACTACTATCGCGTGGCAGCGGTGCGCGGCGAATCGCAGGCCCCCTCGGCGGTCTGTGGCCCGGCGGTGCCGACCGGGCAGTGGTTCCACCGGGGCCGCGTCAACACACTCGTCGCGGTGCTCGTCCTGACGGGGCTGATCCTCTACTTCATCGAGCACGCCCGCCGGGGCCGGCCGGTCTTCATCCGCAAGATCGCCGGGCTGGACGCGGTCGATGAAGCGGTCGGCCGCGCGACCGAGATGGGCCGCAAGGTCCTCTTCATCCCCGGATCGCAGGACATGGACAACGTGCAGACCCTGGCCGGCATCGCGATCCTCGGCCGCGTGGCGCGTCAGACCGCGCAGTACGGGGCGACCCTGGACGTGCCGGTCGCGCGCTCGATGGTGATGGTCGCCTGTCGCGAGACCGTGAAAGAAGCCTACCTGGCCACGGGCCATCCCGAGAGCTACCGCGATGACCTGGTCCACTACCTGACCGACGACCAGTTCGGCTACGCCGCCGCGATCGACGGCATCATGGTGCGCGAGCGGCCCGCCACGATCTTCATGCAGGGGCTCTTCTATGCCGAGGCGCTCATCCTGGCCGAGACCGGCAATTCGGTCGGCGCGATCCAGATCGCCGGCACGGCGGAGCCGAGCCAGCTGCCGTTCTTCGTCGCCGCCTGCGACTACACCCTGATCGGCGAAGAGCTTTTCGCCGCCGGGGCCTACTTGTCACGCGAGCCCCAGCAGCTCGGGAGCCTGAAGGGGCAGGATCTGGGCAAGGCGGTGATCCTCGTGCTCCTCGTGATCGGCGTGGTCATTCAGACCACCGGGCTCTTCGACTTCGCGGCGTTGTTCGTGGTGCAGTGAGGAGCCGGCGTAAGTGAAGCACGACGGTGTGAGGGTGAGGCCAACGTGAAGCGTCGAGTTCCCCTGATTCTGACTGCCGTGGTGGGCATCACCTTCGTGGTGCAGTTCTTCATTCCGCACAAGCCCTTTTCCGGCCTGCAGAACCTGCTCACCGATTGGGTCCAGATCATCTTCGCTTTTGCGATTTGGCTCGGCGCCCTCAACCTGATGAAGCTCTCCGGCGAAAGCCTCTACCGGCGCAAGAAGCGCTGGCCCTACGCGACGATCACCATCGCCTGCTTCGTCGCCACCGCAGTGGTGGGCCTCTTCTTCAGTGGCGGCAGCCGCTTCCAGGACCCCGGCACGCCCTTCGACTGGATCTACCAGAACATGTACAACCCCCTCTCGGCCACGATGTTCGCGATGCTCGCCTTCTACGTGGCCAGCGCCTCCTACCGGGCCTTCCGCGCGCGCAACCGCGAGGCGACGCTCCTGCTGGCGGCGGGGGTCCTGGTGATGCTGGGACGCGTTCCCATTGGCGACCGTTTGACCGGCTTCCTGCCCGAGGGTTACCGCTTGGCAGACCTTGCCGATTGGATCATGAACGTGCCCAACAAGGCTGGGCAGCGGGCGATCATGATTGGCATCGCCCTGGGGATCGTCTCGACCAGCTTGCGGCTCATGCTGGGGATCGAGCGCTCGCACCTGGGAGGTCGCGAATGACCGGACGTGCGCCGAAGCATGGCCGCCCGGGCGCGGCGGCGGTCGGGACCACCGTGGCGGGCGCGGCGGTGGCGGTGGCCGAGCGGATGCTGCGCATCGATCGGCGCTGGCTCTTCGCCTTCGTCACCGTGGCGGTCAGCCTGCCGCTCTTCTTCAACCTGCAGCAGCACGTCGCCGTGACGCCCGAGGCGCGCGGTGTGCGCGACGCCGTGGCCCAGCTGCCCCCCGGCGCGCACGTGCTGTTGGCCTGCGACTACGATCCTGGCAGCGCCGCCGAACTGCAGCCGATGACGGTGACGTTTCTCAAGCAGGCGCTCAGCCAACGGCTGCGGGTCATCGTGATGGGCCTGTGGCCGCAGGGCCCCCCCCAGGCCGACCTGGCGCTCGAGGAAGCGCTGCGCGACCCAGCGGTGGCGGCGCTCGCCCCCCGCTACGGCATCGACTACATCAACCTGGGCTTCCAGTCGGGCAACGAGGTCGTCATCCAGCGCCTGGGGTCGAGCATTCCGGCGGTCTTTCCCCGCGACTACCGCGGCACGCCGATCGCGCAGTTCCCGATCATGGCGGGCGTCCGGGACTTCAGCTCGATCGCCTACGTCTTCAACGTCTCAGCCGGCTACCCGGGCACCGTCGAGTGGGTGCAATTCGCGGGGGACCGCTTCCACGCGCACGTGGGATCGGGCACGACCGCGGTGAGCGCACCGCTCTACTACACCTACTATCCCGCCCAACTCACCGGCCTGCTGGGAGGCATGAAGGGCGCCGCCGAGTACGAAGTCGCTGCCGGATTCACGGGCAAGGCGATGACGTACATGTTCTCGCAGTCGCTCTCTCACATCGTCGTCGTGATCTTCATCCTGCTCGGCAACCTGGCCTTCCTCCTCACGCGGAGTCGGAGGCCGCAGCCATGAGCGTCGACGTCGGCATCTGGATCGGGGCGTTCCTGACGCTGGGGATCTTTTCGTTCCTCTACCGCGACAACCCGGTCTATCGCGCCTGTGAGGCTGTTTTCGTGGGCGTCTCCGCCGGTTACTGGTTCGTGAGTCTCTTCTGGCAGAACGTCTGGCCCAAGCTGATCCTCAATCTGCGCGACGCCGCGGGTGCGACGCTGCACGGGGCGGGCTGGGACGAGCGCTGGCTGTACCTGATCGCGGGCCTGCTCGGCGTGATGATGCTCCTGCGACTGGCGCCGAAGATCGGCTGGATCTCGCGCTGGCCCCTCGCTTTCATCGTGGGCACGACCGCCGGGCTCTACTTCATCACCTACCTGCAGTCCAACGCGATCAGCCAGGTGCACGATACCCTGGTGCCCCTGGTCACCGCCGGAGCGGGGAGATTCCTGTTCGTGCCGCTGCCGTTCCATGTCGATTGGAACGCGGTCTTCATCTTCCTGGGCACCTTCACCGGCCTGGTCTACTTCTTCTTCTCGGTCGAGCACAAGGGGGCAGCCGGGAAAGCGGCGCGGACGGGCACCTACTTCCTCATGATCACCTTCGGCGCCTCGTTCGGCTACACGGTGATGAGCCGCATGTCGCTCTTGATCGGCCGCCTGGACTTCCTTTTCGGGCAGTGGTTGGGGCTGCTGCGGTAGCGCCGCGGCCCGCGAGCCACCCGGTCGAGAACGCCGCCTGCAGGTTGTAGCCGCCCGTGTCGGCGTCGAGGTCGAGCACCTCGCCGGCGAAGAAGAGCCCAGGGGCGCGGCGTGAGGCCATCGTACGCGGATCGATCTCCCGCAAGTCCACACCCCCGGCGGTGACGATCGCCTCGGCCAATGGCCGGTGGCCGGTCACCTCGAGACGCAGATCCTTGAGCCACGCCCTCAACCGGCGCCGCTCCTCGCCGGTGATCTGGTGCCCCGGGGTCCGCGGAGCGATCGCGGTCTGATCGACGCAGACGGCGATGAGCTTGCGCGGCAGCAGGCCTTGCAGGATCGTCGCGTACCCGCGGCGGGCGTGCTCGCGCAGGTCGCGCTGGAGCCGCTCATCAAGCGTCTGCTCATCAAGCGCGGGCTTCAGATCGATCGACAGCACGACGCTCTGTTGGGCGTGCAGGGCATCGACGATGCGGCCGCTCAGCGTGAGGATCACGGGCCCCGAGACGCCGAAGTGGGTGAAGAGCATCTCCCCAAACGCCTCGGCGCGCCGCTCGCCGCCGATCAGCACCCGCACGCGCACGTTGCGCAGGCTCAGGCCCTGGAGGCGCTGTGCCGTGTCACCAGCCGTTTCCAGCGGCACGAGCGCCGGGCGAATCGGCACAATCGTATGCCCCACCTCGGCTGCCAGACGGTAGCCGTCGCCGGAGGATCCCGTGCCGGGATAGGAAGCGCCGCCGGTCGCGAGCACGACCGCTTGGGCCGGCAGAATCTGCGCCTCGGCCACGGATCGGGCGGCCGCCGGCTTCGTTGGGCGGACGCGCACGCCGGTGACGCGGCCATCCGCGACCAGAAGCTCCTCGACCGCCGCGCGCGGCCGGATAGTCGCGCCCTGCTCGGCAGCCCAACGGTGCAAGGCCGCGACGACGACGCCGGCCTCGCCACTGGCGGGGAAGATGCGACCGCCGCGTTCGATCACCGTCGCCACACCCAGCTCGGTCAAGAACGCGGATAAGTCATCGCTGAAGAAGCGGGCGAAGGCCTGACGCAGGAAGCGGCCGTTGGGTCCAAAGTGCGCGATGAATTCCGCCACCGGCGCCGTGTTCGTGAGGTTGCAGCGACCCTTGCCGCTGATGAGGAGCTTGCGCCCCGGGCGCTCCATCTTCTCGAGCACCAGCACCTGAGCGCCGTGCGCGGCCGCCTGGCCGGCAGCCATCAACCCGGCCGCCCCGGCCCCGATGACGATGACGCGGGGCTTCGGCATCGATCCTCCTTCGGGCCGCTGTGCTCACCAGCCACGCAGCGCGCCCACCAGCCACGCAGCCTGGTCCGACCGGATCGCGGTACCCACTGGAGAATGCCAGCCCCGCCGCCGCCTGCCAACCCACGCCTCAGTCTGTCAGCCCCGCCGCCGCCTACCAACCCGCGCCTCAGTCTGTCAGCCCCGCCGCCGCCTGCCAACCCGCGCCTCAGGCCGCCGCACACGCCTCCGCGATCGGTAGCGAGACCGTGAACGTGAACGTCGACCCCTCGCCGACCCGGCTCGTAGCCGTCACGTCGCCACCCATCAGGCGCGCCAGCTCGCGCGAGATGGTCAGGCCCAGCCCGGTGCCGCCGTACGCCCGGGCGGTCGAACCATCGGCCTGCCGGAAGCTCTCGAAGATGACCTCCATCTTCTCGGCTGGGATTCCGATGCCGGTGTCCGTCACGTGGATCGCCAGGCGGCACTGGCCGCGGGCGACATCGGGTTGGCCAACCACCTCGGCAATCACGCGGCCGCGATTCGTGAACTTGACCGCGTTGGAGAGCAGGTTGAGGAGGATTTGCAGAATGCGGTGTTCGTCGCCCAGCAGCGGGGGCACGGGCTGCTCCGGCGCGCGGACTTCCAGGGTGAGATACTTGTGATCGGCCTTGGGTCGCACCATCGACACGGCCCGGTCGACCAGCTCCTGTGGCCGGAAGGCCACCTCGACGAGCTCCATCCGCCCCGATTCGATCTTCGAGAAATCGAGGATGTCGTTGATCAGCGCCAGCAGGTTGTCCCCCGATTTCTGAATATGGGTCACCCACTCGGCCTGCTCGGCAGCCAGCGGCGATACGCCCAGCATGTCGGCCAGCCCGATGATGCCGTTGAGCGGGGTGCGGATCTCGTGCGAGACGTTGGCCAGAAACTCCGACTTGGTGCCACTGGCCCGTTCGGCTGCTTCTTTGGCCGCCCGCAGCTCCTGGGTGCGCTCCTGGACCATGATCTCCAGCCCCTCGGCATAGCGCTGAACCTCGGCCTGGGAGATGTGCAGCTGCCGGTTACCCGCCTCGATGGCAGCGGCCATCGCGTTGAAGCTGGCGCTAAGACGGCCGATCTCGTCGGTCCCGAGGTCGGCTATCCGGGTGCTCAACTCACCGTCCGCCAGGTCCCGGGCGCCCAGCGCCAGGCGCTGGAGTCGCGAGGCCACGCGCTGGAAGAGCAGGCGCGAGATCAGCGTCGATGCCGACAGGGCGAGCACGGCGGTCAGGCCGACCAGAAGTCGCCCCTGCTTGATGCGGGCCTCGTGACGTCTCATGTCGGCCAGGAGCACGACGCTGCCCACCGGTCGGCCCCGGTAGTGCACCGCGCGCATGATGCGTACCGACGAGCTGCCTGACTGCTCCGCCTCGCCCACGTCGACGAAGGTCGGATCATCGTCGGCAACGAAGCTCCCGCCGGACCGGCGATCGAAGCAGGCCACCGGCTCGGCGTTGCGGTCCAAGAGCCAGGCAGCGCGGATGTCCGGAACGGCGCTGAGCGGGGTGAGCGCCTCGGCGGCGGCGTCGGCATCGCCAAATACGAGGGCTGGGGCCGCGCTGAAGCCGACCACCGCCGCGGTCTGTCTGGCCATCTCCAGCCCGCTGGCGCGCAGTTGACTGTGCTCGCGCTGCAGGAACAGCAGCCCCAAGCCGGTCACGGCGATGGTGGTCGTCATCAGCGTGAAGCCGAGCAGCTTCTCGCGCAGTGAGACTCGTTTGGCGAGACTCTGCAGATTCACGGTCCCCCCGCCCGCCTCAGCACAGATGAGCTCGCCCAGCGGGGACCAGCATGAGCCCTTGCTGGCCATGCGCGAGCTGCAGCAACCGTGAGCTGACCTTGACGCCGGCCGCGCGGGCGGCCTCCAGGTCGACGTCGAATATGATTCGGTTGGCATCCCGACAGAGCCTGATCACCGTGCCGGCGCCCGGCTCCGGCCGACTGTCGATGGTGATCACCCCCGCCTGGTGGGCGCGCGTGACGAGGCCATCCACCCCGCTAGTCTCAGCCCCGGCCAGCACGAGGATGTGGAACAGGCCCAGGTCGCGCGAATGGCCCAGGGCAATCACGCGAACCACGGGAGGAATGCCTGGCAGCAGCGCCTCGGCGGGTGTGGCATTGTGCTGCTCCGCCAGGCGGCTCAGCGCGGCGAGCAACTCCTCGCCATCCGCCACCCCGATGTGCAAAGTGTCCCCCAGCGCTCGAGACCACGTCACAAAGGCCGGAAACTTGAGGATGAACGCGGCGCGGATATCAGCTTCCGGCAGCCGCCGCTGCGCCAGGCCGGTGGCGGTGAGGGCCAGCAGGAGTGAGAAGGCACAGGTCACCACGCGCACCGTGCGGTACCCTCGGTGGCGCGACCATCGCCTGCGGGCACGTGCAACCATGACCCTGCCCCTGTCCGCTCTCTGGCCGAAGCCAGGACCCGTCGTCGCGGGACAGCCGGGACGTGACAAACCATCGAGGAGTCTGACCGACCGGACTCCCCTGCATGATCACCTGTATCGATCGTCCCGTTTCGGTCGGGCCTTTAGGCCACGCAGGGAGCCCCGGTATCCAAACCCGGCTCAGACAATACGATCCGGATCTCGGCGCAACAATGTGGCATAAAACAAGGGCGCCCCGGAGTGCCGCGCGCAGCGCGACCTCCGAAACGCCCTCGGTATACAGCCAGCGATGCTTGCCGGATCTACCGATAGAGCGACTTGATCTGGCCCCAGGTCGCAGACTCCACCGGAGAGGCTGGCTCCGGGTGGACATCCACGTTGTCGAACGCGGTCGTGTTGCCCGCCACACCGCCGCCGCCGAAGAACCGGATGGCAGTCACCGGGCCGCCCGCACCAGCAGCCCCGCCCACCAGGTACCAGTTGTTCGGGTACTCGACCTCCGAGTAGCCAGTCGAGAGGTCAATGATCCCGACCTCGACGATCAAGTTGGCCACCAGGTCGACCTTCGTCCAGGCCCGATACCAGTGGTTGATCGCGAGCTCCTCCCACATGAAGCCTGGCGACACCCCGGGCTGCGCGAACTGCACGCCCGCCGCGTCATAGGCCATGTAGAACGCGTTATAGGTCGTCGGATTGTTCGGATCCACCCACGTCATCAAGTGGATGTAGTGATTGATGGCCAACGCGTCGTTGCGGATCGAGAAGCTGCCGACGTTCTGGGCCGACGGAGCCACGCCCATATAGGTCGCCGCAAAATCCCAGGCGATCACCCAGCTCGGGCATTCCTCGAACGAGAGGTCCCGCTGCGCGCGCGCGTAGACGCCGCCGCCAGGACCGGTGCCGCCGATGAACTGGTCCTCGCCGGTAGGATTGTCGGGCAGCCCGAGGGAATTGCCCTCGTAGGTGTACACGAGGAAGTCAACACTCGTGGCGTCCGGCAGGTAGTAACCATCCTGGCCCGTCAGAGGCTCGCCGCCCGATGCCCCGAGCAACTCTTCGAAACCGGTCATGTACTCCGCCCGGGCCACCGGCAAGAGCAGCAACGCCGCCGCCAGAATCAAGCACGCAGCCCCAACCGGCGGGTGCTTCACACACGCAAGGCTGTTCATGATGATGCCTCCTTTGACCTCTGATTCCCTACATGCGGGTAGGTCGGCGGTTCGTCCGCGGCGGTCGGCGAGGCGCAGATCACATGGAGGGCGTTAACCACCGCAGAGCGATTCCGGGTCCGATCTCCGCGCTCTCGGTAGCTGCAGCATTATTCTCCCATCCCCCATGCACGCCGTCAAGGCCCAAGAGCCCGGCAGCGGCGACGGAAATGGTGCGCAAGGGTGAGCAGGGAGGCGCCGAAAACAAGAAGGGTGGATGTTTACGGCTGTCGTCAAACGCCAACCTGCCCTCGGCTCAGGCGGCACCTGCATGCACACCGCGGGCCGCACGCACCGGCACCGGAGAAGCCGATACGCCCCCAGCCCACCGGAGCAGGACGCGCACGGCCACACCGGAGGAAGAGATCGCCATGATTGGGCTCAAGCTCAGCGCCGCCACGCTGTTGGCGGCCGCCCTCACCACACTGGGTGTCGCGATCGGCCAAGCGCCGCCGGTCGACGCGAAGCCCGCGGCCGCCCTGGCGGCGGATGATCCCGGAACTCGCGACATCATCTCCATGGGGCTCGAGCAGCTGCTCTTCGTCGAGATCCTGGCGGCCGCCGCCGAGCCCCGTAGTGTGCGTGACGCGCCGGCCGTGGTGACCGTGGTGACCCGTGAGGAGATCCGGCGATCCGGCGCCCGCGATTTGGTCGACGTCCTACGACTGGTCTCGGGGTTCGACTTCGGCATCGACATCTGGGGCGTGATCGGCGTCGGCTTCCGCGGCCATTGGGGCCAGGAGGCCAAAATCATGCTCGCCGTGGACGGTCTGGTCCTCAACGAGCAGATGTACGGCAATCTCGCCTTCGGAAACCACATCCCCATCGACGCGATCGAACGGATCGAGATCGTCCGCGGCCCGGGTTCGGTCATCCACGGCAACTTCGCCGAGCTGGGCGTGATCAACGTGGTGACGAGGATCGGCGCGGAGCGGACGGGCCTGCGCGGCAGCCTGGCCACCGGGACCTTCGAGGACAGCTACTCGCGCGCCAACCTGGGCGCCAGCTACGGCAGAGTCCTGGGAAACGACACCTACCTTGGAGTCTCGGCCTTCGGGGCCGCGGGCCGGCAAAGCGCCCGCCAGTACACGGACATCTTCGGCGATTCGTTCGACATGGGGGAGGACCACGACCTACGCGCCGCGAACCTGGGGTTGCACTACCGGCGCGGTCCCCTGCGTGCCCAGTTCTACTATGACGGGTACTGGACCACGTTCCGGGACGGCTACGACGCGATCCTACCCAACGCGATCGACACGGACTTCACCTCGTACCTCGGCAACGTCTCCTATACCTTCGCGCCGCGCGCCAATGTCACGGTCACGCCCACCTTGAAGGCGAAACTGCAGCGGCCCTGGCAGAGTCTGGACCCCGCGCCCGAGGACTTCCTCTACTACGACCCCACGGCCCACCAGTATGGCGCCAGTCTGAAGGTCAACTGGGAGGTCTCGCGCGGGTTCTCAGCGCTGCTCGGTGGGGAATACGACCGCGAGGGCGCCCGTTACGGCGACAAGATGCCCTACTTCTTCTCGAACGGGAAGCAGAGCATCGAATTCGGGCGGCACGCCTTCTTCACCGAGGGCTACGTCAAGACCGCGGCTGCCAACGTGACCGTGGGTCTGAGGGTCGAGGATCACAGCGAATACAACAGCGCCGTCACACCGCGTATCGGGATCACACGGGCCTTTGGCGCCACCCACGCCAAGCTGATCTACAATCGCTCCTTCCGTGCCCCCAGCATCGAGCAGATCTCCTTCGGTCAGGATCTCGAGACCGAGGAGGCGGACGTCTACGAGCTGGAACTTGGCCACCAATTCGGCTGCACGGCCTACCTGGGCGCCAATCTCTACGAGATCAAGGTGCATCGGCCGATCTTCTACTTCTACGACACGGAGATCGAGATCGACACCTTCCGCAATCTCGACGATCTCGGGTCGCGGGGCGTTGAGCTCGAGGGACGCCTTCACGGGCGCGCGGGCCAGCTCACCGCCCGCTATTCCCACTACGTGGCCACGGACAAGGACACGAACTACTATGCCGCCCCGGGCGACGAAGACCTCTTCCTGGCCTTCCCGGCCCACAAGTTCACCCTGTCGGCCACCCTCCGCCTGACCAGGGCCCTGAGCGTGAATCCTGCGCTGATCTGGACGAGCGCCCGGTACGCCTATGACCGCTTCGACACGGAGGCGGAGGTGCCGCTCGCGAGCAGGCTGCGGCCCGAGGCGTTGACGAACCTGTACCTGCTGTATGAAGGCCTCTGCGGCAGCAAGGTCGACCTGGGCTTCGGGGTCTACGACCTCTTCGCCACCCATCACGACTTCATTCAGCCCTACAACGGGTGGCACGCGCCGCTGCCGGGACCGGGCCGCGAGTTTCTGCTGAAAGTGAACGTGGAGCTCCAGTAGCGCGGCGCGCCGCTGGATGATTGCGTCGCACGAGTCTGTCGGGCAATGGCGCCGGATGGTTGCGTCGCACGAGTCTGTCGGGCGACGCCGCCGGATGATTGCGCTGGACAACCGCCCGAGCGCGGGGCAGCTTTGCGCGCATGGATCTCGCGAACATCGTCCTGCCGGTCTTCCTGGTGATCGGTTTGGGCTATGCGCTGGGAGCCCGCGGGTTCATACCCGCGGAGGCCAACGCCTGGCTCTCGCGCTTCGTCTTCTACGTCGCCGCACCGGCGCTCCTCCTGCGCAGCACGTCCCAGGAGTCCTTCGCCTGGAGGGAGAGCCTCCCGACGCTCCTGGCAACCGGCGGTGTCACGGTGCTCGTCGCGGCCGGGGCCTACATCGCCGCCGGCCGCCTCGCCCCCGCGCGCCGGGGCGTTCTGGCACAGGGTTGCCTGCGCAGCAACACGGTCTTCTTCGGGCTGCCGGTGATCCTGAACGCCCTTGGCGACCAGGTGCTCGCGCCGCTGTCGATCCTGATCGCCTTCCTGGTCGTGGTCGAGAATTTGCTGTCGGTGCTGGTGCTCACCCTGCCCCACCAGAAGCTCAGCGCCCGAGACCCGGCGCTTTGGTGGCGGACGGCGCTGCGGATTGTCACGAACCCCCTCATTCTGGGGTGTGCCGTCGGGATCCTGCTCTCCACGGTGCACCTGCACATGCCCGCCGGCATTGATCGCGCGCTGGCGCTGGTGGGCAGCACCGCTTCTCCCCTGGGACTGCTCTGCGTGGGCGCCGGGCTCGACCTCGGTCAGCTGCGTTCGGAGATTGGCGCAACGTCCGTGACGGCGGCAGTGCGCCTGGTCATCCATCCGGCGCTGGTGTTCTTCGCCCTGCGCGCCCTGGGGGTGGCCGGACTCGAGCTGGACATGGCGGTGCTTCTCCTGGCATGCCCCACGGCGGTCGTCACCTACATCATGGCGCGCGAGCTTGAGGGCGACGCCCATCTGGCCGGGGCGATCATCATCGGGACCACCGTCGCCTCGCTGGTGACGCTGCTCGGGTGGCTGGCGCTGCTGCGGCAAGTCGGCTGATCGGGCCACGCGGGGCACGCTTGATCGGGCGCGTAGGGCGCCGGGGGCGCCGGGGGCACGCCTGATCGGGCGCGTAGGGCGCCGGGGGCACGGGGCGGGGCCACGGCCCCTGGGGAGGATCTGTTCATGGCACCGACGTCGACCGCCGCCGCGGCAGGGCAACCGCGCGAGGGCCTCTTCCGCCAGCTTTCCGGTCTGCCGCGCGCCTTCTGGATGGTCAACTTGATGGAGATGCTCGAGCGGCTCGCCTACTACGGCGTGCGCGTCGTCATCCCGATCTACATCGCCCAGGCCGACGAGCCCATGGGCCTGCACTTCACCCAGAGCGAGAAGGGGTTGATCTTCATGCTCTGGGCGCTCGTGCAAACCGGGGTGCCGGTCTTCTCCGGCGGTTTCGCCGATCGCTACGGCTATAAGCGCACGATCGCGGTCTCGATCGCGATCAAGGTGGCGGGGTACCTCCTCATGGCGACCCAGCGCGCATTCTGGCCCTTCACGCTCGGCTGCTGCGTGCTCGCCTTCGGCACCGCGATCTTCAAGCCCGGCATCCAGGGCACACTCGTGCGCCAGCTCAGGAAAGAGAACTCCTCGCTCGGCTGGGGCATCTTCTACATGCTGGTTAACATCGGCGGCTTCCTCGGCCCCCCGCTCGCCCATTTCCTGTACGGCTACTCCTGGCCGACGGTCTTCTACGGCTGCGCCGTGATCGTCGCGCTCAATTTCCTGATGCTCTTCACCTATCCGGCCGTGGCCGCCGGCGGCGACCAGAGCGGCGGCCCTTGGAAGGTGGCCAGAATCACCTTCAAGAACCTGGTCCGCCCGCGCCTGGCCGCGTTCATCCTGATCATGTCGGGTTTCTGGCTGATGTTCATGCAGCTCTTCGACATGCTGCCCAACTTCATCGTCGACTGGGTCGACTCCTCCGCGATCGTGAAGGCCCTCCACCTGCCCGGCATGTTCACGGTCGATACGCCGCGCGGCACGATGATCACCCAGGAGTGGCTCATCAATGCCAACGCCGGGCTCATCGTGCTGTGCGTCATGTGGGTCTCATGGCTGGTCGCCCGCATGCGGCGCGTGACCTCGATCTTCATCGGCATCACGGTCGCCTCGGTCGGACTCATCGCCGCGGGCTTCAGCATGTCGGGCTGGCTGTGCCTGCTCGGCATCCTCTGCTTCTCGGTCGGCGAGATGCTCTCCTCACCCAAGATGAACGACTACCTGGGCGTGATCGCGCCCGAGGGACAGAAGGCGCTCTACATGGGCTACGCCAACATGCCCTCCGCGATCGGCTGGTCGATCGGCTCGATCCTGGGCGGCAAGATCTACGAGCAGCTCGGCGAGAAGGCGAGCCTCGCGCTGCGCTACCTCGCCGACCACCACGGGATCACAAGCGGCGTTGCGCGCGAGGAGGCGCTCATCAAGGTGCAGGAGGTCCTGCACGTCGACGCCGCGCAGGCGACGCGCGTCTTGTGGGAGACCTATCACCCCTACCGGCTCTGGTTCCCCTTCGCAGCACTGGGCTTTGCCTCGGCGGTGGGGATCTTCTTCTACGCGCGCTGGGCGCGGAGGTACGAAGCGGCGGATGTGTAGGTGGCGCGTCCAAACGCGGAGCGCGAGTTGAGGGTGGCGGCTCGGCGGGACGTACCGGCTCGTCGGAGGGCGCGGACTCGGGGCGGGCGCGGACTCGTCGGAGGGTACGGGCTCGGGGCGGGCGCGGACTCGGCGGAGGGTACGGGTGCGGGCACGGGGCGGGCGCGCCGGCAATCCGGTCGCTTGCCCCGAGGTTTTTGCCCCGGGGCAACTTTGTAATGAGCATAGAATATACATCTTACGGAATCGACCCTCTACAGGATCGCCAGGCTGTAAACATTTCTCTGCGGTTCAACTCGGCTCGTCCATAGGCCTCGACCTCCGCCCGCCTCGGCTTCTCCCGACAGCACCCACCCTCCTACCCTCTCTTGGAGGTGGCACCCTCTGACGCCACCGCACCCAGGCATCGGTTCGCGCGCGGTGGCATCGGATTCACGCTGATGGCTAGACCCGGTTGGGCAGAGGTGGAGCGGGATTCTTCCGTTTGTGGCCCCGGGGCCAATCTGTATTCTATTGCCTTACAAAGATTTACAGAACCGGCCCTGGCAACCGCCGCTCGGGCGTACACTTTCTGTAACGGCGGCGGGCAGGTACGGGGGCCGCGCGAGCCCCGCCCGCCGTACCGCATCGCCCCCATGATCTCTCTGCCGAGGCCGGGACTCGAACCCGGACGGGCCCTGAGGCCCAGCGGATTTTAAGTCCGCTGCGTCTACCAGTTCCGCCACCCCGGCACGAACGTCGCACCGCCCCGCGGCAACGCCCCAGTGCAGGCACCGCTCCGCTGAACCGCCGCGGCGCAAGCACCGCCCCGCGGCAGCACCACCCGGCGCGACGATAGCACCCCGTTCTGCCGCCGTCAGCCTTCGGGCGCCGCGCCGGGCGCCGGCGACGCGGGCTGCGTCCCCTGCTGGCCCTCCTGATTCTCCATCCGCTCCAGGATCCTGAGATTCTGCTCCACGGCGGGGTCGCCCGGGCGAAGCTTCTGCGCCTCCCCGAAATGCTCGCGGGCGCGCGGGAAGCGCCCCATCTCAGCATTGAAGGCGCCGGCGCGCAGGCGCAGCGAGTAGTCGCGGGGGTCGACCGCGACCGCCCGCTCGATGTGCCGCACCGCCTCATCGCCCCGACCTTGGGAGCGCGCGGCCTCCGCCAGCAGCACCAGCGCATCCTTGTGCCGCGGCTCGCGGCGCAGCACCACCTCCAGCTCGGCGCAGGCCGCCTCGATCGCGCCCGATCTCAGCAGGGCTCCCACGAGAAACAGCCTCGCCTGCGCCGATGCAGGGTCGAGATCGACGGCCCGGCGAAACCAGCCTGCCGCCTGCGCGCTTCTGCCCGAGCGATCCAGGAGTTGCCCCAGCACAAAGGCCGGGGCCTTCTCCTCCGGTGCCACCGCGCTCATGCGCTCGAGGGCCGCGAGCGTCTGCTCAAGGGCCGGCACCGGGGCATCGCGCACGAACCCATCGACTGACTCGACCGAGCGCAGGCTCGGATCGAACGCCATGGCGTACTGCTCGAGCAGGGCCGCGTTGCTGGGCACATCACGGGCATAGACGAGCGCGTTGTCGCCGGCGAAGACACAGACCCAGCGCGGATCGGCGCGCAGCTTGGCCCGCAAGCCGCGGTCCTGGAGCGGATCCTCGGCGTAGGGGACCAGGGCGAGGGTGATCCCGTACGTCTCGACGGCCGCGTCCCACCCCTGCCCGGTCGCCATCATCGTCGCGTAGGACTCGAGGAACTCAGTTGGAAAGACATCCAATCGCCCGTCGATGTAGACCTGCCTGTCCGGGTACAGCTCGTGGATGAGATACCCCCCAAAGGCCAGGACATTGAAGAGCTCTCCCTCGGGCCGCACCTCCTGGATGAACCGCACAGCGCCGGCGGGGACGTTGATCGGATTCACCCCGAGCTCGATGCGCCGGTTCGGCTCACTGCCCATCGGTGATCCCCAGCGCAGCGCCGCCGCTCCGCCCGCCAGCACCAGGGCCACCAGACCGACCGCCATACCGGCGCCCCAGCGGCGCTTCTCGCCCACAACCGCGCCGTGCGCCCCGATCAAGAGCGGCACGATCACCGCAAACTCCGACACGCCCCGGATCGATCGCACGGCGAGGACTCCGAACACGAGGCCGGGCAGAAGCACGGACCACTGCAGCCGCCGGCGTGAGAGCCAGAGCAGGCCCGCCAGGACCACGCCGACGGCCGCCAGGGCCTTCAGGAACAACGCGCCGGCAAACGCCGGATGGAAGATGCTGCGCAGCTCGACAATCGTCTCCCTGACCTCCGGCCGCGCGACCAAGGCGAACGGATAGAGGAGTGCATGGACATGGTGCGGATTGACCAGGGTGATCGCCATGGCCGCGGCGAACGTGCCCCAGCGGGCCTTCCAGTTGGCGGGGTGAGCCGGACCCCGGCCGCCCAATCGCGGCGAGATGGCCTCGCCCACCCAGTAGGCGGCGATGAGGCCGAGCCCCAGCACGAACCCGGAGTGGATGTTGGCCCACAGCAGGAACAGCGGCATGAGCGCCAGTCTCAACCCTCGGCGCCCGGTCAACGACTCGCCCCGCAGCAAGACCAAGACCGCGCCCAGGAACACCGCGGTCAGCATGTGGGGACGCTCAAAGGCGCGCGGGGTCATCAGCGGGCCGGCCAGCAGGGCACCGAGGCCCGCGGCGGCGATCGCGTGGCGCCGGCCGCGATCGAGCAGCGCGGCCCAGGCGCCCAGGCCGATCGCGAACGCCGCGAGAAGCGCCTTGAAGATCACGAGCGCATCCATGCCGCCGAGCTTGTGGATTCCGTAGAAAAGCACTTCGGCCAGCCATTCGTGGGTGACCCAGGGTCTGCCCTGGGCGGTGTACGTGAAGATGTCGGCGCGGGGAATCTGGTGCGTCCTGACGATGATCTCACCGGTCTTGAGGTGGAACCAGACGTCGAACTCGTGGACCGGGAACACGCACAGGAGCCCCGCCAGACCGATGGCCAGCAGAAGCCCCACGGCCGACAAGCGGACCACCCATTCGCGGGCGCCCCGAATGGGCTGCTGCGAGCTCATGCCGCCCCGGCCTCCTGCGCTCATCGGTCTGAACCCCACCCCGTCGTCGCGGAACCGCCCGCCAGGCTAGCAGCGAATGGCGCTCCTGTCACGCCGGAGGCCATCGTCGACGAGACGGAGCCGGCCGGGCTCGCCGGATCTCGGTCCGAGGCCGCAACCGATTGCGCCCCAAAGAGATCAACCTCATCCGGCAGAATCCGGCAGAATCCGGCAAGTCCAGACGAATCCCGCGATCTCAGGAGCTGCAATCTCAGTATTCACACGGGTAAACACTGGGAATCTCAAGCCAATTCAATGGGTTGGCCGGCATCCCCCTTTCCCCATTGACAGCCTACAGGTGTCTGCTACACTTAACGAGTCCGAATGAGCGCTCAGGCAGTCAGGCGCAATGGTCTCCGGCGCGCGTTCGAGGCAAGACATCTAGGTTCCAGCCCAACGTTCATTCTCGCGTTGAGGAGGAAAAGCAACATGAGAGCTATGTTGGCAGGCCTTTGCCTGCTCGCGATGACCGGTGCGGCGTTTGCCGGCCCCGGGCCGGCGGGCGAAGTGCCGATCGACCAGTCCGACGCTGTTCCCTGCAATCTCCCTTGCCTTTGCTACGACTGGGACTTTGCAGTGAGCGACCAGGGCTTCACGGCACCCAACGCCTGTGACACGGGTGGTGTGGCGGCTTGGCAGTACGGCACGACGACCTACGTCCCGGGTGCCCCCGGCACAGTCTGGGGTACGGTGCTCAATGGCAACTACCCCAACGACATGGGCGACGCCCTGAAGTCGCCCAGCTTCACGGTAACCGCTGACTGCAACTATGTGGAGATCTATCACTACTTCTACATGGAGACCAGTTACGACGGTTGCAACGTGAAGTTCAATGACACGCTGATCATCCCGCAGGGCGGCTACAGCGGCACGGTCTCCACCAGCACCTCCTACTACGCCTGGTGCGTGGACATGGAGCAGGGCTGGTATGGCCAGTCCGGTGGCTGGCGGGCCGAGTGCTTCGACCTGAGCCAGTTCATGGGCCAGACGGGCCAGCTCTCGTTCGAGGTTGGTTCGGATTCCAGCGTGGCCTATCACGGCTGGTATATCGCCTACGTGAAGGTCGGCGGCTATGGCGCCACCCCGGTCGAGGACTCGACCTGGGGCCAGATCAAGGGTCTGTTCCAGTAGGAACGTGACCTGACAAGTCCAGATCACTCTGCTCCGGGGGCGCCTGACCAGCGCCCCCGGGTTTGTTTAGGCGATCGGCCGCGTGGCGTCGGCTAGCCAGGCGCCGACCTCGGGCTCGACGCGGGGGATGAGCGCGGCCCGCACGCGGTCGTGGTACGCGTTGAGCCAGGCGATCTCGGGCGCCCGCAGCAGCGATGCGTCGATCAGCTTCAGATCGATCGGGCACAGCGTCAGCGTCTCCAGCCTGAACCAGACTCGTTCGCCGGGGCGGTAGCGTTTGCGCTCCGGGACGACCACGACGAGGTTCTCGGTGCGCACGCCGAACCGGCCGGCCTCGTAGTGGCCCGGCTCGAGGCTGATGACGTTGCCCTCCTCCAGCTTCGCGCTCCCCCTGACGGAGAAGCCGACCGGCCCCTCGTGGACGTTCAGGAACTGGCCCACGCCGTGGCCGGTGCCGTGCCCGTAATCGTCGCGCTCCTCCCAGAGGGGCAGGCGGGCCAGAATTTCGAGCCGCGCCCCGCTCATCTCAGCGGGAAAGATGGCCCGCGCCAGCCGAATGTGGCCCTGGAGCACACGCGTGAAGAAGAGCTTTTCGCGGGGAGTCGGCTCACCCACGGCGATCGTGCGCGTGATATCGGTCGTGCCGCCCAGGTACTGGCCGCCCGTGTCGAGCAGCAGCAGGCCGCGCTTGCCGATAACGGCGTCCTTCCCGGGCTTGGGGCTATAGTGAACAATCGCGCCGTTGCTGGCCCAGGAGACGATCGGCTCGAAGCCTTGGCCCATGTAGTGGCGTCCGCGCGCGCGGAAAGCGGCCAGTCGCTCGGCCGCCTGCGACTCGGTCAGGCGCGCCGGCCGGTCCCCGCGCTCGAACCAGTGGAGGAAGCGCGCCATCGCCACGCCGTCCGCGACCATCGCCTGTCGCCAGGTGCGGATCTGAACGGAGTTCTTGACCGCCTTGAAGCGTGTCACCGGGCTGGGCTCGAAGATGAAGCGCGCGCCCTTCAGTTGGTCCAGCACCCACCGGTCGATCGCATCCGGGTCGAGGAGCACACGGGTGTGCCGGCGTCCCAGCTCCTTGAGCGCCCTCCCGATCTCCTCGTACGGCCGCAGGCGCACGAAACCCTTGAGCCATGGCTGGAGCTTGGCCGGCACCTTGGCACCATCGATGTAGAGCGTGGCGTCCTTCAGCGTCACCACGGCATAGGCGATCGTGACTGGGTTATAGGCGACGTCATTGCCGCGGATGTTGAAGAGCCAGGCGATCGCATCCAGCATCGTGAGGACGTGGGCCTGGGCCCCCGCGCAACGCAGCTCGGCCCGCACGCGCTCGAGCTTAGCCGGCGCGGTCTCGCCCGCGAAGCGGTCGGGATGGCGCAAGAGGGGCGTGCACGGCAGCGCGGGGCGGTCCTGCCAGATCTCGTCGATGAGGTTGCGCGCGACGTACTTCACCCGGACATCCAGCGGGCCGAGCTTGCCCTCGAGCTGCTCGGCGCGGACCTTCGAGACCAGATGCGGGTCGACGCCCAGCACCTGACCCTGGCGCAGGGTCTGCGCCAAATGCTCATCCAGGGTTGGGAAGCCCGGCGTGTGCATCTTGAAGAGCTTGAAGACCGCCGGGTCGAGCTCCTGCCCGGCCTGCAGGAAGTAGCGCGAATCGGTCCACAGCCCGGCCGCCTTGGGCGTCACGAGGACATCCCCCGCGCTGCCGGTGAAGCCGCTCACCCAGGCCCGCCGCCGCCAGCAGGCGGGCACGTACTCGCTCATGTGCGGATCGGTCGACGGCACGAGGTACGCGTCCAGGCCTTCGCGGCGCATGAGGCGCCGCAGTGCGCCCACCCGCTCCTTGGCTGTCATGAGCTGCTCCCTCCCTGGGGATCCTGTGCTCGGGGGTCCCCTGATCCGGGGTCTTTAAACCGCACAGCCGGCCCAGTAGGCCGGCTGGTACCTGGCGAAATGCCTGGCAAAGCTCCTGGCGAAGATGGAGGCGGCAACCGGATTCGAACCGGTGATAACGGTTTTGCAGACCGTCGCCTTAGCCACTTGGCTATGCCGCCTCTCGATAGCCTCTGGGTAAGCCTCTGGGTAACCCTCCAAGTGGCCCTGGGAGCAGCCCTCTGGGCAGGCCTCCCTGTGGGCCTCTCGGCGCCCTCCAAATGGGAAGGCGGCGCTGGGCGCCGCCTGGAATAGTCTGGAGCGGGAGACGGGATTTGAACCCGCGACAGCCACCTTGGCAAGGTGGTGCTCTACCAACTGAGCTACTCCCGCTCGAAAGAGCCACCGTTGTACCGGTCGGCATCCCGGAAGTCAATATTGAAGTCTACTGGGCTCCCCAACGGGTCGTCAACCCGCTTCTCGCTGGCCGCTTCTCGCTGCTCGTGGCCCCGCCCGGGGGAACGCTGGCCCGGCGCCGTCCCGCCCGGCGCCGCGGACAATCCGGTCGCCTTCCTACACCCGTTCCGCCATCGCGCGGGCATAGATGCGTTCGTACTCGCCCGCCACGTGTTTCCATGAAAAATCCAGCGCCATGAGGCGCGCGCGCAGGGCCCGCAGCACCGGCTTGCTCGCGTAGAGCTTCAGGGCGCGCTCGAGCGCGTCGCGCAGCGCCTCGGGCTGATAGTCGCGGAACACGATCCCCCGGCCGCTGCCCCCCCGCGGCGCCACGGGATCCACGGTGTCGGCCAGGCCACCGGTGGCGCGCACGATGGGCACGGTGCCGTAGCGCATGCTGTACATCTGGTTCAAGCCGCAGGGCTCGTAGCGCGACGGCATCAGGAAGAAGTCGGCCCCCGCCTCGATCAGGTGCGCCAGGGGCTCGTCGAAGCCGATCCGCACCGCGAACTTGCGCGGGTGGGCCGCCGCGAGGCGCTTCATCAGCTCCTCGTAGCGCGGCAGGCCCGAGCCCAGGACGACCACCGCGACATCGTGGGCGCCCAGGAACTCCTCGGCGATCGCCTCGAAAAGGTCCAGCCCCTTCTGATCCACGAGCCGCGTGATCATCCCGATCAGCGGCACGTCGGCGTCATGGGGCAGATGGCAGACCTCGAGCAGCCGTACTTTGTTCATCCGCTTGCGCTTGTGGTCGGCGGGGCCATAGGGGAAGGGGATGAAGGCGTCCTGCTCGGGATTCCAGACCTCGTCGTCGATGCCGTTCAAGATCCCCACCAGCTTGCGCGAGCGCCAGCGCAGCAGGCCGTCCAGGCCGAAGCCGTGCTCGGGCGTCTGGATCTCGCGGGCGTAGGTCGGACTGACCGTGGTGATCACATCGGCGTACTCGATGCCCGCCTTCATGAAGTTGATGCGCCCGTGGAACTCGAGCGGTTTCATGGGCTCAGTGAGCTCCGGCGGCAGCCCCAACCGCCGCGCCAGCATCCGCAGCTGGGCGGCCCGGTCGGGCTCGCCCCCGGGCGCGCCGGGCTCGGCCGCAGCGCTCAGGCGCGGCGCGGTCCGGAGCTGGTGCTCGAGCGGAAACAGGCCCTGGTAGCCGAGATTGTGGATGCTGTAGACGACCGCCGTCGATCGCAGCGCGGCCGTCACGCGGCGCTCCTTGATCAGCAGCGCCAGCGGCCCGAGCTGATAATCGTTGATGTGCACGACGTGCGGCGCCCAGTCGAGCGCTTCGCAGGCGGTGGCCATGGCGTGACAGAGGTAGGCGAAGCGCTCGGCGTTGTCGTCCCAGTCGCGCCCCGTCGCCGGATTCACGTAGGGATTGGGCCGATCGTAGAGGTCGTCCTGCTCGAGCAGGAGCAGTTCGACCTCCGAGTTCGGGACCGTGGCACGGTAGAGCGTGCCGGGAATCGCCTCGCCGCCCAGGACGATGCGCAGGATGCCCGCTGGCTTGGGGTCGAGGGCTTCCCAATGGCGGCGCACCGACGGGTAGAGCGGCAAGAACGCCCGCACGCGGTGCCCCTGGGCGGCCAACGCGCGCGTGAGCGCGCCGGCCACGTCGCCCAAGCCCCCCACCTTGACGAAGGGTACCATCTCGGCCGCGCCGTAGAGGATCTCCATCAAGACACCCCCGCGCTGCTGCGATCGGGGGCGCCCGGGGTGGGCAGCGACAGGTCCTCGGGGGTAACGCGCGCCTCACGCAGGTAGGCGGCCGCGTCTTCGGGCGGCGTCGGGTTGATGTAGAACCCCGTGCCCCACTCGAAACCGGCGATGCGCGTCAGCTTGGGCATGATCTCGATGTGCCAGTGATGGTGTTTGGGCCCGCGGAAGTCGTTGCACGGCGAGGTGTGCAACACGAAGTTGTAGGGCGGGTTGTGGAGCGCCTGGTTCATGCGCATCAAGCTCTCCTTGAGGATGCGCGCCAGCGCATAGAAGTTGCCCTGGTAGGACTGCTCGAAGTAGGCCTGGTGCGCCTTGGGCAGGATCCAGGTCTCGAACGGAAAGCGCGGCGCAAAGGGGCAGATGCAGATGTAATCGGCATTCTCGGCCGCCACACGCTTGCCGACCGCCAGCTCCTGGTCGATGATGTCACAGAAGATGCAGCGCTCCTTCATCTCGTAGTGCTGCTCGCAGCCGGCCAGCTCCTCCATGATGCGGCGCGGCACGATCGGTGTCGCCACGAGCTGCGTGTGCGAGTGCTCCAGCGACGCGCCGGCCGCCTCGCCATGGTTCTTGAAGAGCTGGATGTAGCGGAAGCGCTTGTCGCGCGCCAGATCGATGATCCGCGCGCGGTAGGCGCCCAGGATCAGGTTGATCTGCTCGATCGAGTTCTGGCTGAGCTCCCGGTCATGCTCGGGCGATTCGATGATGACCTCGTGTGCGCCCACGCCGTTCATCTTGTCGTAGATGCCCTCGGCGCGCCGGTCGAGGTCGCCCTCGATCTGCAGGGCCGGGAACTTGTTCGAGACGACCCGCACGCGCCAACCCGGGCTGTTGGGGGCGGCGCCGTTTTCGCGCACCGCGTAGACCTCGGGCGGGGTCTTCTCCTCGTGACCGGGACAGAAGGGACAGAAGCCGGTGCGCCGAGGGGCCACCATCGTTCCGAAATCCGACGGGCGCTTGCCGCGTTCGGTCGAGATGATGACCCACCGCCCCACCACGGGGTCCCGTCGCAGCTCTGGCATGGTGTTATCTCCTGGCGGCGCCGCGCACCGCTTGCTGCGTGAGCCAGATCTCGCGCTCGGCGCGCGAGATCGCGAAGACCTCGGCCGGCACCGCGCGCTCCGCGCCCACACCCCACACGAAGGAGGGCACCCACCTGGGGCGCCACACCCGCGCAGCCGCAGGGGTTCGTGCCCAGCCGGATCAGCTCCCCAACGTGCCCCAGGCAACGCACCTCGGCTAACGTCCGGACAGCGTAGCCGACCGGGGCGCATCCTGCATCCCCTTCCTCGCCGCCTGCGCCAGCGCGGCTAGGGCTCGCGCACGCGCGCATCGACGATGAAGGCGCCCTCGAGCCCCAGGCCCAGCGCCCGGCGACGCAGCTCACTGGCCTCGTCCCGGCTGAGGCAGTCCCCAACCCGCACCTTGTAGAGCAGACCTTCGCTCTCCACGTAGACCTCTTCCTCGAAGAGCTCGCGCAGCTCCGCCGCCCGGGCCTGAGCCAGGGCCGGGTCGGTCGTCGCAAAGAGCTGCACCCGAAAGCCCGGGCGCGTGGCCGCCACGTCCCGATCCTCGGCGGCGGGAGCCGGCATCTCTGGCCCGGGAACGGGCAAGTTGCCGGGTCCCACGCCCCGCTCCCCGGCCGGCGCCGGGGGCACGGGCAGCGCCTCGGGGGCCCCTGCGGGGGCACGCGCCGCCTCTTGCTCGGAGGGCATCTGGTAGGGCAGGTCGGGCGGCACGGGCGGCGCGGATCGGCGCCCGCAGCCGGGCATCGCCAGCAGGGCCGACAGCGCGAAGGCCAGGACGAGCCCGAGGCCGGGCGCGCGCGCCTTGAGCGCCTGGAGAATGCGGCGCACCTCCTGGCACCGTGACTTGGGCACGACCAGGGTCGCGCCAGGCGTGTGCACGACGACGAGATCTTTGACTCCCAAGGTCGCCACGGTGCCCTCCTCCGCGTAGAGCACGCACCCGCTGCTCTCCACGGCAACCACATCGCCGTGAACGGCGTTCTCGCCCGCGTCGGCAGCGAGCTGGCCCCAACTACCCCAGGTCCCCACATCGCTCCAGTCGAAGCCGGCCTCGACGACCGCCACGCGGGAGCAGTGCTCGAGGATGCCGTAGTCGATCGAGCGCGACGGCGCGCGCCGGAAGATCTCGGGCAGCAGGCGGCCCGGGTCCTCGGCGCTCACGAGATCGCGGACCAGCGCGAAGAGCGCGGGCATCTGGCGCTCGATCTCCTCGAGCAGGCTGCGCGCGCGCCACACGAAGATGCCGCTGTTCCAGAAGTAGCGGCCGGCCGCCTGGTAGGTCGCGGCCGTGCGCTCGTCGGGCTTCTCATGGAACCGCGCGACGCGCCAGACAGCGCGCGCCTCAGGCCGCGCTGGGCCGCGCTCGATGTAGCCGTAGCCGGTGTCCGGGCGCGTGATGGGGATCCCCAAGGTCACCAGGGGGTGATCGCCGGCCTCGGCCACCGCCACCGCCCGCTCGACGGTCTCCCAGAAGGCCTCGGTGTCTCCGATCCAATGGTCCGACGGCGCAACGAGCTGAACCGGGTCGCAGCCGCCGCGCGTTCCCAGCGCCGCCGCCACCGCCAGGGCCGGCGCCGTGTCACGGCCGACCGCCTCGGTCACCAGGCGCGCAGCAGGAAGCACCGGCAGCTCGAGCTCGACCGCCCTGGCCAGACTCTCCCCGGTCACGACCCAGATGCGACCCGGCTCGAGGCGAGCCCGCAAGCGGCGATAAGTCGTCGCCAGGAGGCTCTCCCCGCCGAAGAGGCGCAGGAGCTGCTTGGGCCGATCGGCGCGGCTGAGCGGCCAGAACCGCTCGCCCTTGCCCCCGGCCAGAATGACCGCTTCCACCATAGGATCAGCCTACCGGCGACGGTGAGTCAGGGCAACCTCGTAGACCTTTTCGGTCGCCTCGACGAGGCGGGGCCAGCTGTATTTCTCCTCGGCCAGACGGCGGCAGCGCGCGGCCGTCGCCGCGACCATCTCGGGTTGCTCCAGGCAGAGCTGCAGCTTCGAGCGCAGGTCCTGAACATCGCGGGACTTGAAGGTGACGGCCGAATCCTCGACCACCTCGATGTTCTCGGGGATGTCGCTGACGATGACGCAGCGCCCATAGCTGAGCGCTTCGATGAGCGCGATCGAAAGCCCCTCCAGGATCGACGGCTGCACCACCAGGTAGGCGTTGCTCCACAGCTCATCGAGCACGTCGCCGTAAACGTAGCCGATCATCTTGATGCGCTGGTCGTTGCCGCGCAGCCGCTCGAGCGACTGGACGTAGCTGTCAGAGAAGCTCGAACCGCCCGCCATGACGAGCACGGCATCGGTGTCGAGCTGCCGGAAGGCCTCGATCAGGTAGTGACAGCCCTTCTCCGGCACCAGGCGACCCACCCACAGGATGTAGCGGCCCTGGTCGAGCCCCCAACGCTTGATACGATTGGGCGGCCTGATCTTGCCCGGGTTGGTGCCGTTGGGGATGACATGCGTCTCGGCCCCGTGACGGTCCCTGAAGTACTCGGCCAGCGTGCGCGACACCACGATGGTTTCGTCGGGAAAGCTCACCGCCGGTCGCTCGCAGAAGCGCAGGAAGCCGCTGGCGAACTTGCCCCACTTGCCGCGCTGCCAGTCCAGGCCGTGCACCGTCACCACCGTGCGCGTGCCGATGAGGTGCGGGATGCCCGAGAAGATCGAAGGCCCCAGCGCGTGGTAATGGATGATGTCGAACTTGCGCAGCAGCGAGTAGAACGTCGCCAGGGCGCAGTGACTGATGGCGTCGAAGTGCTTCGTGCGCACGCTCGGCAGGCGCAGGTTCTCCATGCCCAGGTAGGGACCGCCCTGCTTGGCGTAGTGGAAGCGGCTGAAAACGGTCACCTGGTGGCCCCGTTTCACCAGCCGGCTCCCGATCTCTTCCACGTGGCGTTCGACGCCCCCGTAGGTGGCCGGGATCCCCTTCTGTCCGATCATGGCGATCTTCATCGGATCATCCACCTGCCACCGCGCGTGCGTAGAGCGCCTCGAGCTGCTCCAGATGCGGCTCGGGGGCGTAACGCTCCTCGATGAGCCGGCGGGCCGCCCGGCCCATAGCGATCACCTGTTCCGGCCGCGACTCCATCCACTCGAGCGCGGCGGCCAGAGCGTGGCTGTCCCCCATGGTAAAGGTCAAGCCGGTGCGCTCGTCGAGCACCATCTCGGGGATGCCCCCGATGCGCGCGCCCACCACGGGCGTGCCCAGCGCGAAGCTCTCGAGCACCGCGAAGGGTAGATTCTCATACCATTCCGAGGGCACCACCGTGAAGGCCGCACCGCGGATCGCCGCGTGCAGCGCCTCGCCCTGGATGTACCCGGAAAACTCCACGTTGCCCAGACCCGACTCGGCCGCCTGCCGCCGGAGATCCGCCTCGAGCGGGCCCTCGCCCAGTATCCGGCAGGTCAGATGCGCTCCGGCGCGCAGCCGCAGGGCCGCCAGCAGCGTGGCCACGCCCTTCTCGCGCGAAAGCCTGCCCAGGTAGATGAAGTAGTCCGAGCGTTCGTAGGCTGGGCGGTAGTCCTCCAGCGGCAGGAAGTAGGGCAAGTGCACCAACCGCTCACGCGCCACGCCGTACTCGGCCATCTTCTCCAGCATGAACCGGCTCGGACACAGGAAAAATCGCACCTTTTCGTAGGTGCGCAGCCAGCGATGCACGTAGCCCTCGATCGCCCCGACCAGCGACGCGGCCCGCGAGTCGAGCAGGCAGCGATTGGCGACGGCCTTGTGGTAGTGACCACCCCGACAGCACTCGCAGATCTCTCCGTGCGCCATGAACAAATAGCCTGGGCAGATGACCTTGTAGTCGTGCAGGGTGTGGACCATCGGAACGCCGCGGCGCGCCAGGGCCAGCACGAGCGCCGGCGAGATCTGGTGGTAGATGTTGTGCAAGTGCGCCACCTGCGGGCGCTCGCGCTCAACCAGCTGGGCGATGTGCCCAGCCGTCTCCGTGCTGTAGACGCTGCGGGCGGCCGCCCGCAGCCGATGGATCGCGCCCATGCGCCCGCGGTAATCGATCTCGCTGACGAAGTAGCGTTCGTACTCGCTCGGCTCATTGCGCGCGTGGCGCATCGCGAAGGGGATCACGGTGTGACCGCGCTCGCGCAGGCGGCGGCTGACGTCGAGGTAGTAGCGCTCAGCACCCCCCTTGACGAAGTGGAACTTGTTCGCCTGCAGCACGATCATCCCTGCGATCCCCCGCCGCCCCGGGCACCGCTCCCCTCGCCCTGGGCGGTCAGCCCGTCGCCCTGGAGCACCCGGTACGTGCGCTCGGCCATGCGTTCGAGCGTGAAGCGCGCCTCGAACCGCTCGCGGGCCGCGCGCCCCAACCGCTCGCGCAGTTCGCGGTTCGCGATCAGGTCGCGCAGGACCACCGTCAGCGGCCCGACCTCGGCGGGCGGCACCAGGAGGCCCGTCTCTCCGTCGACCACGATCTCCGGTATCCCGTAGATGGCGGTCGCCACCACGGGGAGCCCGCAGGCCATCGCCTCGGTGATGACGAGCGGCTGGGACTCGACCAGCGAGGCCAGCGCCAACACGTCGCTGGCCTGGATGATCCGGACCGCGTCGGGGCGGTATCCCAGGAAGCGCACCGCGTCCCCCAAACCCAGGTGGTCCACCATGTGGCGCAGGGCGCTCTCGTCCTCCCCTTCCCCGACCACGAGCAGTTTCCAGGGTCCGACCTCCTCCGGCGTGCTCCCCGTTCGGCTCACGTTCGCCAGGGCTTCCAGCAGGAAGCGGTGGCCCTTGCGCTCGGTCAAACGGGCCACGACGGCGATGACCACATCGCCGGGCGCGACACCCAACGCGGCCCGGAAGGCCTTGCGGTCCGGCGCGCTCATCGGCGCCGGCGAGGGACTGCCGTTCGGAATCACGACCATCTTGCTCGCCGGCAGGTGGTGATAGCCCGCCAGCCGGTCCCGGTTCCAGTTGGTGTGCACGATCATCGCATCGATGGCGGTCGACAAGCACACCTTGACCACCATGTGCCGGCGGGCTCGCAGCACCATCGGCAGGTGCTCGGTGGTGACGACCCGGCGATAGCCGACCGACTTGGCCAGGACTGCGGGGACCGAGTGGCAGGCATCGTAAACGGACGGCAGGTTGAGGTGCAGGATCTCACCGCCCGTGGAGGCCAGCAGGTCTCGCAGCTCGCGCCAGAAACGGGGGGCATACCAGGGCCGGCGCGGGTAGCGGCGCACCGCGACGCCCGCGGCGGTGAGCTTCTCCGCGAGCACGTCGCCGCCGGCATCGGCGGGCAGGAGCGCCGACAGGCGCCAGCCCGGCGACCGTCCCTCGGCCAGCATGGCGACGTAGCCTTCCGCGCCGCCGTAGTAGGGCGGATCGCAGAAGAACACCAGGTGTGTGTCCGCCATCGCCTGCGCTCCTTAGCTCGCGCCCGAGGTCCGCACGACCGCCAGCACCGTCCGGATGAGGATCTTCAGATCCATCCAGAAGCTGAGCGAGTCGATGTACTCGGCATCCAACCGCATCCAGTCGTCGAAACCGATCTTGTTGCGCCCACTGACCTGCCACAGGCAGGTGATACCCGGCACCACCGACAGGCGCCGGCGCTGCCAGGGCTCATACTGCTCCACCTCCTCCGGGATGGGCGGCCGCGGTCCGACGAGGCTCATCTCGCCCCGCAGCACGTGGATGAGCTGCGGCAGCTCGTCGAGGGACGTGCGCCGGAGCCAGCGGCCGACGCGCGTCACGCGGGGGTCGTCGCGGATCTTGAAGACGGGACCGTCCATCTCGTTGAGGTGCTCGAGGTCCTTCTTGCGCCGCTCGGCATCGGCCACCATGGAGCGGAATTTCAGGAACGAGAAGGGTTGCGCGCGGTAGCCCAGGCGGGTGGAGCGGTAGAAGACGGGGCCGCGGCTGTCGAGCTTGATCGCCAGCGCTGTGAAGAGAAAGAGCGGGCTGAGCAGGAGCAGGGCGATCGCCGCGGCGCAGACGTCGAGCAGCCGCTTGCCGGCGCGCTGGTAGAACCCGCGCGGCTCGAAGGAGTAGGCCGCATCCTGGCCTGCTTGCATGGGGCGCTCGCCTTCCATCATCCCGTCATCCAGCCCACGGCTTCGCCTCGGACACCCGCGCTCGGCTTCACGCCTTCGCCGAACCCACCCGCGATCGCTCCTGAGTGCCCGCTTGTGTGACCACAGCCGCCCCTGTTCCCGCCCGCGAAGGGCGGGGTTGATCGGCCAGGGTGACACGCCCATGTCCCGGGGACCTCCAGGGTCCCGTCCTAACTCCTTCGCAACGACTCGCTAGGCTGGCCCTCCCTGAGGTTGGCGCCCGCATACGACGGAGCGCGACCGGATCTGGCTCTCGGAGACCTATCGGCAGCGCCGCCGCCCGACCCGATCTCCCAAACGCGGAAGTCTAGCACCTCAGGACCCAGGACGTCAATCGACCCGAGGCGCTTTCCCTCTACACCATAAGGAGTTACGATCCGTTCTCCTCGGGCGTCTCCAGGTCCGCCCGGGTGGAGATCTGGCGCATCTGCGCCAGGGAGAGGTTCTCCTTGACGAGGTAGACCAGACCCACGAGGACGACCGGAAACCACTGCGTGGCGTGGTAGAGGATCGAGAAGCTCAAGGCCCGATCGCGGTCGGTGTAACCCACGATGGCCAGCCCCAGAATGGCCGCCGCCTGCATCGTGCCGACGAAGCCGGGTCCCGACGGTACCATGACGCCGATGGCGATGACCACCAACACGACCAGGCTCGAGGTGGCCGGCAGCACGAGGCCCCCCTCTTGGAGGCGGGCTGAAGCGAAGCAGATCTTGATCACGACGGCGATCATGAGCCACATGACCAGGGTCAGAACGCCCACGCCCAGCAACCGGGGCGGGTCGCGGAAGATCATCAAGCCGTCCCCGAAACTGCGCAGCAGCGCGATCACCCGGTCGCGAATGCGGCCGGGCAGCAGGCGCCCCACCAGCCGCTCCACCGCCGACGGGCGGGCGTGGTAGAACACGAGCAGCGCCAGCACCACGAGCCCGGCGACACAGGCCAGCAGGGCTCCAATCTTGAATTGGCGGTTGTGAAACGGCGCGAAGATCACCAGCACGCCGAAGACCCCAATCATGCTGAACAGGTCGAAGAGTCGCTCGACCACAATCGTGGCGAAGGCGGCCGACGCCCGCACGCCGGTCGATCGTCGAATCAAGAAAGCCCGGATGACCTCGCCCAGGCGCATCGGCAGCACGTTATTGCACATGAAACCGATCGAGGTCGCGCTGAAGAGCGTAGGCGGGGAGATCCTCTGGAGCGGACGGAGCAGCAACCCCCACCGCATCGCGCGCACCCACAGCGCACCAAGGGTGAGGATCGAGGCCGGAACGAGGTAGAGGTAGTTGGCTGCCGCCAGGTGCTGGGCCAGCTCGCCCAGGTCCGTCTTGCGAAAGGCCACATAGAGAAAGACGGCGCTGATCAAGAGGCCGATGGCGACCGAGTGTCTCTTCATGCCGGTCCTGTCCCAGCGCCGTTGTCCACCCGCGCCGTGCCCGCCGCGGCCGGAGGTTTCACTGTCGGCGCGGCGCGGCCCGCGGCCAGGGCTTCAATCTCAGCGGTGAGCATGGGTCCAATGTCCATGATGCTCGCGACCGGTGCGTGCGCCACGTTCGACAGCACGATCGTGTCGCCGTCGACATCGCCGGGGTGGTAGCCGTGCATCGCGCGGCACCCGGTGGGGCCCATGAAGCTGGGCACGAAGATCGTCCCCGCGTCCGCCAGGAAGATGAGCTCGCCATAACGCCGATCGGGGAAGAGCACGCCCAACCGCGCGCACTCCTCATCGTCCAGGATGCGACCCCCCGACACCCCGCGCAGGAGCTCCTCCACGCGGGCCCGCAGACCGGGCCGGTCGAACCAGAAGCGGGCCATGGTCGAGTCCAGGAAGTAGAGCGCCTCGCCAGGCACCCGCAGGCCGAGCGCCTCGATGCGCGGCATGAGGTCCGATTCGGTGTGGACATCGGCCATCCCGTGATCGCCGAATACGAAGAGCCGCACCTCGCGGTAGCTGCGTTGCGCCAGCCCGAGCATCTCGCGGGTGAAGTCCGCGAATCCGGCCAGGCAGTCGTGCGTGGCGGCGCTGCGCGTGCCATGCTCGTGCATCACGGCGTCCAGGTGGGGCGAGTAGAAGAAGAGCAGGCCGTCGGCGCCGCTCGCGATGGCGGCGCGCAGCTCGGCGCGGTTGCGCTCCTCGGGCGTGCGCCAGCTCCAGACCCGGAAGGGGACGCCCCGGGCGAGCGCCGCGTCGAACGGGGTGGGCCAGGCCGGGAAGGCTCCGGGCGCGAAGACATCCCGGCGCTCGCAGAGGTCGAACTGGGGCAGCAGGCGGGGCGGAACGTCATAGAGGCTGAAGTACCCGGTTAGGCCCGCCAGGTGCAGGCCGCGGGTGATCGTCCGGCGCGTGAAACCGTTGCGCCCAAATATCCCGGACGCCGCCGCGATCAGCGGGCCATACCGGCGGAAGACCGAGCGCTCGGAATCGCGCAGGTACATCGCCCAGTGCCCGTGCTCCACGGGCAAGCGGCCGGTGAGGAGTGACGGAATGCAGGCGCTCGAGTAGCCGCAGACGCTGGGCACGGGCCGGCTGGCTGGGCCCAGCTCGGTGAAGACTTCGTGTTCCTTGACGATGCGGTGACCGAGGGCGTCGATCATGATCACCAGGATCAGCCGCTCTCCCATCACCCCCCCCTCAGGCTCCAGCGAAACGGGCCCAGTGTACCATCCCCCGGCCCCGCGCCAGGGCCGATTCTGCGGCCGCCGCGGCGGCCCCTGGCTGCACCCCCTCGGCGGCCCTCGGCTGCACCCCCTGTCCGGGCGCATCGGCAACGGCCAGCCACGCCAGACCGAACATCAGCAGGGCCACCGAGGCTGGCCAGGCCCCCCGGGGTGCCCAGGGCCAGGCAAGCCGGAGCGCTGCCGGAAGTCCCACACCGGCTGGGCGGCGCCCGAGCATGCGCTGCCAGCGCCGCAGCCGTTCGCGGGCGGGGCCGTCTTCGGCCGCCAGGACCGCGCGCCAGCTCTGGGGATGCTCGGCGGCCGGGGGCGCCACCCCCAGCCGCTCGCAGACCGCCGCCAGGACCGCCCGAAACAGGTCGGCAACCCCACCCAGCGGAAGCATGGGTGGGGGCCACCGCGGCGCAAGCCGCCACCCGATCCAGGCCTCCAAGCAGCGGACCCCATCCTGGCCACCCCAGCGATCGGGCCGGCCCGGGACGAGCCCCGCGGCGACCAGCGCCGGCCGCGCGAGGGTGAGGCGGCGGGCGAGCGAAGGCTCCAGCGTGCCGCGCGCCGCGAGCAGCGCCTTCAAGAGGTCAGCGGGCAGCTTAGCGCAGCGATGGGCCCTTCGCCAGGCCGCCTCATCCGGCTCGGCTGGCCAGTCGGACGGAGCGGGCAGCCCGGGCGCGGCGGGGGTAGCCGACGGCCCGGGCGCGGCGGGGGTAGCCGACGGCGCGGGCGCAGCGGGCACCGCCGGCTCCGCGAAGGACTCCGCCAGACGGTTGAGCGCCAGGCGCAGCGCCTCGAAGGGCGGCGGCTCAAGGACGGGCAGCCCGCGCAGCGCGGCGGGATCGCCCCCCAGCACCCGCGGGGCGCGCGCGGCCTCGCACAGCTCCAGGGTGGGCGGCATGCGCCGGACAAAGCCGAGATCGTAGATACCCAGATCCACGGGGTTGCAGGTCAGGCGATGGCGGTCAACGAGCGGCTGCAGGTGTTCGGCCAGCTCACGGCGGATGCGGGCCGCCTGCCCGTCGGTCAGGCCCCGCTCGAGGAAGAGCCCCAGATCCAGATCCGATAGCGGCAGGAGTCGTTGGCCCACGGGCGCTGCGCTCGCCTCACCGCCAGCCGCGCTGCCCAACACCAGCAGCAGGGCCGGAGAGCGGGCGTGCCGGGCGGCCTGGGCGAGCACCCACGGTGTCGCCGCGCGCAAGAGGTCGCCCAAGGCCTGATCGAGATCTGCACAAGGAGAGAGGCGGCCGGCACAGAACCCAGCCGCACCTGTGCCCGTGGCGGTCACCGTGCTGCTATGCCCTTTCGCGCAGGAAGCTGGGCAGGTTGCCCCTGTGGCCGTTGAGCACCGTGCCGAGGATGCGGCAACGTGCGAAATTGAGCTCGGCCAGGGCACGCCGCGCCAACTCGCGGCGCGTCTGGTGCGCTCGCACGACCAACACCACCCCATCGCAGGCGGCGCCGATGTAGGGGGCCTCCGGATGCTCGAGCACCGGGGCGATGTCCACGACCACGGCGTCGTAGTAGCGCCCGAGCGCATCGAACAGCGGGCGCAGCAAGCCTGAGCCGATCCCCGTGGCGTGGTGCACGCGGTCCTGTCCGGCCGGCAGGAAGTGCAAATTGGGCTCGCCGGTGGCGAGAATCACCTTCTCGGGCTCAAGATCCTGACCGAGCAGGTCCGACAGACCTGGGCGCTCCCCCGCCGCGGTTGACAGCCCAAGGCTGGCAGGGGCCAGATTCGCATCGATCAGCAAGGTCCGGCGGTCAGCCACCCGGGCCAGCAGCCAGGCGTAGTTGAGCGCCATCGTGCTGGTCCCTTCGCCGAGCCGCGCCGCGGTCAAGCCGATCACCTTGCGAGGCGAGCGGCCGAGGGCCACCTCGATACTCTGGCGCAGCGAATCGAGCTCGTGCAGCAGGTCATGGTTGGGTTCGCTCAGCAAACCGGCCTCCACGCGGCCGGCAGGTTGGAAGCGCCGCGACGGTTCCTCACCCTGCGCGGTCGGCTGGGGCGGCGGAGGCGGCCCGGGAGGCCCATCCTCGCCCGGACCACCGGTCTTGGGCGGCTCCCCGCCGCGGGATTTGTTCAGGGCATCGTAGATATGGCTCATCCGTGGGCCCCCGTTGCCGTTGCCTGAGAAGCCATGCGCTCGCCGCGGAACCCACGCTCGAGTTCCTCGATGGCCGTCCGGACGATGTCCGGTCCGACCCGGCGCCGATCGTGAACATAGCCGATCAACAGCGCGCGGTCACACACGACGTTGATGACCCGCGGGATGCCGCCCGAGTAGCGCACGACCTCGCCCACCGCGTCCTCGTCGAAGAGGCCGCCCGCGCGCCCATCGCTGGCGATCCGCACGCGATGCTCGATGTACTCGCCCACGCCGCGCTCTTCGAGCGGCCGCAGCTCCCAGACGCCTGGAATGCGCTGGCGCAGCTGCCTCAAGCGGTGCGAGTTGAGCAGCCCGCGCAGCTCCGGCTGGCCCACCAGGATGATCTGGATCAGCTTCTGATTGCTCGTTTCCAGGTTCGAGAGCAGGCGAAACTCCTCCAGGCTCAGCGGCGAGAGGTTCTGCGCCTCATCGACCACCAGGACGGCGTTGCGGCCCTGGTCGCGCAGACGCAGCAGGAACTGCTGCAGGGCCAGCAGCATCTCGACCTTGCCCCGACGGTTCACGGGCAGGCCAAAGTCGGTCAAGGCCATGCCGAGCAGCTGCTTGAAGGTGAGCATGGCATTCATGACGATCGCCGTCTCGACCGATGGCTCGAGCTGGTTGAGCATGGTGCGGACGATGAGCGTCTTGCCGACCCCCACCTCACCGGTCAGCACCATGAAGCCCTTGCGCTCCTGGATGCCGTACGTCAGGTAGGCGAGGGCCTCCCGTTGGTCGGGGGTCATAAAGAGGAACTTCGGGTCCGGCGTCAAGTTGAACGGCGGCTCCCGAAATCCGTAAAAGCCCTCGTATGTCGCCATGCCCTCGCCCACCGCGCGGCCGGGCGCTCAGGGGGCACGGCCGCCGCGGCGTCCCTTCACTTGCGGAAGCGGCTGACCGCAGCAAGCACCGGGACCTTCAGGTGCAGCTCCGCTTCAGCGCGGTCCTTGAGCGAGTGATCCAGACTGTCGAGCAGGAACGCCAAGCCCAGGCCCAGCATGAGGCTGAAGATGGAAACGACCGCCAGACGGACGTAGTCGCGCGTGCGCATCGGCGTGGCTTCGACCGCCTCCTGCAGCACCACGATGTCCCACTGGGTCGCGCCGACGCGCGTTGTGAGCGCATCGACTCGCCGCCGCACCAGCGCTTCGTGGTTGCTGCGCAGCGCCCCGATCGCTCGATCGAGCACCGACAGCTGCGCCTCGCGGTCGGGGAATGTGCTGAGCTGTTCATTGATGTAAGCGAGGCTGGCTTCCAGCGAGTTCTCCTGGGCGAGCGCGGCCTGATAGAGCGCTTCCAGGTGGCGGGTGTAGCCGTCGGCCTCCTGACGCAGTTCACCGTTCAGCTCGTTGAGCCGATCGCGCATTGCCAACACGCGCGGGTGGTTCTCGGTGTACTTCGAGCGGGCATCGTGATACTGGCTCTTCGCGTCCATGATCGTGCGACGCAGAGTGGCCATGGCCAGATCCGAGCGCTGATCGGCCTCCCCGAACACGTAGAGCTCCGGACTGATGTCCCCCTCGGTATCCAGGGACGCGATCAGGTCGCGCATCCAGTCGAGACGCGCCTTGCGCTCGGCCACGTTCGCGCGAATCCCGGCCAGCTGCGTGTCGATGACGCGCCGCGTGTCGATGAGACTCGAGCGCTCCGCCCCGATCTCCACCGCGCCTTCCTGCACGAGGAACTCCGCTCGCCGCCGTTCCCACTCGGCGATCTCCTCCGAAAGCTGGTCGATCTCCTGCTGGAGGAAGTTGGTGGGGTCCCAACGGCGCTCGTCGGTGCGGAATTCCTTGTAAGCCTGGGTCAGCGCCCGGACGACCGCCTGCGTGGCCACCGGTTCGACATCGCGGTAATAGAGATAGATGATGCTCGACTTGCCGGGCGTCGAGGCGTCGATGTTGCGCGGCTTGATCCGGAAGGGCTCGCCGTCGGAGGTGGTGAGGCGCTGGGCATCGATGAGTTCCTGCGCCCGCTCGTAGATGCGCGCGCTTTGCACGGTCTCCAACTCCGAACTCAGCTCCTCCTCCCAGGAAAGCGTGCGCAGACTGGGCGAAAAGGCGCTGGTCGGCTGACCGCGGTTGACGAGCAATTGGGAATACGACTGGTAGACCGTCTGGCTGGTCAGCAGCAGAGCGAGGATGACCAACACCGTGACGCCGAAGGTGCACAGCACGATCCATCCCCGGCGGTGCACGACGCGCAGGAAATCCTCCAGCGTCCCCCGATGCTCCGTTCCTTCGCGCAGATCCGACACCCCAAGACCCCCGTCAGCGGACTGTCCAGCTCCACCTCTCATCCAGGTGGAAGGCCCGCCAGCCCTCGATGTAGGCGGTGAAGACCGCGATGTTCTGGCGGACGAAATTCTCCACGAACACGTTGACCTCGCCGATCCACGAGCGCGGCACGAAGACGATATCATTGGGCTGCAGATAGATGTCCTGGGCGGCCGCCTCGCCATCGACGGCCATGTCCAGATCGACGCGGTAGACCTCCAGCTCCTGGGGGCCGGTGCGCCGCAGCACGAGCGCGCTGTGCAGATTGGCCTTCGTATTGGGCCCGGCCGCCGCGCCGAGCGCATGCAGGGCGGTCATGTTGGGCACGTAGCCCACCGCCCCGGCCATCTTGACCTCGCCGAAGACATAGACCTGCAGCGCGGCGTAATTGCTCAGGACAACGCTCAGGTCCGGATAGCGCAGGATGCGCTCGTACTCCGACCTGAGCGCCGCAGTGACCTCCGGGACGGTCTGCCCGGCCGCGGGGACGTCGCCGATACCCTTGGCCGAAATCTTGCCGTCGGGCCGGACCTTGACCGAGCCGCTGAGATCGGGCTCATCGAGCACGTGGACGAGAAGCTCGTCGCCCACCTGCAGGCGGTAGGCGCTGGGCAGGGCGCGCCCGCCGTCGGCGCCGATCGTCGCCCCGTGAGGCTCAGGCCGCGGATGCCCGCCGCCGCATCCACTTCCGCCGGCGGCCAGCAGGGCCGCGACCACGATCAGGAACTGGAAGCTTCGCACCCTCTCGATACCCCTCGCTGCCGACGATCCCCTATCCTTCCACCGCAATTTGCGGATGTTAGCACCGGCCCTTTCGGAGGGCAACCTCCCTTGCCAGGTCCCCCAACCCCGCCGGATCGCCGGGCCCACACCGGCCCCTGGAACCGGTCAGAGCCACCTGCCCCACACCGGGGAAGCTCGGCCTCCCGAGGGGCTATCTTGAAGCCATTCCACTCAGTGCGCTGGCGTCCCTTCGCCGGCCAGGCGCGCCCGCTCCAGCAGAACGCCCTGATAGAGCAACGGCAAAAGGACTTCGTGTTGCCCCACCAGATAGCAGCCGTGTCCTCCGGCCTGGGTCGGTCGTTCCACCACGTTGACCCGCGGGCGGTAGTGCCGCTGGAAATCCAGCGTCGCGGTCACCAGGCCCCGGCAGGCCACGCCCAGATTGGTGGCCACCGACAGCGCCTTGAGGAACACCTCGGGTAAGATCACGGCGCTCCCCACGTTGACGACGACCGCCCCATCCAGGTCCCGCAAATGGGCGGCGAGGATCCGGAAGTCGCGACCCGATGTCGCTCCCGCCGCCTCGGGGCTGAAGTCGGGATGCTGATGATTGATGTCGGTCCCGATCGCCACATGCACCGTCGCCGGAATCTTCAGGTCGTAGCAGGTCCCGATCACGCTGGGGACCGCCCACGTCGACTGACGTTCCAGCAGCACCCGGCCGACCGCCTCCCCCAACCCCTCGCCGCGCCGCGCGCCTTCGGTCAGAGCGCCGTTCAGCAGGCCCGCCGTCTCGCGGGCCATGCCGAAGCGACCCTCGTGGAGCTGCGCGCCCACGTCCTCCGACGTCTGGCCCCACAACGCCAGTTCGAGGTCGTGGATCACGAAAGCGCCGTTGACCGCCAGGAGCGTGGCCAGATCCTCGCGCAGCAGGCGAATCAAGACCGGTCCGAGCCCAACCTTGATCACGTGCGCCCCGAACATCCAGACGACCGGCTTGCCGGCCGCTCGGGCTCGGCCGATTGCCCGGGCGAGGCCGCGCAGCTCGGAGGCGCCCAAGGCCTCCGGCAGGCCGTCCCAGAAGGCCGCGAAGGATTCCGGGGCGGTCGGGGGCGTGGCGAGCATGCTCTCCACCACCTTCGACGGGCGATCGCCGACGCTGATGCCCTTCACCCGGCCCAGATCAATCTCCTCGTAGCGGCCCATCACTTCTCCGCCCAATCGCTCCGCCCCTGGACGTCGACCAGGACGATCGAGATGGCGCCGATCGGCAGCTCGCTCTTGACCTGGACCGGGATCCGCCGGTGATCGTCGGTCAGCCAGATCAGGATCCGGCCCTTCTGCTTGAAGAGGCCGGACGAGCGCATCACCGGTTCGACCACGAGGCAGTCGAATTCGCCCACCGGGACTTTGACGCGTTCGCGCCGGTGAACCTTGATGCTGATCGGGTAGTTCTTGCGGTCGACATGGCTTTCCAGATCGAAGGAAGACCCGACCGCCAGGTGCCGCGTTCGGGCGATGTAGAAGGCGCTCAGCACATCGTGGGATCCGGGCATCATCTCGAATACCTTGCCGTTGTTGTAGATGGCAAGCTGACGACGCTGGTCCATCTCCACGATCGCCGAGTTGTGATAGTCGCCCTCATTGAGGTGCTTTTCGTAGCGGCGCGACAGCAACCAGCGCGTGTCCATGTAGGTCTCATAGCGGTCGCGCACGTGGAAGAAGGTCGAGAAGAAGTCGTTGCTCGCCGCGGTCGTGACGATGTGGAAGCAGCTGTCCTGGCCAACGAGCTCGATGCCCTGGATGCTCATCGTGGCCTCGCCGGCCCGGACCGGGCCGTAGCGCACCGAGAAGACCAGCTTCTCACCGACCTGGAAGACCTCTCGAGCGAAGGGGTGTTCGCGCTCGAAAGCCCGGCGGGCCCGCTCCTCGGGGCTGACCGATTCGTGCCGGAGCAGGGATTCGCCCTCGGCCCATTCCTTCAGCAGGGCGCTGGCAGCATCGACCGGCTGGGTAGCGTCATCCTGGCCCCGGGCAGCGGCCGGCAGCAGGATGGCCCCGGCGAGGCACCCTGTCCCCAGCAGCACCAAAGCCGCCCTGGCCACCCACGACCTGCCCAATCGACACCCTCCGTCGGCTCGCGAACCTACCGTGGGCCCCGCTTCCGGTCCCTAGCCGTTATAAACGGCCGCGGCGGGTGTTGGGTCCAGGAAAAACCCTTCCCGCGGGCGACGGCCCGGTCTGGCCGCCCGCTCGCAAGCCGCCGGTGGTGACGCCAGGGGTCCCACGAGGGCCGGGAAGCGTGCTCGGGCTCACCTCAGGACTCGGCATCCATCGCCTGTTTGCGGCTCAAGCGCACCTTGCCTTCCTCGTCGACGCCGATCACCTTGACGAGCACCATGTCGCCCTCGCGCACGACATCCTCGACCTTGGCCACCCGGCGATTCTCGAGCTCGGAGATGTGCACGAGACCGTCCTTGCCGGGTAGGATCTCGACGAAAGCGCCGAAGTTCGTAATGCGCACCACGCGGCCGTTGTAGATCTTCCCCACTTCGGGATCCTCGGTGAGCGCGCGGATGATCTCGATCGCCCGGCGGCCCTTGGCGGAGTCGATGCACGCGATCTTGACCAGGCCGCTATCCTCGATGTCGATCGTCGCACCGGTCTCCTCGGTGATCTTCTTGATCGTCTTGCCGCCCGGGCCGATGACGTCGCGGATGCGATCGGGCGAGATCTGCAGCACGGTGATGGTCGGCGCGTACTTCGACAGCTTCGGCCGCGGCTGATCGAGCACCGCGTCCATCCGCTCGAGGATCTGCAGGCGCGCTTCTCGGGCCTGGTCGAGACCCTGCACCAACACGTCGCGCGGCAGCCCGTGGATCTTCAGATCCATCTGAATCGCCGTGATGCCTTCGCGCGTGCCGGCCACCTTCAGATCCATGTCGCCCAGGTGGTCTTCCAGCCCCTGGATGTCGACCAGGAACCGGTAGGTCTCACCGTCGCTGATCAGACCCGTCGCCACGCCGGCCACCGCCGCCTTGATCGGCACGCCCGCGTCCATCAACGCCAAGCTGCCCCCGCACGTCGAGGCCATCGACGAGGAGCCGTTGGATTCGAGGATGTCCGACACGATGCGGATCGTGTAGGGGAAACTCTCGTTCGACGGCACCACCGGCGTCAGGGCGCGCTCACCCAGGTACCCATGGCCGATGTCGCGCCGCGACGGGCCACGGTAAGGCTTGGCCTCCCCAACGCTGTAGCCGGGGAAGTTGTAGTGCAGCATGAAGGTCTTCCAGCTTTGGCCTTCGAGGTCCTCGATGCGTTGCTCGTCCATCGTCGTCCCGAGCGTGGTGACCACCAGCGCCTGCGTCTCCCCGCGCGTGAACAGCGCCGAGCCGTGGGTGCGCGGCAGGACGCCCACCTCGCAGGTGATGGGACGCAGCTCGCTGAGCCCGCGGCCGTCGGTGCGACGGCCTTCGGTGAGCACCAACCGGCGGACGTGCGCGCCCTCGATCTCGGTGATCACGTTTTCGATCTGCGCCTGCGAATCCGGATAGGTCTCGCTCAGTGCGGCGGTCGCTTCCTGCAGGATCGCCGCCCGCGCGTCACCCCGTTCCTCCTTGCCGCGGATCTCCAGGGCCGCGCGGATCCGGGCGCCAAAACGCTCCTGGATCGCGTCAGCCAATCCTTCCGGCCGGCGGATCGGTGGGATTTCGCGCTTCTTGGCACCCACCTGCGCGATGAGCTGCTCCTGCACGGCGATAATCTGGCGGAGCGAAGATTCGGCGAAGGTCAGGGCCTCGAGGAACTCCTGCTCGGAGATCTCGCGGGCCTCGCCCTCCACCATCACGATGTTGTCCTTCGTGCCCGCCACGACCAGGTCCATGTCGCTTTCCTCGAGCTGGTCGAAGGTGGGGTTGAGCACCAGTTGTCCCTCGATCCGGCCGACGCGCACGGCAGCCAGCGGGCCGGGGAAGGGGATATCGGAGAGACACAGGGCGACCGAGGAGCCGATCAGGGCCAGGATGTCGGAGTCGTTCTCCTGGTCCGAGGAGAGCACCTCGTTCATGACGATCATCTCGAAGCGGATGTCTTTGCTGAAGAAGGGGCGGATCGAGCGATCCACCAGCCGGGCGCTGACCGTTTCCTTGAGATTGGGACGCCCCTCGCGCTTGAAGAAGCCGCCGGGGATGCGCCCGGCCGCGTAAGTTTTCTCGCGATAATCGACGTAGAGGGGCACGAACCCGCGGTCCTCGCCCTCCTGCTTGCCCGAGACGACGGTCGAGAGCACCACGGTGTCCGCATAGCGAACGGTGCAGCTCCCGGAAGCCTGCTTGGCCAACTTGCCTGTTTCAATCTGCAGCGTGTGGCCGCCCAATTCCAGTGTCACTTGGTGAACCATGAAGCCGTTTCCTCTCATTCGTGCGTGGCGCCTGAGCACGTTCCCGTCGGCCCGAGCACACAAACGCGCAACTGGCCGAGGTCGTGGCGACCCGGCCGTCTTGGATGGATTATCCTTGCCGTGCGGAACTTAGCGACGGAGACCGAGCTCCTTGACGATGGTGCGGTAGCGCTCGACCTTGGCCCGCTTCAGGTACTCGAGCAAGCGGCGGCGCCGTCCAACCATCCTCAGCAAACCTCGGCGGGAGTGGTGGTCGCTCTTGTGGATCTTGAAGTGGTCCGTCAGGTAAGCGATCTTCTCGGTCAGCAGCGCGATCTGAACCTCCGGCGATCCCGAGTCCAGGCCGTGCAGCTTGTATTTCGAGATGATCTCCTGCTTCCTGTCTCTGGTGAGCGACATGCCTTCCTCCGCTCGCTGGGCCCCCGCCCAGCAGGTGTTTCCTTCCTTTGTCAACCGCAAGACGCTATCACAATGCGTCGGGTGCCGCAAGCGGGTTCTGTCGCTGCGCGCGTCCCGGGGGTCCGGGCCGGGCATGGGCCGGGCGCTGTTCCGGGACCCGATCTCGGTCCCGGCGCAGGCGCGGGCGTGGCGGCGAGCCCCACCGGGGGCCCAGACGCTCGCGGGCCACCTGGATGTCGGCCGCAATCGCCGCCCGGAGCGCCGCCAGGTCCGGGAAGGTCTTCTCCCCCCGGAGCCAGGCGACAAAGCCGACCCGCAATCGGGCCCCGTGCAGATCCCCTTGGAAATCCAACAGATGGACCTCGACCAGCCGGTCGTGCCCCGTCCCGAGCGTGGGCGAACGGCCCACGTTGGCGACTCCGGCGAACCACGCCTGGCGGGTCAGGACCTCGACGGCATACACCCCGGGCCCGGGCAGAAGCTGACGCGGATCGACCTGGAGGTTGGCGGTCGGAACGAGAGCACGGGCACCCAGGCCCTGGCCGCGCCCCACTTGGCCCTCGATCGCGAGCAGGCGGCCGGTCAGCTCGGCGGCCTCCTCGACGCGGCCGTTGGCGATGCAATGGCGCAACCGGGTGCTGGAGATGCGGGATCCTCCGAGCTCCACCGGCGCCACGATCTCGACGCTGAACCCGCGCGCGGCCCCCAGCGCCCGCAGCAGACCGCCATCGCCCGATCGATTCAACCCGAAGCGGAAGTCGTGGCCAATGACCACCCCGACCAGATTGAACGCGCCCAGCAGCACCTCGTCCACGAACCGCTGCGGCGGCAGCCCGGCCAGTTGCCGGGTGAAGGGCAAGACGAGCACGCGATCGATTCCCAGCTCCGTCAGCAGCGCGGACTTCTCTTGCAGCGGCGTGATCTCGAGCGGCGCTGGGTCGCCCGAGAGCAGCCCGTAGGGCGGCGGATCGAAGGTCACGACGCCAGCCCGGCAGCCCTGCCGGTCCGCCTCGTGGCGCACCCGTCGCAGCAGCACCTGATGCCCCAGATGCACGCCGTCGAAGACGCCTATGGCTACGATGGCCCGCTCTTGCGCCTGGGTCTGGTTCATCTTCACGCCGCCCGCGCAGGCCGCCTCAACGACCGACTTGGGCTCAGCGCCTGCTCCATGTCGTCCATCTCGCCGCGTGCGGTCCCCCCGGGATCACATGACGCGGATGAGCTTCAGATCCAATGCTTCATGCCAAGGACGGTCGACCGGCCCGGGGGTCGGCAGGGCCCGACCGAGGGCCACCAACTCCCCGGCTGCACTGATGAGGCGCCCCACCTCCCCGGCCACGGGTTCGCGCTCGAGGTCGAGCACGATCCAGGGGGGCGTGTGTCCCCGGCGCAGCTTGGTCGCCCAGAAGGCGGGCACGCGCCACGCCGGCAAGTGTCCCACCGCCGCTGCCATCGGAATCGCATGCGCCAGCAAGTCCTCGGGCGGCATCCCCTCTACGAGCCGCGCGGCGCTGTCAGCCCGGAAGGTGCCGACCGCCGTGCGGACGAGCTCCTGCACATGGGCCCCGGCCCCCAGTTCGGCCCCGAAATCCTCGACGAGCGTCCGCACATAGGTACCGCGCGAACACCGGACGCGGAACCGAACTCGGTCACCCGCGACCGCCAGGATCTCGAACGCCTCGACCAAAATCCTGCGGGCTTTGCGCTCAACGGTGATTCCCTGCCGGGCCAGCCGATACAGCCGCTGCCCCTCGTGCTTGAGCGCCGAGACCATCGGGGGCACCTGGAGGATCTCCCCCGTGAAACGCTGGGCGGCAGCGCGCAGGCGGTCCTCGTCCGGCAGCGGGAGATCCCACTCGCGCTCGACCTCGCCGGTGGCATCGCCGGTCGTGGTCTTGACGCCGAAGCGCAGCCAGCCTTCATATTCCTTGCGCAAGTCCATGAGCGCGTCGGAGAGCTTGGTCGCGCGGCCCACGCAGCACAGGAGCACCCCCGTGGCGAAGGGATCGAGCGTTCCGGTGTGCCCCACCCGGCGCAAGCGCAGAATGCGCCGCACGCGGGCAACCGCGTCATGGCTGGTCCAGGGGCTCTCCTTGAAGACATTGAGCACGAACCCCTGGCCCGTCAGATCACCCCGCGGCCGGGCGACCGCCTCATCGGCGGCCGGTCCGGCGGGCGCACCGGTGCTCTCCCCGGTCTCGGAGGCGTGGCGCTGCCCACTCACGGTGCCGTGTCCTCCCCGCCGCCGGCATCGTCCGGCGCGCTCCCCTCACCTTCTCCTTCAGCTTGCGTCTCATCGGGCCCAACCTCGCCTGCGGATGCGGCGCTGATCTCGTTGAGGATCTCCATCACGCGCTGGCTGTGCTCCAGCGAGCGATCGAGCTTGAAGTGCAGCTCCGGGGTCTGGCGCAGGCGGATGCGGCGTCCGAGCTCGGTACGAATGAACGCACCGGCCCGCTCGAGGATCCGGAGCGAAAGGCGTTGGGCCCGCTCATCGCCGCCCAGGACGGAGACGAAGACCTTGGCGTAGCAGAGATCGGGGCTCATCTCCACGCGCGTGACGGTAACCCAGCCCAGGCGCGGGTCGCGCACCTCGCGCTGGATGATGTCGCCGAGCTCGTGATGCACGAGTTCGGTGACCCGCTCGCGACGCAGGGGCCTGGCCAATCCGCTATTCCTCCCGCTCGCGGTCCCGGGGCGGACCGAAGTACTCGTCACCCTCTTCGTGCTCGTCCCAGCGGTCGCCAAAGTCGTCGGGAATGCCCGCGCTCTCGCCGGGGACCTCGTCCGCGATCTTGTCGGGGACCTCGCCGGGGACCTCGGCGCCCCCCCGCCCCGGGTGCGCGCCGGCGAGCACTTGATCCCGCGGGGCCCGCGGTGCACCTTCGAACGGTTCCACGCGTGTCTCCCACGAGGTGATCGTGCAGCGCTCCTCTTGCTCGACCAGCCGGCGCATGGCGGCCAGGCCGGCCTCGAGGGCGGCCGGCGAGTTGCCCACCAGCGCCACCGCCAGGATACCCCGCTGGTGCAGGTCGTGGTTGCCGACCTCCGCCACCGCGGCATGGAACCGCACCCGCAGCCGTTCCTTGATGGTGGCCAGCACCGAACGCTTGCCTTTCAGCGAACGACCGTGCGGGATGAAGAGCTCGAATCTGCAGAGGGCGAAAAACATGCACACAACGCGGCTGCCGAAGCCCCAAGATCGCGGGTTCACGCGCCCGGCGAGAAGTTAGGCCTTCTTGACCGGCGATACCTCCTCGACCACGTACGCCTCGATCAAGTCCCCGACCTTGATGTCATTGAAGCCTTCCAGGGACAGACCGCACTCGTAGCCCTGGGCGACCTCGCGGGCGTCCTCCTTGAAACGCTTGAGCGACAGGATCCGGCCGGACCAGATCACATCGTTCTCCCGGATCAAGCGCGCGCGCGCCGTGCGCGCGATGGTTCCGGCCACCACATGGCACCCTGCCACCGTGCCGACCTTGGTGATCTCGAACACATTGCGCACCTCGGCCGACCCAAGGACGCGTTCCTGCTCCTTGGGCTTGAGCAGGCCCGCCTTGGCGGCCTCGATCTCCTCAATGGCTTCGTAGATGACGCTGTACAGGCGGACTTCAACGCCCTCTTCCTGCGCGAGCTGGGTGGCCCTCGGATCAGGCCGTACGTGGAACCCGACGATGATCGCCCCCGAAGCGGTCGCCAGCAGAACATCCGACTCGTTGATGCGCCCCACGCCGGTGTGGATGACAACCACTTGGATCTGCTCGTCGGTGAGCTTCTCCATCGAGTCGCGCAAGACCTCGACCGAGCCCTGGACATCAGCCTTGATGATCACGCGCAGATCGATCCGCGTCTGCTCCTTCAGGCGCGCGTGCAGCTCCCCAAGACGGAAGCGGCCCGCGGCCAGGCGCATGCGCTTTTCGCGGGCAATCTGGCCCCGCTCAGCCGAAATCATCCGCGCCTGGGCCTCGGAGCCCACCACCGAGAACGTATCGCCCACCTGCGGCACGTCGGACCAACCCAGCACTTCGACCGGTGTGGATGGACTGGCGCTCTCGATGCGATCCCCGGTTTCGGTGCCCATGGCGCGCACCTTGCCCCAAGCGGTCCCGCACACGAAGGCTTCGCCCACGGCGAGCGTGCCGTTCTGGATGAGCACCGTGGCCACAATGCCGCGCCCGGCATCCTTCTTGGCCTCGATGACGGTGCCCTTGGCGGGCCGATCCCTCTGGGCCTTCAGGTCGAGCATCTCCGCCACGAGCAGCACCATCTCGAGCAGCTTGTCGACGTTCTGACCGAACTTGGCCGAGATCTCGACCGCGATCGTCTGGCCGCCCCACTCCTCGACCTGCAAACCCTGCTCGGCAAGCTGCTGGCGAATGCGATCGGGATTGGCCGTGGGCAGATCGACCTTGTTGATGGCCACGACGATCGGCTTGCGGGCCGCCTTGGCGTGGTTGATCGCCTCGATCGTCTGCTCGTTGACGCGGTCGTCGGCCGCCACCACCAGCACCACGATGTCGGTCACATCGGCACCGCGGGCGCGCATGGCGGTGAAGGCCTGATGGCCGGGGGTGTCGAGGAACGTCACGGCGCGCTTGTCAGCCAGGCGAGCCTGGTAGGCGCCGATGTGCTGCGTGATCCCACCCGATTCCCCCGACACGACGTCCGACTTGCGGATAAAGTCGAGCAGCTTGGTCTTGCCGTGGTCGACGTGGCCCATGACCGTCACGATCGCGGGACGGGCTTCCTCGGGCACATCCTCGTGGGTCTCCTCGACCTCCTCGATGATCTCTTCGCCGAACTCCTTGACGAACTCCACCTCGTAGCCGAATTCATCCGCCACCGCTTCGATCGTGTCACGGTCGAGCCGGCGGTTGATGTTGGCCAGCACGCCCAGTTTCAGGCAGGCGGCCACGACCTCGTTGGGCCGCACTTCCAGAACCGCCGCCAGCTCGGAGACCGTGGCGAACTCATTGATGCGTGCGCGGGTGTCCTCGACCTCCACCTCGGCCCCGTCATCGGTGCGGATCCGGCGCTTCTTGCGCGAGCGCCCCGCATCGAGAGTGGCCATGGTGCGGCGCACGCTGTCGAAGACCTCCTGCTCGTTGACCTCCGGGCGCTTCTTCTTGCGCTTGCCGCGCTTGCCGCGCCGGTCGGGGGCGCGCCCGCCGGGTTCCGCCTCGCGCGTCGTGACGCGCTCACCTCGGCCGCGATCGCGCCGCCCGGGGCGGCCATCGCGCCCGGGAACCTCGGCCGGCGCATCGGGACGGTAGGTCCGCGTGAGTTCCGGCCGGGCCGCAGGCCCACGCGCCGCCGGAGCGCGCCGCTCGCGTTCGGTGGGGGGCGCCACACGCATATCCCCGCGCCCCGGCACCGCCGGCCCCACCCGTCTGGCGGGTGGGGGCGCCGCGGCCGGCGCGCTGGAGCCCAGCACGGGGGCCACGACATCGGGGGTCTTGGGCAGGGGTGGCAGGTCCCAGACAGGCAAGGGTTGCGGTTCGGGAGCCGCACGGCGCCTGACCGTGGCGGGCGTGGCTCGCCCACCACTCCGGACGGGCTGCGCCGCCGCTTCGGCCGCGGGCGCGGGCGCGGCGTCGCGGATGCTCTTGCGCTTCGCCCCGGCCAGTCGGACCTGCACCTGCTCAGCCAGCGCGGCATCGACGGCACTCGCCTTGTCGGCGGCACAGCCGAGCGCTGCAAGCGCCTTGAGGACCTCCTCGATGGAGACCCTGAGCTCGCGCGCCAGCTGATATACGCGAACCTTCCTCAACCAAACCTCCCCTATCGGGATCTACTGCTCGATCTCTGATTCCTCTGATTCCGTCCCGGCCTCGACATCCGGCACCTTGGCCGCCACGTCCTCGACCGCCGCGTCGGCATCAGCCGTTTCGGCAACCTGCTGAACTTCCTGGAGTTCGGGTGCTCCTGGCGACTCCGGCACCGCCTGCGCCGCCTGCGCCTCCTGGGCAGCCTGGGCCGCAGCCTGCCGCTGCGCGTTCCACTGCTCGAGGAGCTGAGCACCCACCGTGACGAGCTTGCTGGCGGTCTTCTCCCCGATGCCCTGAATCTCCATGAGCTCCTCGACCGGCGTCTCGAGCACGTCCTGCAGCGTCTCTTTGCCGGCGCGAATCAGCCGCTCCACGAGCTTGGGGCCGAGCTGCTTGGTCAGTGACTCGAGCTCCAGGGCGTCACCGACTTCGTGGCCCTCCAGCGACGCCTGTTGGGACTGACTGACGAGCTGGATTTCCAGCCCCGTCAGCTGGCCGGCCAGCCGCACGTTCTGGGCACCCTTGCCGATCGCCAGCGAGAGCTGATCGTCCGGCACGACGGCCCGCACGACCTTGGGGTCACCCATGAAGGCCACCGACAGCACGCGGGCCGGGCTGAGCGCCCGGCTGACAAAGATGAGCGGGTCGGAGCTCATGGCCACGATGTCGATGCGCTCGCCCCCCAGGGACTTGACGATGTTCTGCACCCGTGAGCCCTTCACCCCCACGCAGGCCCCGACCGGATCCACCCGATCGTCGTGCGAGACGACGGCGATCTTCGTGCGCGCGCCCGCCTCGCGGGAGATGCCCTTGATCTCGACGATCCGCTCGTAGACTTCCGGGACTTCCTGCTCGAAGAGCTTGAGCACAAACTCGGGTCGCGTCCGCGTCAGGACGATCTGCGGCTCCGAACCGCGCGTGGTCGGCTGCACGTCCAGGATCAGCGCCCGCAGGTGGTCCCCGATCTTGGGCCGGTCGCGGCGCATGTTCTCCGCCGCGGGGATGATCGCCTCGACCTTGCCCAGGCGCATGATGATCGCGCCGCGGTCGACCTGCTGCACCGTGCCGGTGACGATATGCCCGACCCGATCGGCGTACTCCTCGTAGACGTTCTTGCGCTCCGCCTCGCGGACATGCTGCACGATCGCCTGCTTGACCGCGGAGATGGCGTTGCGCCCGAAGTCCTCGATGGGAACCTCGACCGGGACGACATCGCCCTCACGCACGTCGTCTTCGATCTCCAGCGCTTGAGGCAGATCGATCTCGCAGGTGTCGTCGTAAGCCACCTTGGACACCCGCTTGTGGACGACGACCGAGATCCCACCAGACTTCTGGTCGATCTTCACCTCGACAAAGGGCGCCCGGCGGTACTTCTTCTGGGCCGCGGCCAGGATGCCCTCCTTGAGGGTCTCGATCAGGTAGTCGGGGTCGACACCCTTTTCCTTGGCGATCATCGCCACGGCATCCAGAATCTCTGAGGACATTAGGCCTCTTCTCCCGCTCCAGATCACCCGCGAGCGTTACGTCTTGGCCCGCCCCTTCCAAGGGTCTCGGTCCAAACGCGCGCTCCGTATCGCATCCAACGCCACCTCCAGGAGCCGCCCGTCGCGCACCCGGAGCTTGATCACCTCCCCCTCCACGGACTCGATGCGACCCTCGAAGCTCACCTGCCCATCCCGGGGCTCGCTCAGCTCGAAGCGCACCGGCTCGCCCTGGAACCTCTGGAAGTGCTCCAAGGTCCGCACTGGGCGATGCATGCCCGGCGACGACACCTCCAGCATGTAGTTGTCGACGGGCGGCTGCTGAGCATCCAGCAGTCGCGCGATCGCCCTGCTCACCGTGGCGCAGTCACCGATGTTGACCGCTGTTGCCCGATCGATGAAGAGCCTGATCGTCGTCCTGCGCCCAGGAACGATCTGCAGTTCGACGAGTTCCAGGCCCTGCTCCGCCAGCAGCGGCTCGATCAGCGCCACCATAGACTCGCGCGAGATCAACCTCGGTCCTCTCGGACGCCAGGGCGCACCTATCTCGCTGGGCAGACCACCACTGCCCTGCCTCGCGACCACAGGCAGACCGTCCCCAAAAAAGAAAGTGGACCCACAGCCCACTCGGCGCATGAAGGGTACACAAGCGTCGGCAGAATATGCAAGCGCGAAAAAACAGACGACTTCCCGGGGCGGAGGCGTCCGAGCAGCCCATCCGATCCAGGCGCCAGCTAGCGGAAGTAACCGCCGAAGACAAGCCGCTCGACGATTCGGGCCACCTGCTCGAGGCTGGCGGGTGAGCAGTGGGCCGGGGTGTCGCGCTGCGTGTGCCAGACCGGATCGCGAAAGTCGATGAGGAGCAAAGCCGGCAGGCCGGCCTGGATGAGCGGCACATGGTCATCATGGACCGAGGGCCCCGTGCCGGTCTGGAAGGCCGCCGCCCCGACTTCGACCGCCAGGCGGTCAACGAGGTTGGCCAGGTCCGGAAAAAGATTCCTGGAACGCTCTTCCACGTTCAGGACCATGCTGGCGCTCCCCACCATGTCCAGGACAAAGGCCGCCTCCGGGTAGGGGCTGGCCATGTGCTCGGCGAAATAACGCGAGCCCGCCAGGTACTCCTCGGGCATGCCCTCGCGGCCCAGGTCCTCGCCGTCGAAGAAAGCTAGCAACAGAGGAATCTCAGGCGGTCGCTCGCGCAGGTGGTCGGCCAGCGCGAGCAGCATCGCCGTGCTCGAGGCCCCATCGTTCGCGCCCAGGACCGGCCGCGTCCGGGCCTGAGGATCCGGGTCCTGGTCGGCCCACGGCCGGCTGTCCCAGTGCGTGCCCAGGAGCAGGCCCCCCTCGCGCTGGGGACCGAAGCGGGCCAGGATGTTGGTGAGCTCCACGGGAGCCCCTAACCCGGGGGCGGTGTGCAGGAACCTCTGGCGCGTCACTCGCCCGCCAGCCGCCTCGAGGTGGCGGGCGATGTGCTCCGCACAGGCTTGGTGAGCCGCGGACCCCGGCACACGGGGCCCGAAGGCGCACTGTGCTTCGAGGTGCCTGAAGATTGCCGCCCCGGCCAGGGCCCCCTCCGGCCCCTGGGCGGAGCCGGAGCCCGACGCCACGGCGGTGCCGAAGCCCGGCACCGTGACGCCCGCCCACGCCAGCGCCAACCAGATCCGCCCTGGCCCGCATCTGCGCATCACGACTCCTGGCCTCCAGCATCGCCCCTAGAAGGAGAAGCCGGCCGTCAGCCTGACTTCCACGTAGCGGCGGGTGTTGGTCTTGTTCTCGTTGTCCGCGTCCTCGCCGAAGTTGATCACCACCTTGCCGGTGACGGTCTTGGTGAACTGGTAGCTGCCGTTCACCGCGAAGTCGAACAGCCGTTTGTCGAGCGTCACGTTGGGGCGCCCGCCGGCCCTGGTCAGCGTGCGCTTGCGCGTCTCAAACCCGACCTGGAGCCCCACGTCCAGTCGCGTGGTGATGCGCTCCTGGGTGCCGGTCAGCGGCATGGTGATGGTGCGGGTCACGTTGAAGGTTCGCTTCGTGCTCAGATTGAGCTTGGTCTCCCCGTTCTCGTTGGTCTGCTGCAATGAGCGGGTCAGGGGATCGTGGGTCTCCTCGCGGCCGCTGTTGCGGTCCAGGCGCATGGTGAAGGTCATGCCGTTGCGAATCGTGACCGTCAGGTCCAGCAGCGGCCCCCACCGCGCTTGGAGGTCACGCCGGCTGAGGTTGCCTTCCTGGAGCGTCTGGTTCTCGCTGCGCGTGTAGCGGGTGGTCGCCTTGACGCTCCGAAACCAGCCGTGATAGTTCACCCACTGAGAAAGCTCGCCCCAGCGGATGTCCAGGTCGGGCCAATCCGTTTTGGCGCTGCCGGTCGTCTTGCCCAGCGCCCGCTGCTCGGTCTCGGTATGGGAAAGTTTGGTGGCGACCGTGATGCGCCGCAGCAGGCGCAGGTCGCCATCGAGTTGGTAGCCGTAGCTGTCCTGGAGGTTGATCTGGGCTTCGGGCAGGATGTCCACTCCGGGACTGCGACTCAGGCCCAGCTGATAGGCGATCGCGGGCTCCCCGGTCGTCTTGCGGAACGTGCTGCGTTTGCTCTGATTGAAGCTCCCGGACGTGCGCGTGACACCCAGGAACCCCTTGAAGAGGGCCCCGCGCGTGGCACCGGCTCCTTGACCGCGCCCCCCACCCGACCGACCGGTCTGGGCGCCCTGGGGGCGGGTCCCGGGCAAGCTCTCGGGACGTTCCACATCGTCCGGACCGCGGTCGGGTTCCGTGAAGGCGGCTTCCTCGTCGCCGGGCGGCAGCCTCGATTCCTTCTCCTCCGGCTGCACGCCCGGGGGCGAACGGCGCGATGATTGCCGGTCGCGTTCGCCGCCGCCGGCATCCTGGCCGCCTGGGCCGCTCTCCGCCGGCCGGCCGCCGGCGCCCTGGGGCTGCTCCGGCTGGCCCCCCGACTTGCCGCCGGACGCGGTGAGTCCCCCCAGCCAGTCGATCAACCGGTTCAGCGGCAGGTCACCGCTCACGGTCGTGGTCTGATCGTTGCTGAGGTTGTCGGAGCGATCGAGCTTGCTGCCCTGCTGCTGGTCGAATTGGCCCTTGAAGGAGCCCTTCCAGGTCAGGCGCGGCTCGATCCAGCCCTTGATCAGGCGCAGGGCATAGGTCGCGGCGAGGTTCTCATCCCGGGCGACCTCGGAGCCGATGTTGAGCCCCCCCAGGAAGTCCTGCCGGCGCTTCAGGTCACGACTCTGGCTGAAGGTGTAGTTGACCGGCTTGATCGGGCGCAGGCCCGTACCGAAACTCAGCCCCCCCGTGCTCGTCGTGCGCGAGCGGACGGCGTTCTTGAAAAGCGGATTGTTCAAGCTGCCGTCGAGGCGCTCGCAATGCTCCTCCTCAGTTTCGCTGCGGTTCAGATTGATGGAGATGTTGGTGAGCATCGGATTGACGGTCAGCTTGCGGTGCAGCTTGATGTCACCCCGACCGCCGAAGTCAGCGCTGTAGCCGACCTGCATGGTCGCTGTGCGGCTGCAGTCCCGGCCGTAGGGTTGCTGGCTGTTATTCTCCCGATGGGACAGGTTGACCTTCAGAGCATCCACGGTGTACTGAAGCCACCGGCTGCCCGACCGTTGCCGCGAAATGCCCAGACTGGCACTGCGCTGCGTGGTCCGGGTGATGTCGCGATCGGTTGGGTCGTCCCCCACCAGAATATCGTCACGGGTGCGGTACTTGGGGATCCGCTCGGAGCGGCTGTAGTTATAAGTGAGCGGCAGGTTCAGCCGCGCCGCCCGCGGCGTGAACCGGTCGATCGGCAGGCTGACCGCGGCCTGGAAGGCCGACTCGCTCGCCTTCTCCGTGCGGGCGGCACTGATGCTGGTGAACTCAGTCCCCACATGCCGGTAGCTCAGGTCCACGCGAGCGAAGTCGGAGAGCTGGCTGTTGAGCTTGAGGCGATAGGCATACCCCACGTCCTTCAGGACATGGGTGAGGCGCAGCTCATCGATCCAGACGGCTGACTCGCGGACCACCTCACCACTGGTCCCATTGCGCACGCCGATGGTGATGCGCCCGATCGAGGTCAGGTAGGGTGTTCCCCTCATCCGATAGCGTGATCCATCCTCGGCGATCGGCGATTGCCGGAACTCGTCCGCCCCCTGCGCGGACAGCAGCTTCAGGTCGCTGAGGTCGGTGAGTGGGATCTTGACCTTTTTCCAGGGGGCCACGCGTTCGGCGCCCGTGTTGCTCGGCAACGGGATGGCGTATTCGTAGTAGTGCGTCGTATCCTGGCGCGCCTCCTTGCACAGGCGCACGAAGAACTCCGCTCCGCCAGCCTCCTCCTGCGGTACGGTGCCGCCGACGTAGAACTCGAGGTACTCGTAGCTCATCAGATTGAGCCCGCTGGTCGTCTGACCGCCCGAGGCGCCGCGCAGCTCGGAGTAGATGCGGCCCGTGTGCCCGGGTTGGAAGTTGCGCATCTCCAGGGTGAGCGACTGCTCGCGCTCGCGCACCGAGTTTTGCGACCGGTCCCGGTACTCCTCGAAGGGCGCGTAGTAAATGTCGGAGTCTTCCTTGTTGTTGACCACTCCGGGGTAGAACTCCTCGGCGGCCCATTCGAGTTCCTCGGCCGGCACTTCCCGGCCGGTGGAGTCCCGGATGCCCGCTGCCAGCCAGCGGTTGCCGCGCAGCTGGATCGAACCAATCTGGAGCCGCCGCGGGCTGGAGAACCCGCTGAGCCACAATCGCAAGTGCTTGACCTCCGTCCAGGAGGGATTGCCGATGAAGCTGTCGACCTGAGCGTCGCTGAGCGTGATGCGAATCCGCCGCCAGCCCTTGGTGAGCGCCTCGGGCCAGTTGATGTCCTTGCCCTGATAGTCGCGGCTGACATCGACATCGACGACGCTCGTGTCGTTCAGATCAATGCGGAACGCATAATAGGACTCCCAGGGATCGCGCGTGTTGTTGCCGTCCAGGTCTTCGGTGTCCAGCCGTCCATTGTGCTCGGTGCCATTGATCTGGCTGAAGGCATCGCAGATTTCGTCTTCGTCCAGGGCGCGGTCGGCGTACTTGTCGCTGTCGTAGAAGTAGTAATCGTTGCCCGCATTCGAGGACCCCTGCTTGATGCGGTCGAGCCCCGTGTCCTCGTCCACGGTGTCGCTGAAGTCGAGCTGCCCGTCGCGGTCCTGATCCTCGTAGTCGAGCGAATCGTTGGGGGCCGGAATGGGTTCCCCGATGATGACGGGGGGATTCTGACTGCAATCCACCTTGCGCCGCTGCCACAGCGAGTTCTCGTCCATCTGGCCGATATCGATGTGCAGCACGCCTTCGCGCTTGGTCGGGTCGGTCTGGAATTCATCCCATGTGACCCAGTCGTTGACCCAGATGTCGAGGAACCGCGCCCCGGTCAGATCCAGCTTGGTGTTCGTGAGCCCCTGGATGATGCCGCCCCAGGATTCCTCCGGCCCCCAGGGACCGGTGGGCACCGGCTGCGGCGATTGGCTGGACGCATAGGGGAAGAACTGCAGCTCCAGGACCTGCGTGTAGTCGTTCGCTTCCTGCAAATCGAGGGTGGGGTTCATGTCCCCTTCCTGGACCGCGTGATACGGTGTGTACCACCACAGCTCGCCGCGCCGATTGGACCTGGCCTCGATGTCCCCCCCGGCAACGGCGTGCGGCACGGAACACGGCACCCAGGACAGGCGGTTGATGCGGATATTGGTGTTGTCGTCCACGCCCTCGAAATCATCGAGATAGAGGTCGTTGCGGGTGTTGGGATTGGGGAAGCTCATCCCCAGCCCGCCCCCGAAATCGAAGGTCGACGGCCGGCGGGCATCCAACAGCGGCAGCTTGTCGAGCAACCGGGTGATCGCCATCGACTCGGTCGTGTAGCTGGCCGCAACCTCACCGACCGCGGCCCGCGTGGGCTCCGAACCGAGACGCGGGCGCCGGTCCGGGCTGGACTTGCGCTCATAGAGCCAGGAGGTCGAGAGCTTGAGCTTGCTGTTTTCCGGCGCGAAAAAGGCCGCCGCGCCCAGCAGGCTCTTGCTCGCCATGCCGAAGGCGCTGGCGCGCTTGTAGGAAACGTTGATCTCCTGGTCCTCGGTGACCGCCGCAGCATCGAGGATGCGGATCTCGCCGGTCTGGTAGTCGATCTCGTAGTCCCGGCCCTTGCTCAGTCGCCGTTGCCCAGCGCTCACGACCTCGGAGCCCTCGATGATGTCGTAGGCATCGACGCGCACGCCCGAGACCGGCGTCTTGTACTCGATCTCCATGTAGTATTTCGAATCCCACGTCCGCCCGACGCCGGTGCCCTTCTGGCTCATGTTGCGGACGAAGCCGCCCTTGCGGCTGTAGATCTCGCGGTTCCAGTAGATATCCGGCAGCGAGTCCCAGTCGGCCGGGTTGCCGGGGCGACCGCGCAGATCAAAGGTGCGCTCGTGGCCGGGGTCGTTGATCGCCTCGAGCGGAGCGAAAGGGCGCAGGTCGGGGAAGAAGATCAACCCCATTTTCAGGTCCACCCAGGGCACGATGTCGATGACATCGTCCTGGCCCTCGATGTACTCGCTGCCCAGGTCCTTGCGGTAGTCGAGGCCCAGGTAGCGGATGAGCTTGACGCCGTCGATCTGGTCAGGGTCCTCGGCGTCGCCGATCGTGCCGTCGTAGCGCAGGGTAACCTTGAGATCTTCCTTGAGGATGTTGCCCTCGGGCAGCCCATCGCCGGCCCAGTCGTCGGCTCCCGGCCCGAACGCATAGACGTTGCTCAGCATGAGCCGGCTGGTCTTGCCCCAACCCTCGGTCGTCAGGTCGTCGGGCAACAGCGTGCGGTTCGGGCGGATCATCTTCACGTAGAGCGTATCACCGCTCAGGCCGCCCACGTCGGTACCCAGCACGTCATCGCGGTAGGTCACACCCAGAGTGTACTGGTCCTCGAGATGGCGATAGAGGACGATGTAGGGGTGCACCTCACTCCCGCTTGCCCCGTAGCGCTCGTCCACCGTGTAGAGCGCATAATCGATCCCCGGTTGCAGTTCTTCGAAGTAGAGCAACCCCGTGCGCAGACTCTCCGCGGCCGTCGGGACAGGGTGCGCGAGGTCGAGGACCGCCACGCCTTTGCGGGTCCCGGTCTCGCCTTGGGTCCACCCGTTGCCGTCGTCCATCCACAAGTGGAATGAGGCCGAGTTGATGCTGACAACCCAGCGCGGATTGTTAGGATAGGCATCGCGGGTCGGGTCGTCGGCGAAGAAGAAGCGGTCGCGCACGTACTCGTAGTCGTAGACCTTCGCCGTGCTGCGCTCGCTGCGGATCGTCGTGGAGGCCTCGACCGTCTGCCCTTCCTGCTTGCTCACGATCATGTTCAGGGTGAGCGGTCCGAGCTGCGCCTCGCTGCTGATGCCGAAGAGACCGGTGTGCTTGCCGCCGTAGCTGACATACTCGGTGCCCGGCAGGCTCAAGCTCGTGTTGCCCAGGTCGACCCGCCGGATGATCTCATCCTCGTAGCCCTTGTAGTGGATCTGGATGCGGTTGGCCAGCGAGCTCTGCGCCTGGCTCGACTGGTCGACGTCCACGTCGAGCTTGTCGCCCACGGAACCCTTGAGGCGAATGTTCAGATCCTGCTGCATCTGCAGCTGCGGGAACTTCGATTGCTGGCGGCCGTACTCGTAGGACGGCCGGTGGGGAAACCACTGGCTCCGCCCGCCGAAGCTGATGTGTTCGCTCCCGCTCACGAGTAGGTTCGGCTTGCCCTCGCCGAAGATCGACTTGACCGCCGTCGGCATCTCGAAGGGCACGGTAAGCCGCACCAGGCCGGTCCGGCCGCCCTGGATCGTCGCCTCCCGTTGGGACTCGGCAATCGCCTGGGCCCACAGGCGGCGCGCGTTCACGCGTGTCACATGCAGCATGTAGTCGGCGTAGGATAGGGGCACCGGGCGTACGACCGGCACGCCGTCGCGCAGCAGATGCGGCGTCACGGTGGCCCGGTCGATATTGACCGAGTGCGAAACGGTATACGCCGGCTTGGCGGGTGCACCGCGGCTGCTCTGCAGCGGGGGCAGGAAAGGCAAATGGAAGCGCTGGCCGCCAGTCTGAGCCGTGCGGCAGAAGACCCCCTCGGCCACCTGGCCGCCCGCGACCAGCGAATCGATCATGGCGTCGACCCGCACCGCGATCGAATCGCTCGCATTGAACAACTCGGGCTTGAACCCGAGGTGCTCCCGCAAGAACCAACGGGAACCGAAGCGGCGCCGCAACCGCTCGAGGGCAGGCTCCGTCGCCTGGTCGGCCCGCACGGCGCGCTCGAACGGGCGTACGGTAGCCGGACCCGGGAGCGCGGCGCGCCAGGTGGCGATGAAGCCGAACGTGTCCGTGACCGGCAGAACGCCCAGCTCGAGAAGCTCGTCATCCTCCGGCTCCGCCCCGGACGCCTCGGCACTCACCCCACCGGCGGGCTGCTCCTCACCGGGATTCACACCGCCCGGGGCGGTCGTCGCCGCCGCCGGGAGAGCGGGGACCTCATCGTCTTCCGGAACCGGGGCAGGCTCGATGAGAGGGCCCGGCCCCTGACCGAGCGCTCCACTGGCTGAGTCCGGCCAAATGGCCCCGAGACCCTCGCCGGAGTCGGGCGGGGCCACGGGAGCGCCGGCATGCTCAGCCAGCGAGTCGAGCTGCCTGGGCGGGAATGAGGCGACGGCAGCCGCGGAATCAGAGGGATTGACGGGTGGCTCGGAGCCAGCGGGCCCCCCGGGCGCCCACGCCGCGGGCGGGGCCAGCAGGACCACCCCGGCCAGACAGAAGAAAAGGCTGACCCCGACGATACGGCCCATCATCCGCCAAGACCATCCCATCGCCCTAATGCAAAGCGGGACATTCGGATCGACCCCAGTGCCCTGCCTGTTTATACTCCCCCTCCGTCGCTGGGTTCTGCGAATTCCCGCCGCGCTTGGGCCGGCCGGCGTTCGTCGAGGACACCCCGGGCATCCAGGGCGCGCAGAGACAGGAACCGCTGCAAGCTAGCATGGGCCTTGCAGGCGGTCAACGGTGAGCCGGACGACAAGGTGCTGATCGAACGCTACATCCTGAAACAACTGGTGCCCCCCTTCCTGCTGGGGGTGTTTGTAGTCACGTTTCTGCTCTCGATGGACTTTCTGCTCGACTACCTCGACCTCTTCCTGGGCAAGGGCATCGATCTGACCAGCGTCCTGAAGTTGTTCTTCCTGGGGCTCGGCTGGATGCTGGCCCTTTCGGTCCCCTGCGGAGTCCTGGTCGGCGTGCTGATGACCTACGGTCGGCTGGCGCAGGACAGCGAGATCATCGCCATGCGCGCCAGCGGCATCAGCCCGTTGCGCGCGGTGCGACCCGCCCTGATCGCCGGCCTGGCGCTCTTTGTCGCGATGGTCTTCTTCCACAACGACGTGCTGCCCGACATGAATCACGCCTTTGCCAACCTCATGCTCGCCATCAACAAGAAGCGCCCCACCGTCGAGATCCAGGAAGGGGTGTTCATCAACAACTTCCCCGGCTACAACCTCTTCATCGGCAACCTCGATGACCGCACGGGGCTGATGCGCGATATCCTGATCTACGACTCCAGCCGCAAGGATGAGGCCCCGCGAACGATCCGCGCTCGCCGGGGCCGCCTGGACTTCGATCCTGCCACTGGCGTTCTGAGCCTGCATCTGGAAGACGGAGAGATCCACGAGACCGGTCGCGACCGCAGCCCGATCTACCGCAAGATGGATTTCCAACACCAGACGCTCAACATCCGCGGGATCCAGGAGACCCTGGACGAGTCGGGGCGGCGCACCCGCGGCCAGCGCGAGATGGATATCCCCGCCATGAAGGCCAAGGTCGCCGAGTTGGATGAGGAGCGCCTGCGCTACGTCGAGCGCTGCCAGGCGGCACTCGAGAAGCTCGGGCTCGCCTCGGTCGCCGCGCTGCCCGGCGTCCAGCCGACCCGCCCGTGGTACGCGGGTCTGGCGGCGCTGGTGAGCGGGGGCCGCCCGGCGTCTCCCGCCCTGCCCGACTCATTCTGGACACCGGCGAACCGCCGTCTGGCCGAGGAGGCCAAGCTCACGCGCCTGCAGGCGCAGGCAGCCAGCAAGAAGATCAACCAGTACTGGGTTGAGATCCACAAGAAGTACTCGATCCCCTTCGCCTCTGTGGTGTTCACGCTGGTGGGAGCCCCGCTGGGCATCCGCGCGCGCCGCGGTGGTCTCGCCGCCGGCTTCATCAGCGTGGGGTTCTTCATCTTCTACTACCTGTGCCTGGTGGGCGGCGAGCAACTGGCCGACCGCAACTACGCCGACCCGTGGCTCGCGATGTGGCTGCCGAACATCGTCCTGGGCGCACTGGGCGTGTGGCTCACGGCCAAGGTCTGCCAGTACCGGCTGCCCTGGCAACGCCGCGCGCGCGGCCGGAGCGCGTGATGCTGAAGATCGTCGACCGCTACTTGCTGCGCGAGTTCGGGCTCTACGTGCTCCTGGGTCTGTCCACGTTCATCGGCATCTACATCGTTGTCGACCTCTTTGAGAAGATCGACGTCTTCATCGATTACCAGGCGCCGGCCATGCTCATCCTGATCTACTTCGCGAACAAGCTGCCGTTGATCGTCATCCAGGTGCTGCCGGTGGCGATGCTGCTGGGGGCCATTCTGTCGCTGGGCCACTTGCGGAAGCACAACGAAATCACCGCCATGCAGTCCTGCGGTCTGTCGCCCCTGCGCATCACGATGCCGTTGCTGGCCAGTGCGGTGGTGATCACCGCCGCGGCGTTCCTCATCTCCGAGGAAGTGGTGCCGTCGGCCTATCTGCAGCAGAAGGAGGTCATGGACGTCGGAATCAAGCGGCGGCGACCCGAAGCGACCCGCACGCGCACGGACATTCGGTACATGGGGCGCGGCTATCGCGTCTTCAACATCCGCGAGTTCCGGCCCGAGCCGCCGGTCATGGAGGGCGTCTCCATGCAGCAGTTCGATCCCGACAGCCTCAGGATGCGCAAGCGGATCGATGCCCGCAGTGCTCGCTGGCAGGGCGGTCTGTGGGTCTTGGAGGGCGGTTTCGCGCGGCTGTTTGCCGACTCGCTCGAAATCGCCGTGCCCTTCGAGGGTTACAGCGACAGCCGCTGGACGGAGCAACCCGACGAATTCGCCCGACCCGAGCCCGATCCGTTCTTCATGAACCGGCGCCAGCTCAGCGACTACATCCGCCGCATCCGCGAGAGCGGGGCGCGCGTCGACCAATACGTGACCGACTACCACCTGCGCGCGGCCTTCCCGCTGGCCAACTTCATCATGGTGCTGCTGGGCTCGTGCCTGTCATTGCGGATCATGCGCGGGACACTGGCGCTCGGCTTCGGTCTGTCGATCTCGCTCGGCTTCATCTACTACGGCTTCATCGTGATCGGGCAGACATTGGGCTACAATGGCAATCTCCCCGCGCCGCTGGCGGCCTGGTTGGGCAACATCGTTTTCCTGGCCGTGGGCACGCTGCTGTTCTGGAAGATGAACCGCTAGGCGGTCTGAATCAGGCGCCGCGGCCGGCGGGCGGGGCAGCGGATGTGCCCGGCACGACAGGCACGACCGGCGCCGCGGGCGCCACGGGTGGAGCGGGCGCCTCAGGCGCGACGGACGTGGCCGGCGTGACGGGCGTGGCCGGCGTGACGGGCGTGGCCGGCGCAGTCTCCGGCGCTGGGCGGCCCAGGAACTGCTCCACGAAGTGCGTCGTGTAGCGACCGCTCTGGAAGATCGGGTGGGTCATCACCGCCGCGTGGAAGGGCGCCGTGGTCGCCACGCCCTCGACGATCAGCTCCTCGAGCGAACGCTGCATGCGCTGGATCGCCTCGGCGCGGTTGCGGCCGTGCGTGATCAACTTGCCCAACAACGAGTCGTAGTGGGGAGAAATCGTGTAGCCTGCGTAGACGTGCGTGTCCATGCGCACACCGGGACCGCCCGGGGGGTGAAAGAATTGCACGCGCCCCGGGCAGGGCCGGAAGTTGTGGTCGGGGTCCTCGGCGTTGATGCGGCACTCGATCGCGTTGCCGGTCAGCCGGATCTCCTCTTGCCGCATAGGCAGCGGCTCGCCGGCCGCCAGCATGATCTGCAGCTTGACCAGGTCATGACCGGTCACCGCCTCGGTCACCGGGTGCTCCACCTGCAGGCGCGTGTTCATCTCCATGAAGTAGTAGCGCCCGTCGGCGTCGAGGAGAAACTCCATCGTTCCCAGGCTGCGGTACCCGATGCGTTCGGCGCCGCGCACCGCTTCCGCCCCCAGCCGCTGGCGCGTCTCGTCGGCCAGGGCCGGACTGGGGGCCTCCTCGATCAGCTTCTGATGGCGCCGCTGGATCGAGCAGTCGCGCTCGCAGAAGTGCACGATGCGGCCCGTCGCATCGCCCGCGAGCTGCAGCTCGATGTGGCGAGGATCGACGATGTACTTCTCGAGGTACAGGTCACCACAGCCGAAGGCCGCCGCGGCCTCGGCGGTGGCCATGCGGTAGGCAGCCTCCAGCTCCCCCGGCTCGCGCACCAGGCGCATGCCCTTGCCGCCGCCCCCGTCCTTGGCCTTGAGCAGAACCGGGTAGCCGACCGTGGCGGCCAATTCGCGCGCCTCACCAGGCGAGGCGACCACCCCGTCGCTCCCGGGAGTGACCGGCACGCCTGCCTCGCGCATGGCCCGTTTGGCGGCCGCCTTGTCCCCCATCCGCCGCAGGGCATGCGACGGGGGGCCGATGAAGATCAGCCCCGAGCTCTCGCAGGCTTCGGCGAAGCGGAAGTTTTCCGCCAGAAACCCATAGCCGGGGTGGACGGCATCCGCGTCGGTGATCTCACAGGCGCTGATGATCCGCGTGATGCTCAGGTAGCTCTGCCGGCTGCTCGCCGGGCCGATGCACACCGCCTCGTCGGCCAGCTTGACGTGCAGCGAGTCGCGGTCGGCTTCGCTGTAGACCGCCACGGTGGTGATGCCCAGCTCGCGCGACGCCCGCAAGATCCGCACGGCGATCTCTCCGCGGTTGGCGATGAGGATCTTGCGGAACATTCCACCTCCCGGCCTGCGTCAGGCCCTAGCCGAAACGCTCCCAGGGCTTCCGGGGGTTCAGATCATTCAAGGAGCGCCCGTCGGTGCCGGTGGCCGAATCACCGCCATCCGCCGCGGAGCCGTCCGGCGCACCCGCTTCGGCGGCCGCCGCCGATCCAGTCGGCTCGCCGCCCGCGCCCGACGCTTCCTCGAAGGTATCCCAGGTGGCGTCGCTGGTGGCATGGATACCCTTGATCCGCAGCTCGAATTCCGTCGGGTTCGACGCGTTGGCGATGGCCTCCGCCAGGGTGATCAATCCCTTCTTGAAGAGCTTCATCAGCGACTGGTCGAACGACTGCATGCCATAGTGCGCCACGCCCTCGGCGATCGCTTGATTGATCATCACCGTCTTGGTCGGGTCCAGGACGTAGTCCCGGATCGTCTCGGTGTTGATCATGACCTCCACCGCAGGAACGCGCCCCTTGCCGTCGGCCCGGCGGATCAAGCGCATGGAGATGACCGCTGCCAGGTTCGAGGCGAGTAGGAAGCGGACCTCATCGTGTTGGTGCGGCGGATAGAAGGAGATGATGCGGTTGATCGTCTGCGAGGCGTCGGCGGTGTGCAGCGTGCTCAGGACGAGGTGACCCGTGTCGGCCGCCATCAACGCCACCTGCATGGTCTCCCGATCGCGGATCTCACCCATGAGGATGACGTCCGGGTCCTGGCGCAGGATGTGCTTCAGCGCCGCCAGGTAGGTCTCGGTGTCGAGCCCGACCTCGCGCTGGCTGATGATCGACTTCTCGTCGCGGTGCAGAAACTCGATCGGGTCCTCGATCGTGATGATGTTCTTGGCGGTCGTGCGGTTGATCAGGTCGATCATCGACGCCAGGGTCGTGGACTTGCCCGACCCGACCGTGCCCGTCACCAGCACCAGGCCGCGTGGGCGCATGGCGATCCGTCCGAGCACGGACGGCAGGTTCAAGTCCTCGAAGGCGGGCACACCAAGCGGCACGTGCCGGATGGCCATCGCGATCGTGCCTCGCTGGTAGTAGAAATTGGATCGGAATCGCGCCAGACCGGTGATGCCGAAGCCGAAGTCGAGTTCCCGCTGGCGCGCAAACGCCTCCTGCTGCTCAGGAGTCAAGACCTGCTCGACAATCGTCTCAAGTTCCTTCTGATTCGGCGGGGTGACGTTCATGTGTTCCAGAGCGCCGTCGACACGCAGAACGGGGCGCGTGCCCGCCTTGATGTGCACGTCGGAGGCCCCACGCTCCATCATGGTCTCGAGGATCTTGCGGAAGTCCACGGGTTCGCTCCCTTGGCCGCCCGGACCTGCCGTCAGATGGGCCGGTCGCCCCACGAGGGCGCTTCTCCGGCCGGCGGCGGGTACGCGCGGGCGCGCCGGTACTCTCCCCGGCGCGCCCGCGCTCAATCAGGCGCCGGGTCGGACCAGGAAGAGGGGTTGGTTGAACTCCACGGGTTGTTCGTTCTGCACCAAGATTTCGGCAATGGTCCCGGAGATCTCCGCCTCAATCTCGTTCATGAGCTTCATCGCCTCAATGATGCAGACGACCTGACCGGAGGAAACGCGCGACCCGACTTGAACATACGGCGGCGCGGTCGGTGAGGGGGCGGCGTAGAAGGTCCCCACCATGGGTGAGACGATCGCCACCAGATCCGCCGGATGAGCCTCGGTGCCGCCGGCCGCGAGGCCGGCCGGGGGGATGGTCCCGGGCCCGGCCGCGGGACCCTGCGCAGCCGCCGGCCCCGGGTCGGGCTGCAGGTCTGTCCGGTGGCCGGCCGCCCCCTGGAGCGGCGCGGCGGGGTCACTCCGCCCGTTGGAGCTGCGGCGGACCCTGGCTATGCGCACCGTGCTCCACCACCGGCGCACTTCCAGCTCGTCGATCTGGCTCTGCTCGACCAGCTCGATCAGCCGCTTGATCTCCTGGACCCGCATGGCGCCCCTCCAGAAGCCCGTCCCGTCGGCGCGGACGCCGGCTGGCGTCTCCCCGGGGGCGAGCTCACTTGCCCGCGCTGACCCGCTCGAGGTACTCCCCGCTGCGTGTGTCGACCTTGAGCTGATCGCCCTCTTCGATGAAAAGCGGCACGGACACCACAAGGCCGGTCTCCATCTGGGCCGGCTTGGTCGCCCCCGTGGCCGTGTCGCCCTTGACGCCCGGCTCGGTCTTGGTCACGGTCAGGACGACGTGCGACGGCAGCTCGATCACGAACGGCTTGCCGTCGCGGTTGAGCAGCTTGACCGTGCCGTTCTCCTTCAGGTACCGCGCGTCGTCACCGATCTGCGCGGTGGACATCGAAAACTGCTCGTAGGTCTCCACATCCATGAAGTGGTACAAGTCCCCATCGAAGTAGAGGAATTGCGCATCCTGACGCTCGAGACGGATCTCGTCGAACTTCTCCCCGGACCGATAGGTGCGTTCGAGGACCGCTCCGGTGAGCACATTCTTGAGCTTGGTGCGCACAAAAGCGCCCCCCTTGCCAGGCTTCACGTGCTGGAATTCGATGATCCGAAACGCCGTCCCCTCCAGATCGATCACCATGCCGTTGCGGAAGTCCGCCGTTGACGCCATCTGCTGCTCTCCCACCCTGCAGACCCCGCCTGGGTCCGCTCTCTCTGCGCCATCCGCTCGCCCCGCTCGAGGGGCTGCGGTCCTCAACCGGCCAACGATAGCAAATGAGCGCTCAGGTGTCAAACCGACAGATCGACCCTAAGTACTTATCTTTCAACAAACTAAGTGCCCAAGAACCCAACCGCTCACCGGGCTGAGCGGCCCGCTGTCAGGCGGGTTGTCCACCCACAAAAGACCGGGCAATCGCCTCCAGGATTCGCATTTGGGGGAGCTTGTCGCCCGGCGGGTTGAAGACCGACATATCGATCAGGTAGAGCCGGCCGGCATCGTGGAAACAGATCGATTTGAAAGGGCCTCCCATAGGCGGATTCATGTTCTGGTAGAGCCCGTAGACCTCGACGGCGTTCCTCCCCAGGAACGTCACCTGCCGCGCGCTGGTCCGGGAGGGCTCGACGCGATCGCCGCTCGAGTAGACCGAGGCCAGGGTGTCTCTCAAAGCCACGCACCCCGGGACCGTCAGCGTATCGCTGGTCTGGTCTTGGTAGTAGATGAACAGGTACATCACGGCACCCGAGGGCATCACCTGCTTCATCCGCACGAAACGGTTCTCGGCCTGCTCCTCCACGAAGAAGTCCGCCGGGATGCGGATTGTGTAGCCGTGGCGCCGCTGGATACCGCGCGCCATGAGGGTCTGCTCGCCCGACGCGAACAGCGTGCGCCCGAGCCCGGCGATGATCCGCTCGGAGAAACCCTCCAGGATGGCCCCACCCTGGGCCCTCACCAGCGCGTCGAGCGCCTCGGCGCTGGTCGCATGCAGGAACAGCAGTGTTTGTCCTTCCGCATGCACGTTGGTTGCAAAGGCATAGCCCGCCGGGAGAGAGGTGAGTTGACGGTACGTGGCCTCCGGAAGGATTTTGCGGGCCTGGACGGCCGACCAGGATCGAGAGCGCATGTCGGCCAGAAATGCAAGGTTGCGCCAGTTGCGCCTCAAGCGGAAGCCGGTCGAATCGGAGACCTCGAGCCTGAAGGCCCGTTCAGGCCGTACGGGGGTATCCTGCCAACTGACGAGCAGGCCGCGGGCCAGATCCCGCCGGTCGTCCCCGATGGGAACGTCACTGAACAGGGTGACCTCGCCGTTCGGCCCTTCGGCAATGACACGGCCCTGGGAACAGGCCAGGTGCAAGATGATCGGCAGCACGGCCCCGAGAGCCAATCCCAACCCGGCCAGCCGCCCGTGAGATCTCATCGCCCCTCCTTGCGGCTCACGCACGCCCCGCTCCCGGGGCCCTGTGGATACCTCTCTCGGCAAGGCTATGTCAGCCGGCCGTTCCCGTCCAGCACTCCTGCGATCCCGGATTCCAGGGGGAAGGAGATCTCGCGACTGGCTGCAGGGAACCGGGCGGCAAGCCGGATTCAAGAGCCCGCGCCGCGGCTGCCGGCGGGTTCCAGCATTCGCAGGCGGCGTTCGATCAGCGCCTGCTGGCTCGCCAGCCGGCGAAGTTCCTGCTGCAGCTCTTGGCGTTGGTTGAGTTGATCCCGGCGCAGGTGGAAGAAGAGCTCGGCTGCATCGCTGTCGCCCACACAGACGTTCATCTGCCGCCGGCGGTCGTCGCGCAGGATGTCGATCTTGATCCAGGTGCCGGGCCTGGTGGCTTGAACCAGGCGGGTCAGCTCGCCAACGCTGTTCACCGGCTGGCCCTCGAAAGCAAAGATGAAGTCCCCCGGGAGGATGCCAAACCGGTCCGCCGGGCTTTCGGGCAACACGTCGAGAACGACCACGCCGGAACTCGAGCTGGCCACTGCCCCCCGTTCCGCCGGCTCGGTCTGCACCCCCAGGAACCCGGCCAGCCGCCTGTGGCCGGCTTCGATCTCCCGGATGGCGCGGGCGACGACGGCGGCAGGGACAATCACGCCCTCGTTGCCGGCGGAACGCCTGCCCGCATCGGCCGTGGCTCTTGGATTCGGCGGGCTCTGCGCGCCAGTCACGACACCGGTGATCAGCCCGACCCACGTGCCGCTCAAGCTCACCAGCGCCCCGCCCTGGTTGCCGGGCATGATGGGAGCGTGAAGCTGCCACATCTCACCGCTCGACTGCCCGTACTTCGTCTCCCAGCGCTCGATCGACGATTTCTGCGAAAGAATCAGCGTGGGCCATCCTGGGCTCGGGCCGCGCCAGGGCCCGTAGGCCACTGCCGCGACCCATTCTGGCAGGAGTGGCTCATCGACCCCAGGCGGTTCCAGAAACGGAAACGGCCCCGCCGAAGTGAGGTTGAGCACGGCGATGTTGGTCGCCGGGTCCATCCCCTTATAGCGCGCGCTCACGCGCTGACCGCCGGGGAAATGCACGACGAGGCTGTCCCCGGGCAAGGCCACCCGCGCCGGCACAACGACGCAGCCATGCGAATCCACGACGATGCCGGAGGCGACCAACCGGCGGAGCGTGAAGGACGACCCCGCGAGGCCGCGCTCGCCCTGGCCAGACGCAGCCGGGCTTGCCGTGGCTCGAACGCGGTAGCTCACCACGCTGACGATCGCCGGACTGACCTCTTCGTAGAGTTGGGCCAGCTCCTTTTCGAGCCAGCAATGGTAGGGCGAAGGGGGCGTGCCCGTCGGCTCGGCCGCAGCCGTGAACCAGCAGAGCAGAAAGGCGGGGATGAGGGCTACCGCGCCGCCCCGCCTGACCCGCCAAGAACCACGGAAGAACCTAGAACGTGATGTAGGCATCATGGTCCCTGGACACCACCATTTGCACCCGCACGGGCCGTCCCTGCGGACCGGACACGAAGGGATCGTGGATGTACTCCGGGTCCGCCGCGACAGAGTCGGGCAAGGCCAGATCCGCCAGGGGTCCCTCGGCCACCGCACCGGCCGGCCCGGGCGGGCCGATCTCGGTCTGGCTGGCCAGATCGTTCCCGCCGTTCGTCTGGATCAGGAGGCCGATCACCAATCCGAGCGCCACGCCCACCGCGGGGCGCAGCCAGGATGAGCCGAAGGCCTCTTTCAAGAAGCCGCCCAAGGATGTGCGCGAGCGTCCACCGAGCGGCTGCGGTTGCGCTTGCTCCTCGGCGATGCGCTGGCAGACCGATTCGTAGAAGCCGGGTTCCGGCTGCGTTTCGGGGAGGCTGCGCAGCATCGCTTGCACCTTTTCGAGGCACGTCATCTCCTCACTGCAGGCCGGGCACTCCCGCAGATGACGGCGCAGATCCTCATCCTCGGCAAAGGTCAAGTCTCGGTCCAGGCAAGCCGACAGCAGCCGTCTGGCTTCGTTGCAATTCATTCCACCGGCCTCCTCTTCATGATGGGCTCGAGCATTTCCTTCAGGGCATTGCGCGCCCGGTTGATTCGGCTGCGGACCGTTCCACCGGGGATGTCCAGAACCTGCTCAATCTCCTCGTAGGTCAGCTGCTGCACGTCGCGCAGCAGGATGACCTCGCGGTACTTGGGCTGCAGCTTCTGGATGGCGGCCATCACAATCTCCTCGATCTGATGCTGGTGCGTCTTGCTCACGGGCCCCGGCTTGGCATCGGCCAGGAACGCGCCCGAGTCACCTGTCGCTTCCAGCAGCGTGTCCAGGCTCATCACGCCCTTGAGCCGGGACTTGCGGCGAATCTCGTTCTTCGCGAGGTTGACCGCGATCGTGTAGATCCAGGTGCTGAATTTCCCGCTCCGGCGATAGCGTTTCCGGTGCAGGAAGACCCGCAGGAAAACCTCCTGGGCAATCTCCGCGGCCCGGTCCCGGTCGTAGATGAACCGGTGAACCAGGTTGGTCACCTTGCCCTGATAACGTCTTACCAGGAGCGCGAAGGCGGCCTCACTCCCTTCGACGATCCGTTCCATCAGGTCTTCGTCCGGGAGATCCGCCAGCTTCGGCTCCATCTGCTTGTCCGGTGCACGGTTTACGTCCGATCCGCCAGTCTCTACCCGGGAGCCTGGGAGGGGTTCCATCCGATCCGTTTCCCTGCCCGTGTCGGCTCGCTCCGGCATACTACCTCTCGCCTTCCAGGCTCTTCAAAAACTCCAGCAGGCTGGTGTCGCGCGGGTTCCACTGCAGCCCGGCTTCGAGCGTTTTCCTCGCCTGGCCGATATCGCCCTTCTCAACTCTGACCTGGGCCAAATGCGTGAAGATCTCCGGGTGACGCCCCCCCTTTTCCACCGCTTGCTGAAGCCACCGTTCGGCTTCTCCCAGATCGCCCCTCTTGTACCAGAGCCAGCCCATGCTGTCGAGGTACGCTGGGTTCTCCGGGTCGATCTCGAGGGCGCGGCCAATGAGGCTCTGTGCCTCGTCCAGGCGCAGGCCTCGGTCCACCCACAGGTAACCCAGGAAGTTGAGTGCCGCGGCCGATTGGGGCTCATCCCGGAGAATGGTTCGGGCGACCTCCTCAGCCTCCGATGCCCGATCGAGCGATTCCAGATAGGCAGCGTACTCCAGCTTGATGCCGTTATTGTCGGGATCGCGGCGGCCGGCGAGCTCGAGAAACTGGAGTCCCTGGTCGACCCGGTCGTGCTCGCGGCAGATCGCCGCTCCGAGCACGAAGGGCTCGGGGCTCTCCCGGTCGAGCCTCGCCCAGGTGTCGACCGCCTCGAGAGCCTCATCGACCTGCCCCGCATCGGCCAGACACAGAGAACGGATGCGCCAACCCTCGGACTCACCGGGGCTGAGAACGGTCAGGGAATCGGCTGCGATCAGCGCGGCCGGGCAGTCGCCTTCGGCGAAACGGATTCTCATCTCCCAGCGAGAAACCAGGGCCGCGTCGGTCCCGAGCCGGCGGGCCTGATCGAGCAACCCCAAGGCACGCTCGGCATCGCCCCGGCGATAGGCCACCAGCCCGAGCTGCAGGAGGGGCAGGCCGTCATTCGGCCGCAGCGCATGGAGCTCCTCGAGCTCAGCCTCGGCCTCATCCCATTGGTTGCCTGCGAGCAGCAGCTCGACGAGCTTCCACTGCGTGCGCAGCGGCAGGCGATGACGCTCCCTGAGCCGCCGATAGAGCCCGATCAGATCCGCGGTGCGGCCGAACCGCTCGAGCGCGCCCGCCAGCGTCTCGGCGATACCCGGATGGTCGGGAGAGGTCTCCAGAATCGTCCAGTAGTCGGCCAGCGCCTCGTCCGCCTGTCCGAGCTTCATCAGGAGCTCGGCCCGCTGCTCGAGGACCTGCGGGGAAGCTGGGTTGAGCCGAACCAGGTGGTTGACCTGCTCCAAGGCGTCCGCCGGCCGCCCCTGTCTTTCGTAGAGCCGGGCCATCAGTCGATGGGCGCGGGCCTCGGGCCCGAGCTCGGCCAACCGGGATAGCGTGACCAGCGCGCTCTCGAGATGCCCGACGACCACCTGGCTGGTGGCGGTGATCCAGAGCGCTTCGGCGTGGGTCGAATCACGCGCCAGGGCCTGCCGGGCAACGGCGAGGGCGTCCTCGGGCCGGCGCAGCTCGCGCAGGCACACCGCCTGCCGAACGAGCAGATCGGGATCGGCGGACGCGCCGGATCCAGCCCGCCGGTAGTGGTTGAGGGCCTCCGAGAAGCGGCCGTCGAACTCCTCCAGGAGACCCATCGAGTACGACGTCCAGCGGTCGGCACGGGTGTTCACCGAGTCGGGCACCTGGATCAGATCGCCCGGGCGCGGTGCCTGCGATAGCGGCAGGTCGATCCCATAGCGAGTCGCGGGGGAACCGTGGGCGACGATCCCCTCCGCCGCGTTCGCTTGCGAGTGGCCGGCGCATCCAGCCCCAAGCACGTTCGCCAGGAGGATCGCGATCACGCCCGCAGCGGCCCAAGCGGGTCCCCGTGGCGTTTCACGGACCCTGGGGCCCCCGCTATGCCATGCCATGGCTCGCAAGAATTCCCACCTCGGCACCTGATCACCCGAGCCGAACGCCAGAGGACCGCGCGCCGCCCACCCGGTCCCCTGGCAGCGTCCTGGCGGAGGGAACATCCCTCCCTCCCCAGAGTAGTATCGGTGAGAGGTTAACAGGTTTCTACCCCTGCGGGTACAGGTGGATCCCGGTCGCGGCAATCCAGGTGGGGAAACCCTTCGGGGCTTTTTGACACGCATCAGCAGTGGGCGGTATACTGGCGGCACATGGTTGGGGGGTTCAACGTGCTGATCTCAGCCAGTCATAGGTCGCGCCAGCGGATCGGGCGCGTCGTCGCGCTCAATGCTGCCTTCGGCCTCAGCCTGGCGGTGGCCGGGTGCTACACCCTACTCAGGCACCCGCCGTCGAGCGAGGCGACCTTTGGGTTCACCGGCGAGTGTGCCCGTTGCCATGACGCGTCGGGTGCGGTCGAAACGGGCTACGCCCCCTGGATGGACTACTTCCGGTACTCACGGGCAGGTTGGATGAATTACTACGGCTCTCCCCACTGGCTCGACAGCCGCTGGGCCCGTGTGCCCAAGGGCCAGCCCGAATCGCCCGAGCAGACCAGCGAGCGCATCGGCTGGGGCCGCGTGCCCTCGAGCAGCGGTGAGGCCTCCGATGGAGCGACGCGGATCCGTGAACCCCACCTGACGTCTCCCGTGCCCGCCCCGGTCGTGGGAGCGCCGGGTGCACCGGCCGCGCCTCCCACCCCCACCACCGAAGGGGCCCAGCCCCAAGAACCCCGGGAAAACGAAGAGCCCAAGAGCCTGCCGTCGAGCGGTCGCGGCTTGCGGCGTTAGCGGCCGCAGCACCCCATGGGGATGGAGGAAGCATGGATGTTCTCCGCGTCTTCGTGACGCCTCCAGTGCAGCCTGCGCCGGCATTCAGCCGGCGACTCAGGCCGTTGGCTGGACTGCTGGCAATCGTCGTGGCAGCCGGCGCGAGCGCGGTCGTCCAGGCCCAGCAGGACCTCTGGGTGCCCGAGTTGCCGATCACCCAGGACACCGGCACGCACGCGCGGGCCTTGGGATTGGGTGGGGCCTACCTGGCGCTGTCGGACGATGCCGCCGCGTTGCGCTACAACCCGGCTGGCCTGGCGCGGGTGAGCCGCATCGAGTTCTCGGGCGGCGTGCTCGATCGCAATGTCGAGTGGACGACGACGGATCGGGGCCGCAAGTCCGATACCGACGTCGCGCGCACGCGGGTCAGCAGCCTGGGATTCGTCTATCCATTCCCCACCTACCGCGGGAGCATGGTCATCGCCCTGGGCTATCATGTGCCCCATGCCATCGATCGGGATTACGTGAGGCGCGGCCCGCGTTCCGTGGCCGACCTCGATGAGACGATCTACGAAGAGGGGTCCCTTGGTGAATGGAGTTTCGGGTACGCCGTCGATGTCAGTCCCAACCTGGCGCTGGGCTTTCGCACGACGCTGCTCAGCGGCTCCTACGACCAGGATTGGACCTTCAGCAATGCGTTCTACAACGAGCACAACACGACCAACACCGATCTGAGCGGCTACACCTTCTCTCTCGGGGCCCAGGCGCGGCTCGGCACCTGGGGCCGTTTGGGGCTGGTGATGGACCTGCCCCGCTGGATCCAGATGGAGACCGACATCACGTATACCGATGGCGCCGGGGCGAGCGTCGAAGAGGATCTGACGTTGCCTTTCAGCGTCGGCGCAGGCCTGGCCGCCACCTGGCAGCGCCTGCTCGTCACCGGGGACCTGCGCTTCACCGACTGGACGCAGATCGACTACGAGGGGGCGATGCGCTACTACGACGAATACGGACAGCGCGAATTGGCCTACCGGCGCACCCTCGACCTGCACCTGGGCGCCGAGTACCTCGTGGACCTTTCCAGCTCAGGCGGTCTGCGCCTGCGCGCCGGCGCGGCGCGCGAGCCGGATCCCTATACCGTGATGTTCGTCGACATCAGCGAGGCGGGAGAACCGGTCTACTACGGCGCGACTCACGATCCGGAACGCCTGTACTTCACCGCGGGGCTGGGGGTCTTGTTCGAGGAGTCACTCACCATCGACGCGGCCTTCGCCACCGGCAGTTTCGGGCGCGAGGGTGGGCAGCTCAAAGAGGAAGTCGACGAACGGCGCCTGCTGATCTCGGCCGGATTCCGGCTCGACTAGCACGCCGGGCGGTTCGTCAGTCCGCGTCGATCAGCGCCGATAGGTGCTCGGACTCGAGCGCTTCGCGGGCGGCGTGCTGTTCGGCCTCCTTCTTGTTCGATCCGTAGCCCACGCCCAGCACCCGACCCCGCACGATCACTTCCACCGTGAAGCTCTTCTGGTGGTCCGGCCCCTCTTCGCGCCGCACCCGGTAGCGCGGGTGGATCCGCTGGCTGGCCTGCACACGCTCCTGCAGCATGCTCTTGAAGTTCTGCTTCTCGGTGTCGTGCAGAATGTGCTCGGTCTGGACCAGCAGCGTGCGCTCGACAAAGGCGGTCGCCGCGGCCACGCCCTGGTCGAGGTAGATCGCCCCCAGCACCGCTTCGAAGGCGTCGGCCAGAATCGAGCGCCGTTCGGCGCCCCCCGAATCGCGCTCCGCCGGGCTCATAAGCACGAACTGGCCCAGGCCCAGGCGCTCGGCGCGGTCAGCCAGCACGGACTTGCTGACGAGGAGCGATTTCTTCTGCGTCAGCTCGCCCTCACGATCGTCAGGGAACCGCCGGTAGAGATACTCGATCACCACCAACTCGAGGACGGCGTCCCCCAGAAACTCCAGCCGCTCGTTCGAGTCGGGCAGATGTTCGCTCTCCCCTCCCATGAAGGACCGGTGGGTAAGCGCTTGTCGCAGGAGGTCAGGGTTCCGGAAGTGGATCTGGAAGGTGCGCTGGGCCAGGCGCAGGATGTCGCCGATCTCCTCGCGCGTGGCAAACGGGGGCAAGGGTCGGGGGCGCGCGAACAGTTTGCGAAACGTCTTCTTACAGCGGTCCAAGAAGGTCATGGTCGATCAACCGCATGCTCGGGGCTCTGCGAACCCCTCCGGTCCTGCCCCCGCTCCGATGTCCGGACGCCCCCGCCCCCATCATCGGCCGCGCCGAGCCTCCCCGTTGCCGTCACACCCTCCGCATCAGCAAGGACACGTTGTGTCCGCCGAAACCCAGGGAATTGGAGAGCACCGCCTTGACCGGCACGCGCCTGGCCGCGTTGGGCACGAAGTCGAGATCGCAGTCCGGATCCGGGATCTCGTAGTTGATGGTCGGCGGGATCACACCGGTTTGCAGGGCTCGGATGCAGGCCACCATCTCGATGGCGCCGGCCGCGCCCAGCAGATGCCCGGTCATCGATTTGGTCGAGCTAACGGCCAGCGTCTTGGCATGCGCCCCGAAGACCCGGTGAATGGCCAGGGTCTCGCACTTGTCGTTCAGCGGTGTCGAAGTACCGTGCGCGTTGATGTAGTCGATCTCCTCGGGGGCCATCTCCGCGTCCTGGAGGGCCAGGGCCATGGCGCGGGCGGCGCCGTCACCCTCCGGGTCCGGAGCGGTCACGTGACCCGCATCGGCGGTTGAGCCGTAGCCGACGAGCTCACCCAGGATCTCCGCACCCCGCCGGCGGGCATGTTCCCACTCCTCGAGGATGACCGTGGCGGCCCCCTCGGCCATGATGAACCCGTCGCGCTCGCGGTCGAAGGGCCGACTGGCGCGCTCGGGTGCATCGTTGCGCGTGGTGAGCGCCTTCATCGAGCAGAAGCCGGCCAGCGCCAACGGCGTGAGGGGCGATTCGGCCCCGCCGGTAACCGCCACATCGACCAAGCCATCGCGGACGAGTCGGAACGACTCCCCGATCGCATGGGCGCCCGACGCGCAGGCCGACACGGTGGCGAAGTTGGGTCCCTTGGCTTGGAAAACGATCGAGAGCTGGCCGCTCGCCATGTCGGAGATCATCATCGGCACGAAGAACGGGCTGACGCGACTCGGTCCCCGTTCCATCAGAACCTTGTGTTGGGCTTCCAGCGTCTCGATGCCCCCGATGCCTGACCCGATGATGGCCGCCACGCGCGTCGGATCCTCACGGTCTTGACTCAGACCGGCCTGAGCATAGGCCTCCAGCGAGGCGACCCAGGCGTACTGCACGAACCGATCGGTGTGACGCAGGACCTTGCGATCGATGAAGCGCGACGGATCGAAATCGCGGACTTCCCCGGCAACCTGGCTGTCGAAGGGCGTCGGATCGAAACGCGTCAGTCGTCCGATTCCGGTGCGACCCTCGATGAGGTTGCTCCAGCAAGAGGACAGATCGTTCCCGACCGGGGAAACGACCCCCAGGCCGGTGACCGCGACACGCCTTTTCATCTCCTCGGAGTCCTTTCGCGGTTGGCCGCCCCGGACCGCCGGATCAACCTGCGGTGCCGGACCGGCGGGCTTCCCGACCTGGCTAGGCCTTCTCCGCGAGCTTCTTCTTCAAATACTCGATGGCATCACCAACGCGCTGCATCTTCTCCGCGTCCTCGTCGGGGATCTCGATGCCAAAGGCGTCTTCGAAGGCCATGACCAGCTCGACCGTGTCGAGTGAATCGGCCCCCAGATCATCGATGAAGGACGCCCCGGGGACGACCTGCTCGGGTGTCACCCCCAGTTGCTCGACGATGATCTCGCGGATCTTGTCTTCGTGATTCTCCATCGGTTCTCTCCTTCTTCCGACTGCAAGGCTAATCTCTGGACCCCCGGGCTCATCCCGGGATCCGGTCTCCTCAGGAATGGACCTCGGAACCTTGGACTTCTTCCGCCGTGCCCATCGTGCGGCAGGGTAGCTCGCGATCCATCTGCCGCAGCAGTCCCTTGAGCACCTGCCCGGGACCGATCTCCCAGAACCCCGCGGGCTTGAGCGCCGCCAGCACGCGCAGGGTCGGTTCCCACAGCACCGGACTGAGCAGCTGACGCACCAGCGAGGCCCGGATCGCCTCGGCCGCCGTCACCGGCTCCGCCGTCGCATTGGCATAGACAGGAAAGGCCGCCTCGCGAACCTCGGCCGCGGCGAGCGCTTCACGCAAACCCTCCGCAGCCGGCTCCATGAGCGGTGAGTGGAATGCGCCGCTGACGTTGATCTCGATGACGCGCTTGGCGCCCTTGGCCTTGAGCAGCTCGCCGGCCGCCCGGACCGCTGCAACCTCCCCGGAGATCACCACCTGGCCGGGCGAATTGAGATTCGCCGGGCGCACCACGCCGGGCACCTGAGCGCACACCTGCCGCACCGTCTCGGCGTCAGATCCCATCACCGCCGCCATGGTCCCGGGCGAGCGCTGCCCAGCCTCGAACATGAGCTCACCCCGCCGCCGCACGATGCGCAGCGCATCCTCGAACTTCAGCGCGCCGGCGACCGTGTACGCGCTGTACTCACCCAGGCTGTGGCCGGCCCCCACGAGATCTCCGGCCTTCCAGCCCGGCTCCCAGGCAGCCCAAACGGCCAGGGAATGGGCCAGGATCGCGGGTTGGGCGTTGCGCGTTTCGCGCAGCGTCTCCTCGGGACCCTCGAACATCAGGCGCGAGAGGGGAAACCCCAGGGCGGCGTCCGCACGCGCGAAGACCTCCCGGGCCCGCGCGTGGCGGTCGTGGAGATCCTTGCCCATGCCGACAAATTGCGACCCCTGCCCCGGGAAGAGGAGCACCTGCATCTTCATCTCGTCCCTTCGCCCTTGCTCCGCCCCCCCACCCGGGCCTCGGCGCTGTCCGAGGGCGGGCCCTTGGGACCTTCGACGACCTATACCACGACCCTGACCATGCCCGCTTTACAAGCATGGTATGGGCCAAGCAGGAACCCTATACCCGCGCCCCAGGGGCAATGCAAGCGGATTTGCCGTCGGTCTACCCGCCCGCCACCACCTGCGGTCTGGTGGCGCCTTCGAGCTCAACCGCCTGGCCAATAGCATCTTCCAGCCCGCTGCGGACCGACCGGGCCGCCACGGCGATGGCGTTGGCGATGGCCAGGGCCGAGGAGCGGCCGTGGCCGATCACACAAATGCCGCGCGTGCCCAGCAGGAGGGCGCCCCCGTACGTCTCGTAGTCCAGGTGGCGCATCAGGTCCACCAGCGCCGGCTTGATCAGCAGCCCCCCCAGGGCGGTCGACCAGCGGCGACGCACGGCCTGGCGGATCATGCCGCCGCCGACGGTCAAGATACTCTCGGCCAGTTTGAGGATCACGTTGCCGGTGAATCCGTCGCAGACGACGACATCCGCCTTGCCGTCGAAGATGTCGCGGCCCTCGACGTTGCCGACGAAATTGAGTCCACCGCCGGCGTCGGCGAGCAAGCTGTGGGCGGCCTGCGTCAGGGCATTGCCCTTGGTGGGCTCCTCGCCGATGTTGAGCAGCCCGACGCGGGGTTCATCGATGCCTAGAACGAGTTGAGCGTAGAGGCGCCCCATCACGGCAAATTGGTAAAGGTGCAGCGGGCGGACATCCGCATTGGCGCCGACATCCAGGATGACACAGGGGCCGCTCCGCGTGGGGAACATGCTGGCGATCGCGGGGCGCTTGATGCCACTCAGGCGGCCGAGCGACAACAGGGCGGTCGTGACCACCGCACCGGTGTTGCCGGTGCTGACCAGCGCGTCGGCCCGCCCGCGGCGGACGAGGTCCGCGCAGACGGCGATCGAGGACTGCGGCTTGCGCCGAAAGGTTTGCGGGGCCTTCTCGCCCATCTCGACGTGCTGGGATGCATGCACCACGAAGAGCGGCAGCGCGTCCGGCTCCAGGTCGGCCAGCGCGGACCAGATCGGGGCCTCGTCGCCCACGAGCACGATTTGCAGCCGATCGCCCGCCTGGCTGGCGGCGATGGCGGCACCCTCGGCCACGATCTGCGGGCCCACGTCACTGCCCATCGCGTCCACGGCGATGCGCACGCTGCGAGCGGCGTTCATCCACCCCTCCGGAAGGATCGCCGGCGAGGCCCGATCGGCCTAGGACTTGACGAGGAGAACTTCTTCGCCCTTGTAGTAGCCGCACTCGGTGCAGACGCGATGCGGACGCTTCGGCTGGCCGCAGTGAGCGCACGCCACCGTGGTGGGTTTCGACGCCTTCCACTGCGACCGGCGCTTGTTCTTCCGCTGGTGCGAGTGACGTCTCTTTGGCAGTGCCATCGATCGCTCCTTTCAATCCCCGGCCTCTCGGCCGCGCTCGCCGGCCCGTGTCGCCGCCCCCGCGGGCCGGCGACACGCCGGCCTACTTGTCCTGCTTGGGCTTCGCCTCGCGAGGCTTCTTCTCCGCCGGCTGGCGAGCCTGCGCGGCCGGGCCCTGCTTGAGGGCAGCCAGCGCACTCCAGCGGGGATCTCCCCCCCCACCGGCGGCGCACGTGCAGCCGCCGTGATTCAGATTGCCGCCGCACCGCGGGCACAGACCCTGGCATTGCGGACCGCACAACGGGTTCGCCGGGATCTCCACCAGGACGAGCTGACGGACCTCGTCGGCCAGCGAGAAGGTCTCGCCGTCGTGGTAGATGATCCCCTCGGGCGGATCGAGCTCGGTCTGTGCCTCGATATCGACGGGCCGGACCAGCACATCCAGGGGCGCCTCGATGCGTTGCTCGGTCGGCTCGAGGCAGCGCACGCACTCCTGCCGGACGTTCAGGCCCGCGCGTCCCCGCACCCGGAACTCGTCGTGAATGCGCGAGATCTCGAGCTTGATCCCGATCGGACCCAGAATCTCAGGGCCGGCTGGTTCGAGCCCGAGACGCCCGGCCTCGATCTCGAGCTCGTGATTGGACAGGCCCTCACGAATCTCCTGAATCGCGAATGTCAGTGCTGGACGCACCACCATCTCGGGATCCCCCGGTCCGTTGACGCGGCTCTTCGGTTTCCAATCAACGCCCCGCCTCACGCGCCAGCGTGAGTCCGAAGAAGGCGATCTCCTCGGCCGCGGTCTGCGGCCCATCGGAAGCGTGGACGGCGTTGTGGCTCTTGTCCACCCCGAACTCGCGCCGGAGGGTGCCCTCCTCCGCCTGGGCGGGGTCGGTCGCTCCGATCACCCGGCGCAATGCCTGAATGGCGTTCTCGCGTTCGAGCACCATGGCGACCACCGGCCCCGAGGACATGTACAGCACCAGATCCTCAAGGAACGGCTTGCCCGCGTGCACGCGATAGAACGCGCGCGCCTCCGGCGGGGACAGCTGCACCATCTTCATGGCCCGCACCCGGAAGCCGGCCGCCTCCATGCGGCCCAGAATGCGCCCGGTCTCGCCCCGCGCCACCGCGTCGGGCTTGACCATGGTGAAAGTCCGCTCCATGCCGCGATCTCCCCGGCCGTGTGGCATCCCCGGCCGTGTGGTGCCGCTTGCGGGCCGGCTGCGCCCGGCCGCCAGGGTGGCCAACCGGCGCTACCGGCGGGCCAGCCCCTGCTTCATCAGCGGGCCCAGCTCCGACGGCACGCGCGCCACCGGAACGCCCGCCCGCTCGAGCGCCCTGATCTTCTCGTCCGCCGTCCCCTTGCCCCGCGCGATGATGGCCCCCGCGTGCCCCATGCGCTTGCCGGGCGGGGCGGTGCGGCCGGCGATGAACGCCACGGCCGGCTTGCCCATCTCCGTCGCAATGTACTCGGCGGCCTCTTCCTCGGCGGTGCCGCCGATCTCACCGATCAACACCACCGCGTGCGTCTTGGGATCCGCCTTGAACAACCGCAGGACATCCATGAACCCGGTGCCAATCAGCGGGTCGCCGCCGATGCCGATCGCCGTCGACTGGCCCAGACCGTGGGCCGAGAGCTGCCAGACCATCTCGTAGGTCAGCGTGCCGCTGCGCGAGACGACGCCGATGTGGCCCGGCTGGTGGATCTGGCCGGGCATGATGCCGATCTTGCACTTGCCCGGGCTGATGAGCCCGGGGCTGTTGGGGCCGACGACCCGCGTCCCCAGCGGGGCGATCTCCTTCAGGACCCGGGCCATCTCCAGGGCCGGCACGCCCTCGCTGATGGTGACCACCAGCCGGATGCCCGCGTGGGCAGCCTCCAGGATCGCGTCGGGCACGAACGGCGCCCGCACGTAGATCACCGACGCGTCGGCGCCGGTCTGCCGCACCGCCTCGGCCACCGTGTTGAAGACCGGCATGTCGTCGACGCGGGTGCCGCCCTTGCCCGGGGTGACGCCGCCCACGACCTTGGTCCCGTAGTCGCGCATGGCGCGGGCGTGGAATGAACCGTCGTGGCCCGTGATGCCCTGGACCAGGACGCGCGTCTTCTCGTCGATCAGGATGCTCACGTCTCGTTCTCCCGGCGCCCTGGGGCGCTCCTCAGCTCGCAGGTCCCAGCGTCCCTCAGGCCTTGATCCCGGCGCGGCGGATCGCCTCCTGCACCGCTTCCTCCATCGTGGCCGCGAAGATCGCCTTGCCGCTGCGATTGAGGATCTCGCGCCCCTCGGCCTCGTTCGTGCCGGTCAGGCGCACCACGATCGGCAGGGTGGTCTTGAGGCGCTCGAGCGCGGTCACGATGCCCTGGGCCACGTGATCGCAGCGGGTGATGCCGCCGAAAATGTTGAACAGGATCGCCCGGACATTCTTGTCGGCGGTGATAATCTCGATCGCGGCGACGACCTTCTCCGGGCTCGAGCTGCCGCCGATGTCGAGGAAGTTGGCCGGCTCGCCGCCGAAGTGTTTGACCAAATCCATGGTCGCCATCGCCAAGCCCGCGCCGTTGACCACGCAGCCGATGTTGCCCTCGAGCGGAATGTAGGAAAGCCCCATCTGCCGGGCTTTCTCCTGGTGGGCATCGACGCTCTCCGGGTCGCGCAGCGCCTCCAGATCGGGTCGCAGCGCCACGGCGCTGTCATCCAGGTTGATCTTGCCGTCGAGGGCGAGGAACCCGCCGTTCTTCATCTCGACCAACGGGTTGATCTCAGCCAGCGTGGCGTGCACATCCAGGAAGACCTGCCCCAGCTTGACCAGCACCCCGGCGATCGCGACCGCCTTGCTGCCGTCGGGCTCGATCGCGTGCGCGAGCTGGCGGGCCTGGAAGGGCCGCAGCCCGGCGGCCGGGTCGAAGTGCGTCTTGATGATCTTCTCGGGCGCCTCCGCGGCCACTTGCTCGATGTCGATCCCACCCTCGCGGCTCACCATCATGAGCGGCAGGGCGGCCTCCCGATCGAGGACGACGCCCGCGTAGTACTCGTGGGCGATGTCGACGGCGGGCGTGACGAGGATCTTGCGCACGGGCAGGCCCTTGATGGTGAGCGCGAAGATCGCCTCGGACTTCGCGGCCGCCTCCTCCCACGTGTCCGCCAGCTTGACGCCCCCCGCCTTGCCGCGGCCGCCGGCATGCACCTGGGCCTTGACGACCACCCGGCCGCCCAGCTCCTGCGCCGCTTCGCCCACCTCGGTGGGATTCAAGCAGACCTTGCCCCCGTGGACGCGGATCCCGTGGCGTCCGAAGATCGTCTTGGCCTGATACTCGTGGATGTTCACGCTGGCCTTCCTTTCGTTGCGCTCCCGCTTGGCACCCAGCCAAGGCCCCGGCCGCGGGCGCGCCCCGCCACCCGTCTACGGCACCAGTGGCAGCCGCCCGCCACACGCGTGCGCTGCTCAGCGGCGCGCGAAGAAGTCCGCCAGGACGTCCTCCAGCGTCGGCTGTCCGATCTCCTGGAGATCGTAGCGCACGCGCGCCGAGGGCCGGGCGATCTTTACGATCCGGCGCAGGTCGATGGGCGTGGCGACCACGACTGCGTCGCAGTCGACGCGCGCGATCGTCGCCTCCAGATCGCGCACCTGTTTCTCGCCGTAGCCCATCGCCGGCAGGATCGGACCGATGCCCGGATAGGTTTCGAAGGTCTTCTCGATCTCACCCACGAGGTAGGGCCGCGGGTCGACGAGCTCGGATGCGCCCAGCTTGCGCGCGCAGATCACGCCCGCTCCGTAGGGCATGCCGCCGTGGGTGAGCGTCGGACCGTCCTCGACCACCAGGACGCGCTTGCCCGTGATGAGGGTCGGGTCATCGACCGCGACGGGCGAGGCGGCCTCGATCACGCGCGCCTGCGGGTTGTGGCACCGGATGTTCTCGCGCACGATGTCGATGTTGTCGGGCTCGGCCGACTCGATCTTGTTGATCACGATGACGTCCGCCTGCAGGAAGCAGGTGCGGCCCGGATAGTAAGCCAGCTCGTGGCCGGGCCGGTGCGGGTCGACCACGGTGATGGTGAGATCCGCCTTGTAGAAGGCCATGTCGTTGTTGCCGCCGTCCCAGATCACGACGTCGGCTTCCTTCTCCGCCTCGCGCAGGATGGCCTCGTAGTCGACGCCCGCGAAACAGACCGTGCCGTTGACGATGTGCGGTTCGTACTCCTCCATCTCCTCGATCGTGCACTTGTGGCGGGCCAGATCGTCGATCGTCTGGAAGCGCTGCACGCCCTGCTTGGCGAGGTCGCCGTAGGGCATGGGATGGCGCACCGCCACCGCGCGCTTGCCCATCCGGTGCAGCAGGCTGGAGATCTTGCGCGAGGTCTGGCTCTTGCCGCACCCGGTGCGCACCGCCAGCACGGCGATGACCGGCTTGGTGCTGACCACCTGCGTCGCCGCCGGCCCCAGCAGCGTGAAGTGCGGGCCGAGGGCGTTGATCCACGCGGCGCGCGCCATGACCTGCTCACTCGAGAGGTCCGAGTAGGCCAGCACGACCTCGCTCACGTTGCGCTCGCGGACCAGGTCCGGCAGACTTTCCTCCGGCACGATCGGGATGCCCTCGGGATAGAGCTCACCCGCGAGCACCGCCGGATAGGTGCGCTTGTCGATCCCGGGGATCTGCGCGGCGGTGATGGCCACGACCTCGACCGTGGGGTCATGTCGATAGACCATGTTGAAGTTGTGGAAGTCCCGGCCGCCCGCACCGAGAATGACGATGCGCCTGCGTTCGCCTTGCATGTGTCCTCCCATGAAGCCTCGAGGATCGGCCGGCCGCCCGCAGGCGGCCCCGTTGCTCAAACCCTCCGGAGTCCGCGAGGGCTACCAGTTCCGTCCCCTCATCCGGGCGACCGCGGGGCGCCGCCCCCTGTCGGGCGAAACCGCCCTGCGGCGCACGCCCCAATCGCGCCGGGAAGCTCAACCGCGGCGGGCTCGGGGAGCCTGCGCCGGGGAGGTCGGAACGATCGGCACCCAACACAAAGGCCAGTGAGAATAGCAGACGTCCGCGCCCGGTGTCAAAACCCTGCGCGCCGAGTCGGGCGGCCGCATGCCCTTGCGGGCCGCCGCGGGGGGCTTCACGCGGGCGGCCGCGGGGGTCTACCCGCCTGGCCGGGCAATCCGCTCGAGCAACGCGGTCGTGGAGAAGCCCTCGACCAGGGGCACGCGCACCACCCGGCCGCCGTGCCCTTCGACGGCCTCGCGGCCGACGATCTGATCCAGGGGATAGTCCTCCCCCTTGACCAGGATGTCAGGCAGCAGAATCTCCAGGAGCTCTATCGGCGTATCTTCTTCAAAGACGACAACATAATCGACAACCGCCAGCGAGGCCAGCAGCACCGCGCGGGCCATCTCGGGCACGATCGGCCGGGCGGCCCCCTTCAGGCGGTGGATCGACGCATCGGAGTTAAGTCCCACCACCAGGAGGTCGCCCTGGGAGGCCGCGGCCTCTAGAACGGCAGCGTGGCCCGCGTGGAGCAGATCGAAGCAGCCGTTCGTGAAGGCGACCCGTCGGCCGGCGCGGCGCAGGGGCTCGAGTTCTCGCAGAAGCGCGGGCAAGGCCATCACCTTGCGGGCGGCACGGGTCTCCTCGAGACGCATGGCATCAGCCCCCTTCCCGCGCTCTCGCGCCAACCGGCGGGCCCGCGACCTTCTGCAGGCTCGCCAGGATCTCCGGCACGGTGGTGGTCGCGGTGCCGAGCTCGCGCACGACGAGCCCGGCGGCGTGGTTCGCCACCCGGGTCGCCTCTTCGACCGACAGCCCTGCCGCCAGCCCCACGGCCAGCGTGCTGACCACGGTGTCGCCGGCCCCGGTCACGTCGTAGACCTCCCGCGCCACCGACGGGATGTGCAGCGTCGGGCGGCGGGATCGGAAGAGCGACATGCCGTCCTCGCCGCGCGTGATCAGCAGGTTCTCGGCTCGCAGGCGGCGCAGGAGGCGCCGGCCGGCTTCCTCCAGCGATGCGGCGTCCCGGATCGGGCTCCCGGCCGCGAAGGACGCCTCCTTGAGATTGGGGGTGAGCACCGTGACGCGTTCGTAGCGGTGAAAGTGCGTCTCCTTGGGATCCACGCACACGGGCAGTCCCCGGCGGCGAAAGCGCGGCAGCCAGATCTCGAGCAGCTGGCGCGAGATGGCGCCCTTGCCGTAGTCGGAGATGAGCACCGCGTCGGCTCCAGGCAGGGCGGCACTGATGCGGCGCGAGAGCGCATCGCACAGCTCGCCGTCGGTCTCGCGCACGTCCTCGCGGTCGATGCGCACGACTTGCTGGCTGCGAGCGATGACGCGCGTCTTCTTGATCGTCGGCAAGGTCGTTGAAACGACCAGGTGCTCGGTGGGAATCCGGCGCCGGCGCAGGACGTGGCCGAGCTGTCGCCCACCGAGGTCCCGGCCGATCACCGCCACGAGCAGTGGCCGGCCGCCGAGGGCCTTGATGTTAGCGGCGACGTTGGCGGCCCCGCCCAGGCGCTGGCTCTCGCGCTGGACCTTGACGACCGGCACGGGCGCCTCGGGGGAAATGCGGCTGACGTCACCCCAGATGTAGTGGTCCAGCATCGCGTCGCCCAGGATGAGAATCCGCCGGCCGGCAAAGCGGGACAGATCTGGCACCGACAACGAGCTTCTCCTCCCTCCGCGCGTATCCTGCCACGATCGCGCTCTTGTGCCCACGCCGCTGCGCGCGGCGGCAACGGCGCATCAGTTCACCACATCGGACCCCGGGGGCGCAAGCGCGCCGCCGCGGGCTCGCCGCCCCGGATTGGCCGGCAGCGACTAGCGAATGTAGCCCAGGGATTCGAGCTGGCGAATCGTGGCCGAATCGAGCGGCGCCTCACCGTCCACGCCCGCGGGTGGTGGGGCGGTGTGACGGGCCAGCAGGCCTCGCAGTTGCGCGACGGCCTGGGGGCGCTCGGCCGCAATGTTCACCTTCTGCCCGGGATCAGCGGCCAGGTCGTGCAAGACCTCCTCGCCATCGCTCGCGACCGTCAGCCGCAGGCTCCCGACCCGCACGGTCTTCAGGGAGCGGCCCAGCCGCGCGACGTCCACGGCGGGGTTAAGCTCCTGCAACATGCCCACGAGGCCCCCGCGGGGACCCGTGTACTCGGCGAATAGCGGCCGGGCGCCGGCGTCCGCGCCCCGCCGGCGCAGCAGGGATCGGCTCTGCGCCGGCGCCGGCCGATCCTCGAGGCGCCCGTAGTCGAGCACCGTGGCGAAGAGGTCCGTGAGGAGCACCGGATCGTCCCGCCGCCCGCGCGCCAGCCGTCCGGTGGGATCGCGGATGATGAGCGGCACGCGCAGCAGCGTTTCGTGCACCGAAAACTGATGGTCCATCAGCCCGTGATCGCCCAGGTTCTCACCATGGTCCGAGGTCACGACGATGATCGTGCGATCGTAGAGGCGCTGCTGCTTGAGCGCCGTGATCAGATCGCCCAGCAGCCAATCGGAGGTATAGACGTCGCCGCCGTAGAGGCGCCTGACCCTGCGCCAGTCGATCCGCTCGGTCCCGATCAGCCCGGCGTTGAACTCGTGCCCGAGTTGAATAGGCACCTGGGCCGCCGGCGGCAGGTCGGCCAGGAAGCGCTGGCGCACCTCGGCTGGGGGATTGAACGGCAGGTGCGCCTCGAGGAAGTTGACGAAGGCGAAGAACGGTCGTTCGCCGCGCGCAGCCATGAGCCAGCCGGCGGCGGTGCGCATGACCTCGCGGCCGCCCTGGTCGCCATCCGCGGCGGTGAGCTCATTGAGCCCGCCGACCGGCGTTTCGGCCCGCACGCCGAAGCCGCGCAACATCCCGGTCGTCCGGTCCGCCAGCCACGGGTTGCTGAAGAAGGCCGCTGTCGCGTAGCCGCCCCGCCCCATCAGCTCGGACAGGGTGGGATACGACTCGCCCAGGCGAGTGTGGCCCCAGGTGCTGCCGTGCTCGGAGGGCAGCAGCCCGGTGAAGATCGAAGCGTGCGAGGGCACCGTCCAGGGCGCGGTTGCCCACGCGTTCGAGAAGGTCGTGCCCTCGCTCGCGAGCCGGTCGAGGTTTGGCGTCAGGCCCTGCCAAGCTGGATCGGTGCACGCGGCACCGGTGGCGTCGGCTCGGACCGTATCGAGCACGACCAGCAGCACGTTCACCGGCCCCCGTTCTCGCTCGCATCCGGTCCCCAGGCCCGCCAGAAGGGCCACGATCGCCGGGCTGAGAAGCCGAACCCCTTGCCGATCCAGACTGCGCATCCAGCTCATCAGGCTCTCCGTTCTCGCCCCCATGCGGCCCCGGCGCCAGGCGCGCGCCGGCGGAACACCGCCCCAGCTTACACGCCGGATGGGAGCGCGGTCCACGGTCTGCATGGCGCCGCGATTCTCCCCCCCCACCGGCCCGCCGCGACTGGCCGGTTGCAGTCGACCCCGCTCGCCCGATAGCATGGGTGCTTCTCGCGTTCGCCGCGCTCCCGCGCCGAGAGCGCCCGCGGCCACCTGAGCACCAGAGGAGGACCACGCTCATGCCGACCTGCGCACGTTGCCCCCACCCCACCCTCGAGGTCGGCCAGCCGATCCTCGGCTTTCGGGTCAATAAGATCGACGCCCTCCCTGAGATCCGGGCCAGCGCCTACCAGCTGCGCCACGAGCGCACCGGCCTGCAGGTGCTCCACCTGCACTGCGATGATTCCGAGAACCTCTTTGCCATCGTGCTGCGCACGCCGCCGCCCGATTCGACCGGCGTCGCCCACATCCTCGAGCACTGCACCCTGTCGGGCTCCGAGCGCTACCCGCTCAAGGACGTCTTCAACGAGCTGCGGCGCGGGACGCTCACGACCTTCATCAATGCCTTCACGGCACCCGATTTCACGTGCTATCCGGTCGCCAGCCAGGTGCGGGCCGACTTCTACAACCTGGCCACCGTCTACACGGACCTCGTGCTAAGGCCTCTGCTCGCGCGCACCACCTTCATGCGCGAGGGGCATCACCTGGAGATCGACGAGCACAATCGCCTGAGCATCTCGGGCATCGTCTACAACGAGATGAAGGGCGCCTTCTCGACGCCCGAGCGCATCGGGCAGGCCCTGACGATCCAGAGTCTCTTCCCCGGCACGCCCTACAATGTCGAATCCGGTGGCCGCCCCGAGGCGATCCCCGATTTGACCTACGAGGCCTTTCGGGAGTTTCACCGGCACTTCTACTCGCCCACCAACGCGCGCGTCTTCCTGTACGGCGACATCCCCACGCGCGATCACCTCGAGTTCCTGGCCGCCCAACTCAAGGGTTGGGAAGCGATCGAGGTCGACTCGCGCGTGCCGCCAGCGGCGCGCTGGTCGGCGCCTCGAGCGGTGGCGGACTTCTATCCGGTCGGCGCGGACGACCCGCTCGAGAAGCGCACCACGGTGAACGTCGCCTGGCTGGCCGCCCCGGCGGCGGATGTCGAGGAGCGCCTGAAACTCGAGGTGTTGCAGGAGGCCTTGGTGGGCAATCCGGCCGCATCGCTGCGCCGGGCACTGATCGATTCGGGACTCGGCGAGGACCTCTCCCCCACGACGGGCCTCATCACCTGGTATCAGGAGCTACCCTTCGCGGTGGGGCTGCGCGGCACGGAGGCGGACCGCGCCGAACGGGTCGAGCAACTCGTCCTGGAGACGCTGCAACGTCTGGCGGCTGAAGGACTGCCACCAGACCTGCTGGAGGCGGCGATCCACCAGGTGGAGTTCAAGGGGCTGGAAATCACGCGTGAGGGCACCCCCTTCTCGCTCAGGCTCCTCTTCCGTCTGCTGAGCTCCTGGCTGCACGACAACGATCCGCTGGTGCCGCTCACCTTCCCCACCCTCATGGCGCGCCTGCGCGCCGCCTGGGAGGCCGACCCGCGCATCTTCGAGCATGCCCTGCGCCGGTGGTTCATCGACAATCCCCATCGGCTGCGCGCGACGGTCCAACCCAGTCGCACGCTCGCCTCCGAGCGCGAGGCGGCGCTCCGCCAGCGTCTGGACGCACGGCAGGCCGCCATGAGCGCCGCCGAGGCGGCGTCGGTGCGCGCCGACCTGGAGCTTCTGCGCGATGAGCAGCGGCGCGGCAATGATCCCGCCGACGTCGCTCGGCTCCCGCGCCTGGAGCTGGCCGATATCCCGGCCGATGTTGAAACCATCCCCGCCCAGACGCATAGCTTGGGCGGCGTCACGGTCCACGAGCACGACCTGTTCTCCAACGGCATCTGCTACCTGGACGTGGCCTTCGACATCGCCGATGTGCCTGAAGCGCTGCAATTGTATCTGCCGCTCCTGTGCGAGGCGGCCACCGGCATGGGCGCGGCGGGCGCGGACTACGCGGCGTTCGCCACCCGCAAGGCACTCGTCACCGGAACCGTCGCGGCGGAGCTGGCCGTCTTCGAGCGCGTGGACGGGGGACCGGATGCTCAGATGCTCCTGGTGCACGCGAGCTCCCTGGCACGCAACGCATCCGGCATGGTGGCCGTGGTGCGGGACATCCTCACCGCCCTGGACTTGGAGGATCAGGCGCGCCTGCGAGACGTCATCGCCGAGCAGCGCAACTCGCTGCGGGCCTCCGTGGCCCCGGCGGGTCACCTCTACGCCCGGCGCAGCGCCGCCGCCGGCCTCAGCGACGCGGCCTGGCGCGAGGAGCAATGGGGCGGCGCACCGCAGATCCGCTTCCTGACCGGGCTCGCGCGCCAGTTCGATCAGCAGGCGGACCAGGTGCGCGAGCGGCTGGCTCGCCTGCGTGGGCAGGTCTTCCGGCGCGAGCGCATGATCGTCAACCTGACGGGCGACGAGACCTGCCTGGCAAGCCTGCGCGGTCCGGTGGCAGCGTTGATCGCGGCGGTTCCAGCCGGGGGCGCACCCCGGGCTCCGGAGCGCCCTGATCGCCGCACCGGTAAGCGGGCCATCGCCATTCCCGGGGAGGTCACCTACGTCGCGCGCGTCGCGCCGGTCGCAACCTACACCTCGGAGCACGCCCCGCGCCTGTGGCTGCTCGCCAACCAACTGCGCACCGGCTTCCTGTACGAAAAGATCCGGGTGGAGGGCGGCGCCTACGGCGGGGTGTGCAGCTACGACCCCACGGCGGGCCACTTCGCCATGTACTCCTATCGCGACCCGCATCTGGTCAAGACCCTGGAGGTCTATGACGGGGCGGTGGGTGAGCTCCTGGCCCGGGATCTGGGCGCTGAAGAGCTGCGCACCGCGATCATCGGCTCGATCGGCCTGCTCGATCGGCCCCTTGATCCATGGCAGAAGGGGCGCACGGCCCTCGCGCGCGCCCTGCAAGGGCTGACCGACGAACGGCGGCGGCGCTTCCGGCAGGGGGTCCTGGCCGCGGACCCGGCGAGCCTGCGAGCCAGCGCCGCCGAAGTGCTGGCGCCCGCCATGGGCGCGGCCGGCCAGGCGGTCTACGCCGCGCGCGAACGCATCGAGGAGGCCAACCGGCGACTGGAGCAGCCATTCGCGGTCGAGACGCTGGAGTAGGCGAGCCTGGGCCTGGCGGGGTCGGCCGGCCGCGTGAAATAGGCTGCAACGTCCAGCCTGCCCCGTGCGTCCTAGCAGTACCCCCCCCACAGACCTGTCGTCGGCCACCCAATGGCACCCCCCACTGGAGTGCTGGACGTGAGAGGCACGCTCTGGACGGCCGCCTTGGCCGCCATCCTCGTCGGGCTGGCGCTGCCCCGGCCGGGCGCCTGCTCCTTCTCCGGCTTCGATCCCCGCGGCACCGGCCCCGGCTACCCGGACTGCGCCAACGGCCGCCGGACCGAGCCGCCCTCCCTGCCGGCCCACCGGATCGCCAACGGCGGCGTCCACATCGACGGCCGTCTGGATGAAACCGATTGGGCCCAGGCCCCCGCCGCCGGCGGCTTCACGCAGTTCGAGCCCGATCGCCGGGGAGAACCGAGCGAGGAGACTGTCTTCAAGGTGCTCTACGATGAGGACGCGATCTACTTCGGGGTGGCGTGCTGTCGTCGCAACGGCTGCCCGGTCGCGAGTTGTCTTTCCCGCCGCGACCGCATCGTCTCATCCGATCTGATCCGCCTGTACATCAGTCCCTACAACGACCTGGTGACCGGCTATCACTTCCGGATCAATCCCGACGGGGTCAAGGAGGACTATTACAACTACGGCGACCTCTACCACGATGTCTCGTGGGACGCCGTGTGGGACGCCGACACCTACGTGGACGAGGACGGCTGGTACGCCGAGATTCGCCTCCCCTTCTCATCGATCCGCTACCGCCCGGCCCCGTCGATGACCTGGGGCTGCAACGTCTTCCAACACATCCTCGCCCACGGCGAGCGCACGGCGTGGTCCAACTGGAACCGTGATCAGAACGGCTTCATGAGCCGCTCCGGAACGATCACCGGCATCGAGCACATCCGGGCGCCCCGCCAGCTCGAGGTCGTGCCCTACGCGGTGAGCAGCCTCACGGACCCAGCCGACCCGAGCGGCCACGGCTTCGCCGGGGAAGAGCGCGGCCACGCCGGCAGTTTCGGCGCCGACTTCAAGTATGGCGTCACCGCCGACCTGACCCTGAACGCGACGGTGCAGCCCGACTTCGGGCAGGTCGAGGCGGACCCCTCGCAGCTCAACCTCTCGCCCTACGAGACCTACTACGACGAGAAGCGGCCCTTCTTCATCGAGGGTGCGCAGTTCTTCTGGCATCCCGACTTCACGGTCTTCTACTCGCGCCGGATCGGCACGGGCAGCGAGAATTCGCGCATCCGCTTCGCCGGCAAGCTCACCGGGAAGATGGCGGGGGACGTTGCGACCGCCGTGCTGGTGGCCGCCACGGACGAAACGGGCGCGGGCCGGGCCCACAACACCTTGCAGGGCGGACGCCACAAGGCGGTCTACGCGATCGGTCGCTTCGGGAAGCAATTCCACGGCGGCTTGCACAGCGTGAACGTCATGCAGACGGCGGTGGTGCGGGACGCGGACAGCTTCGACGCAGCGACGCGCAACGGTTACGTCACGGGCGGGGATTTCGAGCTCAACTTCCGGGACCGGATGTACCAGGCCACGGGCTCGTTCGTGGGCAGCATTGTCGATCGCCTGCGCGATCCCGAGCAGGCGGGGACCGATCCCGATCCCACCTACGGCACTGGCAGCCGCTTCGAGATCGAGAAGACCTCCGGAGACTGGCGCTTCGCGCTCACGACTCGGCACCAGAGCGATGAGCTCGACCTGAACGACCTGGGCTACATCAACAATCCCAACCATTACGCCGTGCAGGCGTGGGTCACCCGCGTCTTCAACGCCGACGACGACGAGAGCTTCGTGACGAACAAGTCCATCCACGCCCGCTACTACCAGAGCTGGATCTACGCCGATCGGACCTTCTGCGATCCGGGCGATCCGGGCCGCACGCTCTGGTCGTACGACCGCGGCCACGACCTGCTCAGGCTCTGGCACTTCGAAGCCAGTCTCGCCACGCGCTCGACCTGGGGCGCCTGGTGTGGCTTGGACTATCAGCCCACGGTCGTCGACCTCTACGGCACGCGCTGGACACCCGCAGGTAGCGCCCGCGGCCCGCTGATGAAGAGGCCGGCCGACTACAATGTCTGGGTGGGCGGCCAGTCGGACACCCGCCGGGACTTCTGGGTGAATCCGTACCTGGGCTGGAGCGGGGATGAGGCGGGGTCGCGCGCGGCCGCCTATTCGCTCGCGGCCTCCTGGGTGCAAAGCAGCCGCCTGACCCACCAGGTGTCGGTCAGCTACGAGCAGCGCCACGCCGACGCGCAGTGGCTGGGCAACTTCGCGAATCCCGGGGGCGGCATCGGCGGCGCCAGCTACGTCTTCGCCGAACTCGACCAGCGCACGTGGGACCTCACCCTGCGCAGCAGCCTGCTCTTCAGCCGCGACGCGTCGCTCGAGCTCTACGTGCAGCCGTATCTGACCGTGGGGGACTATGCGAGCCCCCGGGAGCTCGCGCGACCCGACAGCTACGACTTCGCGCCCTATCCCGACCTCGACGCGGCGGGGCGCGACTTCGCCTATGGGGCCGTGAACCTGAACCTCGTGTACCGCTGGGAATACCGTCCGGGCTCGACGCTCTATCTGGTCTGGGCGCACACCCGCGGCAACTTTGACCGGCGAGGTTGGCACACCGAGCCCGGTGCGTTCGAGAACGGGTTCGGCCTCGAGCCGCTCGTCGACAACGAGGGTGAGAACCGGTTCATGATCAAGATGAGCTACTGGCTGCCGCTGTAGGCGGCCGGCCCCGGGCCAGCGGGGCTCCGCTGGCCGCGACGTCGCTGCGGATGCGATCCAGCGAGCGGGTGACGATCTTGAGTGGGCTGTCTGTGGTCCCAGAAGAGAGAGTCAGTGCTTCAGCCCCGTGAGCCAGTTCTGCACGAGCACGGTCGCGGTGCCTTCATCGTTCACCGTGGAAACGAGGAATCGCCCGTCGGGCGCGACGTCATACCCGAGCCCGTCGTGTTCGCGACAATGATGCTCGGGGTTGCCAGGCGCCAACCGGCGCACAGGTTGCTGAGCGCAGAGCACCGCTGTATCAGTAAGGCCAGCAGGGGTTGCTGACGGTCGTAAAGCATGGCTTCCCTGTCCCCCCGTTGCGCCGGACAACCTTACTAGTCCTCTCACAATTGCCCGGACGTTACGCTGCATAGGCTGCTGAAGGGGCCTGGAAGAGTGAACGCACCAACTCGGGCGACTTCTGAAGGAAGCGCAGATGCGAGATGACAACGCTCTTCATGTGATCAGGACCGGTGAGAGCCGTTCACCCAAGTGCGTTGTTCTTCAAGTCGTTCCCCACGAACTCGTCCGGGTTGAGCTCGGGAGCATAGGGAGGCAAGAAGTACAACCGCAGCTGTGATGTCACCGTCGCCAGAAACGCCTTGACCTTGGCCGCCCTGTGGCTTGGATGACCATCAACGATCAGGAAGATCATCTGCCGGCTGTCATGGATCAGTCGCTTGAGGAACTCGATGAAGACCCCCGCGTTCACGCGACCCGCCACGCACATGAACCGGAACGCGCCCTGGCGGCTGACCGCCGAGATCAGATTCAGCCCGAAACGCGCGCCTGTGCTGGAAACGATGGGTGTCTGCCCACGCTTGCCCCAAGTCTTGCCGGCATGGGCGTCCGACCGCACCCCCGCCTCGTCGCCGAACCAGATCTCCGCACCCAGCCGTTTCGCCTGCGCGCGGATCGCCGGGAATTCCTCGCGCATCCACTGCTCGACCTTGGCCGGGTCTTGCTGGTAGGCCCGCCACAGCGGTCGCTGGGCCGAGAGTCCCAACCGACCCAGCAACCGACAGACAGAGGCATGGCTCAGGCGAATCCCAAACTGCCGCCGGATCACCTCGCCCACCATGCGGGCGGTCCACAGGGCGAACGCGAAGCGATACTGCCGCGGATCACCCTCGGTCACTACCGGGTAGATCCAGGCCATCTTCTTCGCGTCCAACTTCGGCCGCCGCCCACCACGCCTTCTGGCATCCAGGCTGTCCCAGCCGCCAGCCCGATACAAGGCCAGCCAGCTGTACACCGTCGCGCGGCTCACCCCCAGCACCCGGGCCACCTCCGCCGGCGTTTCTCCAGCCTGCACTGCAGCAACCCCGCGCTTGCGCAATTCCGTCAGCTGATCATGCCTCAATCGCCGTGCATCCGTGTTTCTCATGGGCGCAGACTATCACAGGCATCAGGCCGTGTCCATATAATTATGCGACGGTTAGTAACATGATGCTTCGCAGCATGCCCCCCGCACTACCCCAGACGCGGATAGGCGAAGAGGAAGGCGCTGATGACAGCGGGCAGGTCACGCCGTCCGGGAAACGGCTCCCAAGTGAGGGCTGGGCGTCATGTCGCGGAGTCTCACACGCCCGAAGACCGGGCATCCCGTGTCGTGGCCCGGCAGATCGCTGGGGTGGGCTTTTCGCCGAGCACGGCCCGCGGCCAGCACGCGAACGGGATTGTCAGATAGCCAGCTAGGGGTAGTACAATCGCGAGCGGTGGCGCTGTTCGGTGGCCAGACGCCCGCAGGCTCCAGAAGCCAGCAGAACCCTGCGCCGTCCATGCCCAACCTGGCAGGTCCCGGGTTGGCTGGCGCTGGTGAGGAGACCAGTCCCCATGCGCGAATCGGCGGCTTCCGTCCTTGTTCCCACGCTGGCGTGGATCGGTTCCATGGCATCCTCGCCGGTCTTCGCAGCCCCGTCCGTTCTGGAGCGCAACGCCGTGAGGCATCCGCTCTACCCCACGGTCACCGACACATGCCCGGATTTGCCTTCCCCGCTGACGGCTGCCAATGGCCGCGAGTACGTGATCGTGTGTCTGCACGACGGCAGATTCGGGCTCGTGGATGTCACCCGCGCTGACCATCCACGCCAGGGCGATGTGAATGCCGTCGACTTCCCCACGCTCGCGCGCACCGGCCGACACGCGGCGGAGGAACTGGACGACGCGCGCACCATCACCGGTCGGCCCGTGGCCGAGATCACGGCTCTGGCGCGTCCTGGCGCCCTGTCAACGGAAGGATTCCTCGCCGAGGGCGAGGAGATCGTGTCCGTTCTGCGGGGCGACGACACAATCGTGCGCGCCCTGGACTTGACCCATCCCGAGCTGGCACGACCGCTCTTTCACGTCTGGAACCTGATACAGGTCGACCTTGGCCTTAACCGCTGGAACATGGCGCACCATCGCTGGGAGAACATGACGGCGGTCAAGTACAACGGTAACTGGGTGCTGCTGGACGCGCACGACACCAAGGGAGGGCAGAAGTCGCCGTTCGATGACGGGCTGGAGGGCAGCTTCTGGATTGTGATTCGTCGACCGCTCGACCCGGCGGAGGAGGAGTTCCTCCACGATCGCTACGCCGGCGAGAGTCCCGACCGTTGGAACCACCTGCACGGCACGTTGACCCGGATCTTCACGGGCGAGATGGAACCCTACTACGTGCAGTGGTACGGATTCTACGAGGGACATACGGCCTGGCGGGTCGACCCCCTCGCCATCGCCCGGGTGTTTGGACTCCGGTCGGTCGCGGAGCTTGAGCGAGCGTTTCCGCTCCGCCTGCCCGAGGTGTTGAGCGCGCACCATCCGATGCGGGAACCGGAGCGGTAGAACCTGTAGTGGCGCGCACCGCCTCGCGGCGCGGACTGCGGGTCTCGAGAACGCCATCGCCCTCCTCGGGCTTGCGTTGGCGGAGATCAAGCCTCGACAGGGTCAACGGGGCCCAAGACAGCTTTTTGGCCGTGGCGGCATCTGACCGAGTTTGGAAAAGTTCCTGGCCGGGCCCCCGCCCCAGGCAGGACTCGAACCGGCGCGAGAGCTGGCCGTGTCCCAGAGTGCTATCCTCCGATCAACCCCTCCTCCCGGAACGAGAAGTACCGCTCGCCGGCCAGGATCACGTGGTCGAGCACCTCGATGCCCACCAGTTCCCCGACCTTGATCAGCCGCGACGAGATCTCGATGTCGTCGGCGCTGGGCGAGGGATCGCCCGACGGGTGATTGTGCACGAGGATGAGGTTGGCGGTGCCCTCCCGGATCGCGCGGCGGTAGACCTCGCGCGGGTGCACCAAGCTGGCGTTCAGGGTCCCAATGCTCACCACCTCGAGGAAGCTCGGCACATGGCGAGTCGAAAGATGCACGGCCAGGAAGTGCTCCCGCTCGGCCCGGGCATAGGCGCGCGCATACGCTTGTACCTGCTTGGGCGATGAGAGGGCTGAAATCGCCTCGCCACGCAACGCCCGGCAACCCAACTCGAGGGCCGCCAGCAGCCGGCCCAGCGGGGCATCGCCGGCGATGGCCCGCAGGCGACGGGGGCTCGCGCGCCGCAGCAGCGCCACCGGGCCCCCGTCGAGCAGCCGATCAGCCACCGCCAGCGCGGCCGGGTCCGGACCCGCCCCGGCGAGGACCAGGGCCAGGAGCTCAAGGTCGCTGAGCGCTTTGGGCCGGGCAATCAGCTCGGGCAATGTGGCCGCGGACTCACGGATCGTCAGGTAGCAGCAGGAACCGCGTGCGGACATCGGGCACCTCCTGCCTCTGTCCATAGCAGGGCATGTGCCGGAATCAGCGAGATCTGGCATACTCCGGCGAGATCCGCAGCGTTGCCCGTGATCCGGCGCGGCGGGCGGCTACGCGGCGCGGCGCAAAGGCGCCGCCGGGCACGGCGCGCGGCACGGCGCGGTGAATGGCCCGCCCACGGGCGGGCAGCTGGGTCGAGGAGGAGGGACGCAGCATGGCGCATCGCAAGACAACGCCGGGGAACCTCACGTTTCGACCGCTGACCCCTGAGATCTGGCCCAACTTCGAAGCTCTGTTCGGCCCACGGGGCGCTTGCGGCGGGTGCTGGTGCATGTGGTGGCGCCAGACGCGCGCCGAGTTCGACGCCCGCCACGGCGAACAGAACCGGCGCGCGATGAAGCGCATCGTCGATGAGGGCGAGGTGCCGGGGATTCTCGCCTTCCGCGACGGGCGGGCCGTGGGGTGGTGCTCGATCGCGCCGCGTGAGTCCTTCGGGACACTTGAACGTTCGCGGATCCTCAAGCGGCTGGACGATGAGCCGGTCTGGTCGATTGTCTGCCTCTTTGTCGAGCGCGCGTCCCGCGGCCAGGGCCTGGCCGCGGCCCTCGTGCGCGGCGCGCTCGATCACGCGGCCCGCCATGGGGCGCGCATCGTCGAGGCCTATCCCACCGTGGTGCGCGGGCGCGGGCTGGCGGACATCTCGAGCTTCATGGGCGTGCCGGCCCTGTACGAGCAGGCCGGCTTCACCTGCGTCGCCCGGCCATCACCGGCGCGGGCGATCATGCGCCGATCGCTGGCGGGACGGGCCGGCGGCGGGCGCCCGCGCACCCCACCGGCGCCGCGGCGGGGCGGGGTGAGCCGCTCATGAAGGGCCCCGGCAACCTCACCTTCCGCCACGGCTACTGGGCCGACGCCGCGGCGAAGCACGCGTTCAAGGAGTTCCTGGTCGCGATCCACGGGCTCGACCTGACGCGCTGGGAAGCGCAGGGCTACTGGGACGATGAGGCCTACACCGCCTTCTCGCTCTTCGACGGCGACCGGGTCGTCTCCAGCGTTTGCCTCTACTCGCTGGAGATGATCGTCGCCGGGAAGCGCTGCCGGCTGGGGCAGTTCTCGGGCGTCGGCACCTTGCCGCCCTATCGCCGCCGCGGCCTGGCGCGTTGGCTTACCCAAGAGGCGCTCGACCGGACCTCGGCCAACCACGCGGGATACTTCCTCTTCGCGGACGACGCTGCCGTGCCCTTCTACGAACGGTGCCGGTTCACGCCTGTCCTCGAAACGGGCGTCTCGCTCGCGGTCACGCCCGCGCGACCCCGAACCGGACTTCGCGAGCTCGAGGTGGGGAACGATCGCGATCTCGAGCTCATCTTCCGCATCGCCAGCGAGCGCAGTCCAGTATCCGACCAGCTGGGCAGCCGGAATGCTAAGCTCCTGATGTTCCACTGCCTCTATTCGCTGCGCAAACAGGCCTATTACGTGAGCGATCTGGACGTGGTCGTCTTCTGCAAGACCGCGGGTCAAAGGCTCGAGCTCTTCGACGTGGTGGGTCGCCGCGTCCCATCGTTCGCGCAGCTGCACCCCTACCTGGCGGGAGAGGATCAGCGCGAGGTGCGCTTCCACTTCATGACCGACAAGCTGGGGATCACGCCGACCGGGCGCTGGTCGCCCGCGGGTAACAACGCGCACGTCTACGGGCCCTGGCAGCTGCCGGGATCTGAGGTCTTCTTCCCGGCCACCGCCCGCGCCTGAGGCGCGCGCCTGTGGCCGACGCCCGGCCCCCTCGCCGCCTCGACCGACGTGCACCCGCTACCCGACCGGCTCCACCAGCGCGCGCGCGAACTCAGCCGGGTCGAACTCCTCGAGGTCCTCGATCCCCTCGCCCAGACCCACGTAGCGCACCGGCAAGCCGATTTGGTGAGCCACGGCTAGGATCACCCCGCCGCGCGCGCTGCCGTCGAGCTTGGCAAGGATGATCCCGGTGACGCCGGCGGCGTCGGAGAAGTGCTTGACCTGCGACAGGGCGTTCTGACCCACGGTGGCATCGAGCACGAGCAGCGTCTCGTGCGGTGCGCCCGGCTGGGCCTTCGCGATCACGCGGCGGATCTTGGCGAGCTCGCTCATCAGGTTGGCGTTCGTCTGCAGGCGGCCGGCGGTGTCGACGAAGACGACCCCGGCGCCGCGCGCCATGCCCGCCCGCACACCGTCGAAGGCGACCGCCGCCGGATCGGCGCCGCTCTGGCTGCGGATGATCTCGGCCCCGGCGCGATCGGCCCAGATGTGGAGTTGCTCCAGGGCCGCCGCGCGGAACGTGTCGCAGGCCACGACAAGAGGCTTCTGACCCTCCTGGCGGCAGCGCCAGGCGAGCTTGCCGATCGAGGTGGTCTTGCCCGAACCGTTGACGCCGACCATGAGGAGCACCAGGGGCTGACTTGGCGCGGGCGGCTCAAGGCGCATCGTGGCCTGCGGCGCGCCCGCCATGAGGATCTCGCCGACGACCTCGGCCAGCAACCCGCGTGCGGCGGCGGCCTCCGTGACCCCGCGTTCGCGCGCGAGAGCTCGCAGGCGGGTGATCACATGGGTGGAGGTCTCCAGGCCCACATCGGAGCGGATCAGGACCTCCTCGAGCTGCTCGAGCAGGACCTCATCGAGTTTCGCCCCCGGCGAGAACACCTGTTGGACGCCCTCGGTCAGGACGTCGCGCGTCTTCTGAATGCGCTCCGCCACCTTCCTCCAGATCGAGATCACGATGCTCCCTCCGATCGTCCCTCCGACGCCCTGTGGCCGACGCTCGGCTGGCCGACGGGTCGGTCCACTCCAGCAGTTCTAGGACCAGGGCCGAGTCCGCAACCTCAATCAAAACAATCGATTCCAGACGCGAGATCGCAAGACCCACTCGGACAATAAGTTACGGTCTTGCCCCGGGGCAAAAACCATAACCGGCAATTTTCTTGAGGCTTACGAGTTCGCCCCTTTGCCAGACTCAGCACCGGGTTGCGGCGCGGGCGCGTCGCCCGTCCAGCCAGGATCCTCTCTCGCGGCGCCCCGCTCCAAAGCATCGCCCGGCCCCGAGACCTCTTGCCGCCCCATCCCCTCGACGATCTCGACAAACGCATCCACGCTGTCGAAGCGCCGGTAGACCGAGGTGAAGCGCACATAGGCCACGGGATCGAGCTCGCGCAGCTCGGCCATCAGGAGGCGCCCGACTTCGCGGGCCTCGATCTCCTGCCCCCCCAGTCGCTGCAGCTGGCTTTCGACCCGGTCGATCAGCGCCTCGATCTGCTCAGCGGTGATCGGGCGCTTGCGGCAGGCTTGCACCACCCCCCGCCGCGCCTTGTCGCGCTGGTAGGGCTCGCGCCGCCCGTCGCGCTTGACGACCAGGAGGGTGACCGCATCGACATACTCGTAGGTCGTGTAGCGGTGGCCGCAGCTCGCGCACTCGCGCCGCCGCCGCACGCCCTTGCCGTCGCGCACAGCGCGCGAATCGATCACCCGGTCCGTCTCCTGTCCGCAGCGAGGACAGCGCATGGCATCACCTCTTGGTCGGGCCCCGTGGTCAGATGCCCAGGTCACGCTCCTTGGCCGGGCACCCAGGTCACGCTCCTTGGCCGGGCACCTCGGTCACGCTCCTTGGCCGGGCACCTCGGTCACGCTCCTCGGTCGAGCGGGGGATTGACCTCGAGAACGGTGCCGCCGGCGACCGTCTCCCGATCGCCCGCGTCGGTCAGCAGCTCGAGTTGCCCTACCGGGCCGATCCCCACGGCGCGACCGGTGATCACCGCCCCGCCCGCGAGTCGAACCGTGACCTGGCGGCCGAGCAGCAGGGCGGCTTCGCGCAGGTGCGGCTCCAGGACCGCCGCGCCGCCCGCCTCGAAGCGGCGCAGCCAGCAGTCGAGCGCCTCGAGCACCGCCTCGAGCAGAACCGCCCGCGGGTGGTCCGCGCCCGTCTCGATCCGCGCCGAGGTCGCCAGGCCGCGCAACTCGGGCGGGAAGTCGCCCTCCTGCTGAGCGATGTTGAGCCCCAGACCCAACACGATCACCTGGCCGCCGCCGGGGCCTCCCGTGACATCCGCGAGCACGCCGGCGATCTTGCGGCCACGGCAGACGACGTCGTTGGGCCACTTGATGCCCGCCGGCAGCCCCACCGCGCGGGCCAGCGCCTGACGCACGGCCAGCGCGGCCAACGATGTCAGGCCCGGCCATTGCGCCTGCGGCTGGGCGGAACCGAGGATCATACTCAACCACAGGCCCACCCCGCGAGCGGAGAACCAGCTGCGGCCCTCGCGCCCCCGCCCGGCCGTCTGCGCATCGGCCAGGATGAGGAGGCCAGGTCCTTCGCGGGGAGCCAGATCGCGCGCCTCGCGCTGGGTCGAGTCGGTCACGGGCCGCCAGATCCAGCGGCGCACGAGCGGCGACGCCGAGAGTACCGCGGCCTCGCGCTCTGGAACCTGCCCGCCAGCGGGGTGCCGCGGATCGGTCCCTGCGCGGCGCCCGGCGTCCATCGGCTACACCTCTCGCACGAGGTCGAGCGCCACATCGAGGGCCGGCGCCGAGTGGGTCAGCGCACCGATCGAGATGAAATCCACGCCCGGCAGGGCGTAGGCAGCCACGTTCTCCAGCGTGACCCCGCCCGAGACCTCGACCTGGACCCGCCGGCCCGTGGCGCCTGCCGTTTCAACGAGCAACGCCACCGCCGCGCGCACCTCGTCCGGCGTGAAGTTGTCGAGCAGCAGGCGGTCGGCGGGCGCGGCCGCCGCCAGGCGCACCTCCTCGAGGTCGGCCACCTCGACGATGATCGGCACGGCCGGCCGGTTGGCCCCCGGCCCGGCCAGCGCGGCCAGGGCCGCCTCGAGCCCGCCCGCCGCGGCGATGTGGTTGTCCTTGATCATGATCGCATCGTCAAGCCCGCGGCGATGGTTGGTGCCACCACCGTGGCGCACCGCCTCCTTCTCCAGCAGGCGCAAGCCCGGGGTGGTCTTGCGCGTGTCGAGGATCACCGTGCCCGTGCCCGCGGCGGCCACGGCCGCCACGAAGCGCGCGGTCAGCGTGGCGATGCCCGACAGGCGCTGCACGAAGTTGAGGGCCGTGCGCTCGCCCGTCAGGATCCCGCGCGCCGCTCCGCTCACCGCGGCGATCCGCGTGTTGTGGGCGACGCGTTCGCCATCGGCGATGAGCGCCTCAAAGGCGAGCTCTCCATCGACCTGCCGAAAGACCTCGCGCGCCACCGCCAGGCCCGAGATCACGCCCGGGACCTTGGCCCGCAGCACTCCCCGAGAGCGTGCTGCGGATGGCACGATGAGGGTCGAGGTGATGTCGCCCGTGCCGACGTCTTCCGCCAGCGCCCGAGCCACCAGGGGCACGACCGCGCTCGCCCACTCAGCCTGCCGAACTGCGTCGTCCATGGTCGTCC